>OIZO01000070.1_pt1 | contig 81899 bp, 66 predicted proteins | sample 1588551 | NCBI WGS metagenome assembly OIZO01 (sample SAMN03283271) | human gut metagenome | biome: human-associated habitat; material: feces | host: Homo sapiens | place: Peru | collected 2012
CCTGCGATTGCAGATGTAGGGTTGAGCATCTCTCTCATTCCAGGACCGCCTTTTGGTCCCTCGTATCTGATAACCACAACGTCACCTTCAACGATTTTACCACCTTTGATAGCTGCGATTGCATCTTCTTCACAATCAAATACTCTTGCTGGTCCAGTATGTGTCATCATTTCAGGTGCCACTGCAGCTGCCTTAACAACACAGCTATCAGGTGCAATATTACCCTTTAATACCGCAATACCACCTGTTTTCATATAAGGGTTATCAACAGGACGGATGATTTCTGGATCTAAGTTTACACATCCTGCAATATTTTCTTTAATAGTCTTACCAGTACATGTGATTCCTGTTGTATCTAAGATACCTAATGAATCAAGTTCATTCATGACTGCATATACACCTCCGGCATCATCTAAATCTTCCATAAATGTAGAACCGGCTGGTGCTAAGTGACAAAGGTTTGGTGTATATTTAGAAATTTCATTCGCAATTTCAAGATTTAATTCAACACCTGCTTCATGTGCGATAGCTGGTAAGTGAAGTATTGAGTTTGTAGAACATCCTAAAGCCATATCTACTGTCATCGCATTCTTGAAGGCAGCAGGAGTCATGATATCTCTTGGTTTGATGTTCTTTTCTACTAATTCCATGATCTTCATACCAGCATGTTTTGCAAGTCTGATACGTGCTGAATAAACAGCTGGAATAGTTCCATTACCACGAAGACCCATACCAAGTGCTTCAGTTAAACAGTTCATAGAGTTCGCTGTATACATACCTGAACATGAACCACATGTTGGGCATACCTTTTCCTCAAACTCAAGTACATCTTCCTCTGTCATTGTTCCTGCTGCATATGAACCAACAGCCTCAAACATTGAAGAAAGGCTTCTCTTCTTACCCTTAACATGACCTGCAAGCATTGGTCCGCCTGATACGAATACAGTTGGAAGATTAAGTCTTGCTGCTGCCATTAAAAGTCCTGGAACATTCTTATCACAGTTAGGAACCATTACAAGTCCGTCAAACTGATGTGCAATTGCCATACACTCTGTTGAATCTGCAATCAAGTCTCTTGTTACTAAAGAGTACTTCATTCCGACATGTCCCATTGCAATACCATCACATACTGCAATAGCCGGGAATACTACAGGCACACCGCCTGCCTCAGCAACTCCTAATTTAACTGCATTGACAATCTTATCAATATTCATATGACCTGGTACTATCTCATTATAAGAGCTTACAATACCAATCATAGGTTTCTTCATCTCTTCTGCTGTGAAGCCCAGTGCATTAAAAAGGCTTCGTGCAGGTGCCTGCTGCATACCACTTCTGGCGTTATCACTTATCATAACTTATCTCCTTAATATATGTATTATTTAAAATGTATTAAACTCTCTCTGCAATTAAGTCGCCCATCTTGTCAGTTCCTACAAGTGTGCATCCTTCTGACATAATATCAGTTGTTCTGTAGCCTTCCTTTAAAACGGCTGCGACTGCTGCTTCAATAGCATCTGCTTCCTTGTCAAGATCAAGTGAATATCTTAACATCATGGCTGCACTGAGAATTGTAGCAATTGGATTAGCAACATTCTTTCCTGCAATATCAGGTGCTGAACCATGGCTTGGCTCATAAAGACCTAACTTAGTCTTATTAAGGCTTGCACTTGATAACATTCCGATTGAACCTGTTATCATACTTGCCTCATCTGATAATATGTCTCCAAACATGTTCTCAGTAAGAATAACATCGAACTGTCCAGGATTCATAACAAGCTGCATAGCACAGTTATCTACAAGCATGTCTGAAACTTCAACTTCCGGATAATCCTTTGCAACCTCATGTACAATCTTTCTCCAGAGTCTTGAAGAATCAAGAACATTTGCCTTATCAACGCTTGTTACTTTCTTTCTTCTCTTCATTGCAATCTCAAATCCCTTAATTGCAATTCTTCTGATTTCTTCTTCGTTGTATGTAAGTGTATCAACGGCTGTCTCCAATCCGTCAATTTCCTTAGTATATCTATCACCAAAGTAAAGGCCGCCTGTAAGCTCTCTCATAATGACCATATCAAATCCATCACCGATTATTTCTTCCTTCAATGGACACGCTGCCTTAAGTTCATCATAAAGATATGCCGGACGTAAATTAGCAAAAAGTCCTAATTCCTTACGAATCTTTAAAAGTCCCGCTTCTGGTCTTAAATTAGGTGCAACATCATACCACTTGGAATTACCCACATTGCCGCCAACTGCTCCAAGAAGTACAGCATCAGATGCTTTAGCTGTTGCTACTGCTTCATCTGTAAGTGGAACGCCATACTCATCAATTGAGCATCCACCCATAAGAATCTTGGTATAATCGAACTTGTGACCGTATTTGTCAGCTACACTGTCAAGCACTTTCACAGCCTCTCTGACGATTTCTGGTCCTATTCCATCACCTGGAATTAAAGTTATTCTGCTTTCCATAAACCTTTACCCCTTTTTCATATGATAATTCAATTTAATATGATATAACATTTGCACAACATTTTCAATAAAAAAAGGATTCCTGACCAGACAAATATGTCTAATCAGGAATCCTGCTTTAATTAATTACCTTTAATTATTCTGCTGATGTGCTGTCTGATGGCTTCTCAACCTGAGCAATTGCCTTCTTCTGCATTGAGATACGGCAGTTCTTGTTGTTACCGAATTCAACAATTACATCATCATCTGATATATCGATAAGAACACCATAGAAACCGCTTGTTGTAAGAACATAATCACCGATTTCCATAGAATCCATAAGTTCCTGTGTTCTCTTCTGCTCCTTCTTCTGTGGCTTGATTGCAAGGAAATACATCATTGCACCAATAACAACTACATATACAATAATAATACCAATTGAACCCATAATAATTCCTCCAGATTTTCTTTCAAACTTAACATATAATACATAATTGACGGCAACTTGTCTACCACAAAATGTATTTTTTACAAAATATTTATAAACATACGGCAGTACTGCCAATTAACATTGCTTATCAGTCCAAATGCTTAATATTACTGCTTATCATATGTCTTCATCTGATATAATGCCTCTTCCTTGAAGCCTGCATATCTTCCTTCTTCAATCGCAGCTCTTATGTCTGTCATGAGATGGTTGTAATAGTAAAGATTATGAAGAACGCAAAGACGCATTCCAAGCATTTCCTTAGCCTTAAGAAGATGCCTTACATATGCTCTTGAATAATTCTGACAGCATGGACATCCACAGCCTTCTTCAATTGGTGCTGTATCTGTCTCATACTTTGCATTAAAAAGATTAATCTTTCCAAACTTAGTATACACATGTCCATGGCGACCATTTCTTGAAGGATATACACAGTCGAAGAAATCAATTCCTCTGTCCACTGCCTCTAATATATTGGCAGGTGTTCCCACTCCCATAAGATATGTCGGCTTGTCCTTTGGAAGATATGGCACTACATTATCAAGTACATCATACATTTCCTCATGTGTTTCACCAACAGCAAGCCCGCCTACTGCATAACCATCAAGATCTAACTCTGATATTCTCTTGGCGTGGTCAATTCTTATATCATTAAATACGCCACCCTGATCTATACCAAAAAGCATCTGATCAGGATTAACCGTATCAGGAAGTGAGTTCAGTCTTGCCATCTCTTTCTTGCAACGCTCTAACCAGCGGTATGTTCTGTCAACAGAATTCTGGATATACTTTCTGTCAGCCTTTGCCGGCGCACATTCGTCAAATGCCATTGCGATTGTTGAACCAAGATTAGACTGTATCTGCATGCTTTCCTCTGGTCCCATGAATATCTTATGTCCGTCAATATGTGACTGGAAAGTAACGCCTTCTTCTTTAATCTTACGGAGTCCTGCAAGTGAAAACACCTGAAATCCGCCCGAATCTGTAAGAATCGGCTTATTCCAGTTCATGAACTTATGAAGTCCTCCAAGCTGCTTAATAATCTTATCTCCCGGTCTTACATGAAGATGATAAGTGTTAGATAATTCTATCTGCGTCCCTATCTGCTGTAAATCAGTTGTCGCAACTGCGCCTTTAATGGCCGCAACTGTTCCGACATTCATAAATACAGGTGTCTGCACAGTTCCATGTACTGTTGTGAACTCTGCTCTTTTTGCCCTGCCATCTGTCTTTAAAATTTTATACATATCTGCTCCTTTTATTTTCTGTAAAACTCTTTAACTCTGTCCATTCTAGCCGTCATATTGTCAAATATCAGGTCAACAAGTGTAAGTGCTGTCATAGCTTCAACCACAACAACTGCTCTTGGAACTATCATCGGGTCATGTCTTCCTTTGATTGAAACCTCGATATCCTCACCCTGCTTATTAACAGTTTCCTGCAATGCACTAATTGAAGGTGTCGGTTTTACCGCTGCCCTGAACACAAGTTCATCACCGTCGCTTATTCCGCCAAGCACTCCGCCGCTGTGATTAGTCAGCTTACCAACCCTGCCATCCTTCATTACAAATTCATCATTATTATACTTTCCTGTAACTTTAGCCGCTTCAAACCCGTCTCCAATCTCAAAGCCTTTGACAGCCCCGATTGACATTATTGCCTTGGCAAGATTAGCATCCAGCTTTTCAAATGTAGGATTGCCAATTCCAGTCATCATTCCTGTAACCCTGCATTCAATGACACCACCGATTGAATCTCCAACTGACATCTTGCTCTCTGCAAAAGCCTTAACCTTCTCTGCAGCTTCCTTATCAGGCATGTTAAATGCGTTATTATCTCTTTCAGCTATATCAAACTTATCATAATCAATACCAATTCCACCAATTTCTTTAGCATATGCTGTAATATTAATTCCAAGCTCTTTAAGAATCTTCATAGCAATTGCACCGGCTGCAACTCTTCCGATAGTTTCTCTTCCAGAACTTCTTCCTCCGCCTCTGTAATCCCTGAATCCGAATTTCTCGTCAAATGTATAATCAGCATGTCCCGGTCTGTAATAATTAGCTATCTCTGAATAGTCAGCAGACCTCTGTGTCTTATTATATACTGCAAGTGATATTGGAGTCCCGGTAGTCTTGCCTTCAAATACACCTGAAAGAATATGTACCTCATCATCTTCCTTTCTTGGTGTAGTAAACTTTGACTGTCCCGGTTTTCTTCTGTCTAACTGCTCCTGAATATCTTCCTCACAAAGAGGCAGACCTGCAGGACACCCGTCAATTACAACTCCAAGTCCCTCTCCATGCGACTCTCCCCATGTTGATATCTTAAATATATTTCCAAACACTGAACCTGCCATAATATATTCTCCTCATCTTTTCAATAGGATTTATTTTAACATATTAAAATATATATCATCAAGCAAAACCCCAATTTATTAATTTTTTATTTTTTCTTAATAGTCAAATGTTTTTTATATGGTAAAATATATTTATCTTATATTGAATGGAGTTTATTATGGGAACTGTTATAGGAATTGATTTAGGAACAACTAACAGCTGTGTGGCTGTTATTGAAGGTGATACGCCTACTGTCATCACCAGCAAAGAAGGCTACCGCACAACCCCTTCTGTTGTAGCCTTTACGAAATCAAAGGAACGGATTGTTGGTGATGCCGCCAAAAGACAGGCTGCCGTCAACTCTGACAGAACTATATTCTCTATCAAGAGACACATGGGTACGGACTATCGCAAGAAGATTGACGGAAAGTATTATACTCCTCAGGAAATCTCTGCATTTATACTTATGAAGTTAAAGGAAGACGCCGAAGATTTCTTAGGACAGCCTGTGACGGATGCTGTTGTAACTGTGCCTGCCTATTTTACTGACGCACAGAGACAGGCTACTAAAGATGCCGGTAAGATTGCCGGGCTTAACATATTAAGGATTATCAATGAGCCTACTTCTGCCGCTCTCGCGTACGGACTTGACAATGGTACGGCACAGAAGGTTCTTGTGTATGACTTAGGTGGTGGAACTTTTGATGTATCTGTTATCGATATCGGTGATAATGTCATTGAAGTTCTTGCGACTTCAGGTGACAATCACTTAGGTGGTGATGATTTTGATGAAAGAATCGTTAATTATCTTGTGGAACAGTTTAAGATAAGTGACGGTATCAATCTTTCAAAGGATGCCTCTGCGATGCAGCGTTTAAGGGAAGAAGCTGAGAAAGCAAAGAAAGAGCTGTCTTCTTCTGTGACAACTAATATTAATCTTCCTTTTATCGCCATGGCCAAGGACGGACCGCACCATATTGATATCACTCTATCAAGACAGACATTTAATGAACTTACTGCTGACCTTGTAGACAGAACAATCACCCCTGTTGAGAATGCGCTGCATGATGCAGGACTTTCCAAGACAGACATTAATATGGTTTTATTGGTTGGTGGTTCTACAAGAATTCCTGCTGTCGCTGATAAAGTAAGACAGCTTATGGGAAAAGAGCCATCAAGAAATCTCAATCCTGATGAATGTGTAGCCCTTGGTGCTGCAGTTCAGGGTGGCAAGCTTGGAAACCAGCTTCAGGTCGGTTCTGCTGCTTCTGAAATCATACTTATGGATGTAACTCCTATGTCTCTTTCTATTGAGACTATGGGTGGAATTGCAAGCCGGCTTATTGAAAGGAACACTACCATTCCTACAAGACACAGCCAGATATTCACTACCGCCGGCAATTTCCAGACATCCGTTGATATCAAGGTTTTTCAGGGTGAACGAAAGTTTACAAGAGACAACAAGCTGCTTGGCAACTTCCGTCTTAACGGTATTAAACGTGCGATGGCAGGAGTACCACAGATTGAAGTAACATTTGACATTGATGTTAATGGTATTGTCAATGTATCTGCCAAGGATTTAGGTACTGGAAGGGAACAGAGTATTACTATCACTTCAAGTTCTAACATGACCGAAGAAGAGATTGAAAAAGCCCGCTGGGAGGCTGAAATCTACAGCAAGCAGGACGAAGCATACCAGAGTTTTATTGATATAAGGGAAGATGCTGTACGGACTCTTAACGAGGCTAACAACGCACTTGCCGCCAATAAAAAGGTCTGGGAGAAGGATAAGAAAAAGAATGTTAAGGCTCAGATTGGACATCTGGGCAAGCTTATATCCAAGTCTCCGATTGACAAGCTTGATGAAGAAAAGGCAGCTTCTCTGCATGAAGCTGCGGAAGCGGTTAGAGAGGCTTTAAGGTAACAAAATAAGACTGAGTCTTTGGCACAACATACTTGTACCGGGACTCAGCCTTATTTATTTGCAGTATTCAACTACCTATTTTCAATCTTGTTAACCCCATCTAGACAATTATCATATATCCATGATGCTAATTCGTCTGAATTATCACTTTCATAATATGAAACCAGCATTTGCTTGAATGTACCATCCAGTTCTACGGGAACTTTAAATATCCCTTTACCATTTTCTATAAGAATCTTGTTTATCGCAAAACTTCCAATTCTTTTATTACCATCTTTGAAAACCTGGCAACGCATAAGCCATAACCCTGTTCTTATTGCTCTGTCTGTTATATTAGGGTTATCCTGATGCTCCATAAGCCCCTTATGATAATATTCAACACTATGAACCTCCGGTCTCCAGTTTGTTCCACTTATTATAACATCATCTGTTCTTATTCTTCCAAGATAAGAATATGGAACATCAAATCTTGCTATCAATTCATGAATATTCATAAGATATCCCATATTTAATTCATCATGAATATGTTCAATCATATATTCCCATGCATCTCGTAAACAGCATACTTTATTAATATCTTTGGGCGTAAGCTGTGATACATTAACATTATTAAGAATATCCTGTGTCTGTGCAAATGTTACTGCTATCCCCTCAAGATTCGCTGAACTATATACTGAATCTACCAGAAGTCTTTTTGCTATCCAGATATTCTCTGTTTCATCCATCGCATATTTATCCTGTAAAATCATTTCAAAACCTCTTTAATCTCATTTATTTATTCTACAACTGATAATATTGTACCATTTAGCTGATGATTATTACAACATTTACATTAATCCAGATAGTAATTTACTCCGCTTTCTTTCCCTTCACGTTAACGATACAGATTCCTATGCATACAAGTACTAACGCTATTAACGCATTTATTCCAAGCTCTCTGCTTCCTTCTCCAAGCCACCAGGCTGAAAGAAGCACTCCGAATACAGGGTTGGTGAAACCAAAGATTGCCACCTTTGATACCGGGTTGTGCTTTAACAGTATTCCCCATATTGAGTAGGCTACGGCTGATATGCATGCGAGATAGAATAACATGAGTATTGCTGATACTGACACATGTGTTATTCTGCCGCCCAACACAAGTCCTAATATAACCATTACTATTCCGCCAAATATGAACTGATATCCGCTTAACATTACCGGATTGTCTTTCTTTGAATAGTTTTTCATAAGGCATGATGAAAATGCGTATGACAACGCGCATAAGAACAGACTTCCGTCACCCATAATGCTTAAATTCATGTCGATTTTCTGTCCATTCATGCTGACTACGATAACACCTGCAAAACCAATCACACAGCCGATAATTTTCTTAAGATTCAGTTTTTCCTGTCTGAATATAATTGTCGATACAAGTATTACGAAAAATGTGTTAGAGCCGTTAATTATTGACGCTTTCACTCCACTGTTATGCGCAAGTCCGATATAGAAGAATATGTACTGCAGAATTGTCTGGAACATTGCAAGCTTCACTATACTCGGTACACTTGATTTCGTTGGAAGCAGCATTTTTCTGTTAAGTATGCTTCCGATTAAGATTGTGAGTACTCCTGCCAGCACAAATCTTGTTCCTGCAAATAATACCTGTGTCCATGTCTCACTTGACGGTATCTTAAACAACGCATAGCCTAATTTGATACATGGTGATGCGCTTCCCCAGAGGAATGTACACACAAGCGCAAGGACGCACACCACCCATGTTTTCTGTAAAAAATCTTTTTTCTCGTTTGTTTTTTCCATGATTAATCTGCCACTCAAAATGTGATATATCTGCTTTTTGAGTAACTTCTCCTTTCTGAATACCAATATCTTCTATTTTCTAAATAACGTTACACCTAGTAACACATCAATCTTCCCAATTATAAAATAACTTAATTCTAAGACCTCTTTTCAAATATCTCATAATACACATCATCAGCAGAATCATTAACAGAATCATGCATTGTCTCTTCTGGCTCATTCTGAAGCAATTCGTATAAGTAACTCTTTTTCACAGCATTTGTTGCTGCTTGCTCCGATAAATCATATCGTCTTATTAAACTCAATATCACACAATCCATATATGATAAAGCTTTTGTATTCATCATTTAAACACCTCCAGTTATTATTTCTATTATGTAAGGTATAAGTTGCCATTATATCTGCAAATGACTGGATAGAAATAATAATTAGCATGCAGCCAGCCTATGGCTTAAGCCACCTTTCCAAACCTGAATAAAACCCCCATGAGTTGCGACCTCATGGGGGTTTGTTGCCCTTACGGACTTCTTGCATCATTTTGCCTAGAGATAATATAGCATATGTAGATTTTAGATTCAACATGCTATTAAAATTTTATTTATCATTTATCTTACCATGTAGCCAAATCCTCACATAGCAGAAACTATTTATTCCATTCTACAAAAATCTTCTATTCTCTACTATACATTCCTCTAAGACTAGAAAAAACTTCTTTATGTGAATATCTTTTATCATTTCTCTCTGCATATCTATCAGCTGTTTCAAGGGCTGCATCAACACCGTCTGTTAAATCTGAGTAAGCCTCTAAGCTAAGCAAAACCATAGTATTACCGCCATTTTTTGTTAAATATACCGGCTCACCACTCTCAACAGATTTTTCAACCTCCACAAAATTATTATTCAAGTCCGAAATTGATATAATTTTTTTCATAGATAATATGCCCCTCTATCATTATTTTGTCTCCCCGCAAGAACACCTATAGCCAACTAATTTCTGCTCATCATATGCTTCACTTACTGTAACTGTTTCATAATGACCTTCTTCGTCATGATGTACATAATCCACTATCTTAGTTATTGTAGACGAAAACATACATCCACCACCATTCTCAGTACATTCATACTGATGTTCATCCAATTCATCAGCGTTACCGTATTCATATTTTGATATTCCAAGTGCGCGACATCTTGAGCATGGATTTGGACTATCTGGCTTACAATTATTGCAAACTTCAAAATATTTATACACTGGTTCGTCCCAGGCAGCCTTATCAACTACCCAAGTTTTTTCTGTTACGGCATCATGGTGAACTGTCTCATAAACGGGCTCCCAATTATGCTCATGTGAAGAAGTGCTTGGTGTTGATGGCTTTGTCTCAGCTTCGCCAGGAGTTGAGTTACTGCCGTTATCTGAAGAACTGCTGCCATTATTACCGCTGTTATCACTGTTATTACTGCTATTGCTGCCATTATTGTTATCATCAGAGCCTGAACTGCCTCCATCATTGTCGTCATTGTTGTTATTGTCATTATCAGCTACCACATCGGTTGATGGCTTGACCGAAATATCCTCATCAGCCTTCGCAATCTTATCGTCTCTCACAGCCTCTGAAATTTCTTCTGCTACAGTTTCATCAGTGATTGTTATAATTGAATTACTATCACCCTCCTCAAAATTATCTGCCTTAATCTCTTTTCTGTTGCCGTCTCTATCCTGAATGATAACAACTTTCTCGCCATTGTCCTTTGTCTCAACAATACCAGCTACTTCTACTGTGTTACCCTCTGAATCCTTGACTGCAATAGTAACCTGTTCCTTACTGCCTGCATTCTTCTTAGTTTCCTGTTCTGTAACGACCTTAGTAGTGCTCTCGGTGGTTACTGTCTTACTCTTTTTTCCGCAACCTGCAGATGTAAATACTAAACAGCATGATAAAAACACTGCTGCACTTTTTAATAAATTCCTTTTAATCATACCAGCTTACCTCTATTCCTCTTTACTCTTCTCCTCTTTTAAACCGTGTAATACTTCTTAATTAAACGCATAAATCTTATATATCTTATTCAAATGTTTTATGTATTTTATCGCATTCGCAATTAATTAGCAATATATGGCGTATTAAGCCACATTTCAGCACTTAACACGCCATATATTGCTAGTTATTTTTAATCTTATGAGGTAATCTAACCCGAAGAATTTTTCTTTTAAACATCTGGCTGTTAAAAGGCATCACAGGATAGATATAGCTTTTTCCCGATATAGTCCTGTTAAAGCATACAAGCACTATTGCAAATATGACTCCTGCCAGAAGTCCGATTCTTCCAAAGAACTGGACAAGAATCAGATTGACTATTCTTATGAATTTTAATGCATATCCCATCTCAAAACTTGCCTGTGAGTAGGTTCCAACCGTTACAACTGCCATGTAAAGAAGCGATTCTGAGTTAAACCACCCGGACTCCACAGCGTATTCTCCCACAACAATACCGGCAAGAATACTTAATGGTGTTGACAGCATTCCTGGCGTATTGACCGCCGCAAGCTTAAGCCCGTCGACCGCAAGTTCAAGAATGAAAAGCTGCAATATAACCGGAACTGTTATGTCCTCGCTTATCGTTATGAATTTTAACCACTCCGGCACCCACTGCGGATTGCTTTCAAGCAAAAGCCACACTGGTGTAAGAAAAACCGTCAGCAATGTAAAGAAGAATCTCGACAGTCTTATATAAGTTCCTATCATTGGCGAAAAATTAAAATCGTCCGCCTCTTCTATTATATCAAAAACACTTGTTGGAATTATCATCACTGCAGGTGATGTATCTACCATAATAACGATATTTCCATCAAAAAGTGCTGCTGCAGCAGTATCAGGTCTTTCTGAATATTTATACTTAGGAAATGGGTTAATCCACTTCCCCTTAAACATACATTCTGCAAGGCTCTCTATATTCATAGTGAGTGCCTCAACCTCTATACTGCTTATCAGATTCTCAATTCTTTGAAGCAGCTTCTTATCAACCTTATCGTCAATATAGCACACGGCAACATCTGTCCTGGAGCGCTCCCCTACAGTATACATTTCCATTGAAAAGCGGCTATCCCTTATTCTTCTTCTTAAAAGTGCTGCATTGCACACAAGCGTCTCGACAAATCCGTCTCTTGAGCCACGCAGAACTTTGTCTTTGTAAGGCTCTGTAACTGAACGCATCGGATAAGTACGGCAGTCAATAAGTATACATTCGTCAAAGCCATCTATTATCATGACTGTCTGTCCTGAAAGAAATGCCTTCTCTACTTCGTCATAATGTCCGTTTTTTTCAATCTCTGTATACGGCATTCCTACTTCTAAAAATGTATCTATATCCTTCATGTCCGATTCTTTCAATGAATAAAAAAACTGCACCAGTTTTTCAATTGTTTCTTCCTGTACGAATCCATCTATAAAGTAAAAATGTGTTCTCTTCCCACCTATTAATACATCTCTTTGCAGAATGTCAAAATTCTTGTCCACTCTTAACTTTTCATTCATCATGCGGACATTCATGTCTATGTTAGTTGTAAAATCAGTCATGCTTACTCCTTTCACCAGCACATTTTCACCCGCACTTTAAAGCACCTTTCGATATCCCATATTGCCACTAAATTCCTTCAAAGCACGAAAAGGGCAGGACTTACGCCCTGCCCTTATAGAATGTCCACATTTGACACATTTATTCTGCTATTAGTTCTCAAAAAGTGATGTTGAGTAATATCTGTCACCGCTGTCTGGAAGCAGTGCAACTATTGTCTTACCCTCGTTCTCTGGCTTCTTAGCCCATTCGATTGCTGCGTAAAGTGCGGCGCCTGCTGATATTCCGACCTGAATACCTTCTGTGTGAGAGATTAACTTTGCATACTCGAATGCGTCATCATTATCTACTGGAACTACGCTGTCATATATCTTAGTGTTAAGAATTTCTGGAACAAAGCCTGCTCCTATTCCCTGAATCTTATGTGGTCCCGGCTTGCCCTGTGATAATACCGGTGAAGTTGCAGGCTCAACTGCAATTATCTCAATCTTGTCATTCTTAGACTTAAGATATTCACCAACGCCTGTAATTGTTCCGCCTGTACCAACACCTGCAACAAATGCATCAACTTCTCCATCTGTATCATTCCATATCTCAGGACCAGTTGTTCTTCTATGTGCATCCGGGTTAGCAGGATTAACAAACTGTCCGGCAATCATGCTTCCTTCAATCTCATTCTTTAATTCTTCTGCCTTTGCAATCGCACCTGTCATTCCCTTATAGCCAGGAGTAAGTACAATCTCTGCACCATATGCCTTAATTATATTTCTTCTTTCAACACTCATAGTCTCTGGAAGAACAATTATTGTTCTATAGCCCTTTGCTGTTGCAATAGCAGCAAGTCCGATTCCTGTATTGCCTGATGTAGGCTCAATAATTGTTGCACCCGGCTTAAGAATTCCTTTCTTCTCTGCATCTTCAATCATTGCCTTTGCAACTCTGTCCTTAACGCTTCCTGTCGCATTGAAATACTCAAGTTTAACAAGAACTCTTGCCTTAAGTCCGAACTTCTCTTCAATATGTCCAACTTCTACAAGTGGTGTGTTACCTATTAAGTCTGCTGCTGATTTATATATCTTTCCCATACAATCCTCTTTTCTTGTGGTATTATTCCACATTTTCTAATATCAATTCATGAATCTAGTAATATGTTTACGCAATATATAAACATACTATGTTTATATGTTATTATAAAACAAGGATTTTAATTTGTACAGTACTTTTTTATTTTTCTTCAAAAAAGGCGTCTTAAAACTTCTTTTTTCTCATCACATCTAATTTTAAAAAATGCAGTTACCACTCCATCATGATAACTGCATCTGTAATAATTACTTATCTTTTTTGAAATTTCTCAAGGTGCAAATTTCACATAGTGAGCCGGATTTCCGCCCTCATCTATAACAGTGTAACACTGTGATCCTTCGGCATCCAGACTTATCCGCTCTCCTCCCGTTAATTTTGAAGGTGACAGATAATAGATCGCTTTCTTAGTTGTTACCGAATCGATAAAAATAGCATAAGCTCCATATAATTCCAATGTTACCTCTTTATCAATCATTACACAGCTTGCACTATTTTCTCCGTGTACCAGAATACCGACATCATCAGGTGCGAGTCTGTCTTCATTCAGTGTAAGGGAACCTGTTCCTGTAAAGGTTACACTTCCTCCGTAGCCTGCACCCCACATAATCAGCTCATCAAGATGATTTTCTCCTACCAGGTTAATGGTAAACCCATTCCCCATAAGATTCACATCCAGAACTTCCCCTGTGAAATTGTCTAATGTCAGCGTGTTCGTACTGATATCATACCATGCCCCCGGCACCGTAGTTACCTGATTTGAAATAAAGTTACCATTCGCGTCGTAGCTTCCTGTGGAAGAAATAAATGTTCCCATATGCAGATATTCCCGGGTATCATTTGCCGGTGACCAGAACATAATATATTCCTCGGATCCCAGTCCGCTCCATGCATATTCTCCCGCGAAGTCCGGTTCCAGATTTGGCAGAACAGGAAACTCTGTATCAGCCATCTCCGTTAGTGTAACATTATCCTGACTGTCACCCTCTTCCATGGCATAAGCCTCATAGTAAGCAATATAGCGTTCTGTTCTGTTAACAGTTCCCTGCGCTACATAGCTGTTATAAGGATCATCAGGATCACCGACAACAATGGCATCATCACTGTATTCAACCACAGGAGTAATATCCGTCCTTATGTATTTCATTGTGTCCGGATTGCCGCCCTGACTTACAACCCATACTTTCGCTTCTTCAAGTCCCTCACTGCCGGTTGCAGATGAAGTGTATTCATTGCCAGCAGGAACGTAAGTCACATGGATATACGCATCTTCAATCACTGCTGACGGTTCATCATACTTCGGTGTATTAAGCCCGTCACCATTGCTGTCATCTATATCACTGACCGTCGTATCACCTTTAAAAACATCTTTCCCCAGTGGGTCATACCCAAGGGAAGAAAACACGATGGAGACAACCGCTACAGAAGCAGCAACAGGGGCAAACAGGATACGTTTGATTTGCTTTAATCTGTCTGATTTCTTTTCTTCCCTGCCCTGTGTATATTTAGTGTTAAACTCGTCATCCGGTATGTTTACTTCTATTGAAGCAGAGAATTCTTTTGACGCATCGGTTGGTTTTTCAGCATAACAGCTCAGTTCCTCCGGATACTTTTCATCTGTAGGAATATTAAATTCATTATCAATTATCCTATTCAAAAATACCCCACCCCTCCTTTTAAATAAGTCCAGAAGTTATAGGTTCACAATACATTTACTTTTCTATATGTACATCCACCTGCGGGAACGGACATTCAATACCAAGCTTTCTAAATCCCAAAAGCAAGTCATGATTCATAATCCGTGTACATGAAAAAATATCCTTTTCATTAACATTAACCACAAATCTTAATACGATAGAACTGTCGGCTAATTGCTGTATTCCAAGATATTTCGGAACATCCTGCATAACATCTTTATGGTTCTCATACATTAACTGCACAAGCCCCGGAATCTGCTTTTCCAATTCTTCAATATCCGTTTCATAAGGAATACTGATATCACAGACACTGCGTGATAATTTGTCGGAACGGTTCAGAATATTCCGCATGGCAGAATTATTTATGACTTTGACATTATCTCCTGTATCGGTAATGCTGGTGGTTCTGATTCCTATATTGGTTACCTTTCCGCGAAAACCATCCACTTCAACAATGTCACCTACGTTATACTGATTTTCAAAGATCATAAATGCACCGGTCACCACATCTGCAATAAGGCTCTCCGCACTAAAACCTACAATCAGTGCAATAATTCCTACACTGGCTACGATTGTAGAGACGTTCACACCGATGATGGAAAGTCCCCAGCACAAAATCACAATACCGGCAATGTATTTCAGCATACTTGAAACGATTGACAGTAAGGAACGTGTTCTGTGGTTTTCCGGGTTAGGAAGACTCAGAAGCATGGTAATCAGGCTTACAACAGCAATCACGGCAGCCGCCATAACAATTACTTTTAAGATGGCTGAAAACTCTATTCCCACCGTTTTCAAATCTTCAAAATCGAAAACATCAGTCAAAAAGCCAACCGGAACCGTGATAATCAAAATAGCTATGCAGGCAATAAGTCCAGTAATCTTGGTTTTGTTTTTACTCATAGTTAATCTCTCCTTTTCATTTTATAGTATTATCTGTTACATATTGGTACTTACTATTGTATAAAATTTTACACCTTTTCAGAAAAAAAATAAGAGACATAATGTCTCAATGTATCATTCTCACGGATTTTCTCAAAACAAAGAGTCACTTTGTGACTCTTTGCGCGCCCATGTGGGCACGCAAGTGCATCTTCATCTCCACATGGGTCGCATCCCCGCGGAGCGTTTTTACTTTAAAGGAAATGCAATTTCCTTTAAAGTAAAAAAACTTCTCTGACAGACTTAATGTCTATTCAAAGAAGTATATCAACACATATGCTATTTTATTTCCCAGTCATGAAAAAACTGAAAAAATTCCTTACGTGAACTGGTATTCGTCTTATCACACAGCTTATCAACATAACGATAAAAGGTCGACCTGGATATGTATAACTGTTCAATCATACTATTTACCCCCTCTTTATTCGTAAGCAGCTGAATAACTACTTTCTTTTCCTGTTCCGTAAGAGCATATGCTTCTGCAAAAGCATCTATCTTTTCCATATTTGTATCCTTTGGAAGATTTTTCAATATATCTTCCTTGATAGCTGCTTCTCCTATTTTTCTGTATGCAACAAAATATGGCACATAGTAAGCAATCATTGTACAAGTAATCATCACAAACAAAACTAAGGAAAAAATCAAAATAAATATCTGGCTGTCCTGCTCTAACAAATATGTCGAAACAAATGTAAGAAGTATCGCGCATACATTATTCAGTCCTCTACCCATTCCGGCCCACAATCTCGGATTTTTCATCATGAAAGAAATATCCATAAAACTTATCATAAAAAAAACAACAAAAAATCCCGCAGATATGTAAAACACTGACAAACCAATGATAAAAGGTCCGCCCATTGTAATGATTATAATAGACGCAACGGACATAACTGTGACCAAAAACATGATAAAAGGCATAAAGCATCTGCCTTTTATATCATAGATAAAACCGGCAGCCAGACCACTTACTGCCAGCAGCAGCCTTGCCCATTGTCCAATATTGTAATCGCCCGATGCATGTACCAGCGTAACAGCATTATCCAGTGTTGAAAAAATAATTGTCATCAATGCAACACATACGATTAACGCACCCACAACAATTTCAGGGTTATCCGGTTTTATTTTATAAAAGGAAATTTTCTCTTTACTTTTCTGTGATTCAATAGTATCCTCTTCAAAAAATCCACCACTTACAATATGCATTCCACATATAAAAGCAATCATAAATAAGGACAATACAATTGGTTTAATATAATAATCATTTACAAAATTAGTAAATATATACTGAGTAAAAACACCCAATGCGTATGCAATACCTATCATTTTGGCTAAATGCTTACGATTAGAAATATTTTTGTTTGTTATATAGCAGACTGCACTTCCCGCAACTCCCAAAATAACAAAACAAACGATACCGGCACCCATTACCAATGCATAATTTTGATCTTGCATAATAACAAACACGCAGACAATACATATAATACAAGCCATTACGCTTATTATTCTTTTCACTATATCAGAAAGATACTTGCAAAAAACAGGGTATACGATAACACCAATAAAGCTCACACCCAATACAATATTCTGTGCATTTACTACACCTGCACTATTCGTCAATAACGCCATCATATCATCAAAAAAAAATTCTGTTCCCAAAAAACAAAAATTATATATTGCCAACAGAAAAATCATTACTATGTCTTTTCTATTAATTACATTCTTTAGCACTCATTTCATCCTCTCTCGTATTCCATTACTTCGATACGCCCTTTCCTGATATCAGCATATCTATATTTCTTAAATGTGTCAATGCTTACCAGCACATAATCCTGCAAAAGTTTTATCTTAATTCCAGTATTGAATTTTGTCTTGCCAACATGAAACAGTTTCCACCAGTCCGTCATATGTATGCTTTTCTGCCTCAACTATACGTTCTTTCACAATTCCAGCTTCCATAAGCTTCTTACTGCAAGCCGGGCCAATGCTGTACACCAGAACATCCTCAAGTCTGTCAATCAGCCATTTTATGCGCTCCCCGCTGCTGCCACTTGTAACAATTATCCCGTCAATATCTCCGCAATCCATGCTGTCGTATTCCATAGTATCATAATCCACAGGTTCGTTCCTATATACCGGAATCTTAATTAAGTTTTCATACTCCTTCATAGCTTCCTCAAGTGAACCGCTTGTGACTTCGGCACACGGATACACAATTCTGCCTGACGCAATATTCATAAGTTCTTCTCCCAGCGCCAATCCTGTAGCTTTTGACGAAACATAATCTGCCTCAATCCCACACGCTGTCCTTATAGCATTCTGCGTATTCTTCCCAACAACAGCAACCTTAACTCCTGCAGGTACCACGTTTCCTGCATTATAAGCAAACCCAGCCACAGCATTTTTACTTGTAAACACAAGCCACTGTGCAGCTTTTATCTGTGTCTCAAAATCTTTAACCTTTATGTATTCAATCCTGCCAGTCACTATTTTTTCGCAGGAAAGCCCCTCCTTTGCAAGTAATTCTGCAAAGGAAGGGCTTTTATCGTACATCTGTCCGTTTTCAATATATGTATATATGTATTTACCCACAATCTACTCCAATCCTAGCATACGGGCTGCTTCGTGGCCAACCGCCTCACTGTCAGTTCCTGTAACCTCAATTCTAAGAATCCTGCTGCAATCATCATTACCAAATAACACAACCATTCGAAGGTCACCGTTATCCTTTGTCACACAGTGTGCGCCAACCGGGGCATGACAACCGCCGCCTGTTAATCTTAAAAATGTTCTTTCAGCAACAGCTTCTCTATCTGAATTATCATCTGACAAAGCATTTATCTTATCAAGAAGTTCTGTATTCACCTCTGCAGTCTCAATCGCAAGAACTCCCTGTGCCGGTGCCGGAATAACGACCTCCGGGTCAAGGTACTCTGTTATCTCAGATGACCTGCCAAGTCTGTTAAGTCCTGCTGCTGCAAGCACAATTCCATCAAGTCCGTATGAATCGTCCATAAGTTTGTTAATTCTTGTATCAACATTTCCCCTGATAGCAGTAAACTGGATATCAGGACGCAGCATTGCAAGCTGGCATGCACGCCTGAGGCTACCAGTTCCTATAACCGCACCCAAAGGAAGTTCTGAAAAACTTCCTGCAGTCTTTAATATAAGTACATCTCTGCAATCCTCTCGTTTCCACGCCTTTGCAAATGTAAGTCCAGTCGCACATTCAGCCGGCATATCCTTCATGCTGTGAACCGCCATATCAATGCTGCCTGAAAGAAGCGCTTCCTCAATCTCCTTTACAAAAAGCCCCTTAGTTCCAATCGCAGCAAGCGGCTTATCTGTAACCTTGTCGCCTGTTGTCTTAATTATAACAAGTTCAAATGTATCCTCAGGATACGCCTCTTCCATTCTTCTCTTAACATATTCCGACTGGACAAGTGCCAGCTTCGAACCTCTCGTTCCTATTCTGTAATGCATAATCCTCCCTACAAGCCAAACAGTCTCTCAACCATATCTTTATACTGCTGCTGTTCATTTTCTTCCACATTTTTCAATTCTTCAATCGGTTCTTTTAACAATCTGTGTAATGACGACTTAAGAATCTTCTTTAAGATTACCCTGTCATGGTCTGAAAGGTCAATCTTGCGGTTAAGATAATCATAGCTGTCCTGTACTATCTCATCACATTTTTTGCCAAGTGACTGGATAGTTGTATCCATTCTGCTTGATGTGAGCCATTTCTTTGTTTCCGCTATATACTCATCAATCACGCACTGGCTTTCCTTTAGCAAATGTGCCCTCTCATTCTGATTAGACTTCACAATCCCACCTATCCTGTCAAGGTCAATAAGAGTAACTCCAAAAATGTCACCTGCCGATTTTTCTATATCTCTTGGTGCAGCAAGATCAAGAAGTGTCATCTTTTTACCCCCTGATAATTCAGCACATTTAATCACCAGATGAGGTGATGAAGTCGCTGAGACAACTATATCACTGCTTTTAAGTGCTTCTGTTTTCTTATCATATGCAATAACCTGAATATCTGGAAATTCCTTAAGCAACGCCTTCGCATGCTGATAAGTTCTTGAACACACTGTTACATCAGCGCCATATTCTGCCAGATATCTTATGGCAAGAGCCGCGGTTTTGCCGCTTCCTATAACAAGTGCGTGCTTTCCTGATATGCCACATACTCTGTCTAACTCCTGAATACCGACATAGCATACAGATACTGGTTTTTCACTTACCTTGTACTCTGTCTTAATCCGCTTTGCACAGCTTACCGCTTCTCTTACTATATAATTAAGCTCTTTCCCGCTGTGTCCAAGCGTTCTTGAAAGGTCTGACGCATCCTTTAACTGACCTAGTATCTGATCCTCTCCAAGCACCATGCTTTCAAGTCCGGCGGCTATGCAAAACAGATATACCAGTGCTTCTTCACCACATTTGACTCCGGTTAATTTAGTATCAGTAAGTCCAAAATAATCATTGAATAAATCGGACATTACTTGTACAAATGTTTCATCCTCGTACAGATAAAACACTTCGCATCTGTTGCATGTTGAAAGGCACATGCACTGGTTCACACCTGCTTCCTCTGCCTGTTGCATAAAATCTGCTATTCCGCTGTCTGTAAATGTAATCTTATCCCTTACTGAAAGGTCTGTATTCTTATAGTTAATACCTACATATCCTAACTGCATTTGTATTCCCACTTATTATCCGAATTATTTTCTGAAGAATTCTTCCATAACCTCTATTGTATGGTTGATGTCTTCATTAGTGTGTGCATCTGATACGAACATTGCCTCAAACTGTGATGGTGCAATGTATATTCCGTTATCAAGCATATGTCCAAAGTATTCTGCATACTTCTTAGTGTCTGACTTTACTGCACTGTCATAATCTTCAACTGCATCTGGTGTAAAGAATATGCTCATAAGTGAGCCAATCTGATTAACCGATACCCTTCCGGCGCCACATTTTCTTACACTGTCAGCAATACGCTTTGTCTTAGTCTCAAGTCTGTCGTATATATCCTTATTATCTCTTAAAATTCTTAAAGTCTCTAAGCCTGCTGCTGTTGCAATCGGGTTACCAGACAATGTTCCTGCCTGATATACAGGGCCGTCAGGACTTACCATACGCATAACGTCAGCTCGTCCGCCATATGCACCGACTGGCATACCCCCACCTACAATCTTTCCAAGAGTTGTAAGGTCTGGCTTTATGTTAAAGTACTCCTGCGCTCCGCCAATTGAAAGTCTGAAGCCTGTTATTACCTCATCAAATATAAGAAGGCTTCCATTCTCCTTAGTTATGTCTCTTAAGAATTCAAGAAATCCATGTCTTGGAAGTACAACTCCCATGTTAGCAGCAACTGGTTCAACTATTACCGCAGCTATTTCATCTTTATTGTTATCAAAAAGCTCCTTCACAGAATCGCAGTCATTGTACTCTGCTACAAGTGTATTCTTAGTGTAATCAGCAGGAACTCCTGCACTGTCCGGAACTGATGTTGTAAGTGCTGCTGAACCGGCTTTTACCAAAAGTCCGTCCGAATGTCCATGATAACAGCCTCTGAACTTAATTATCTTGTCTCTTCCAGTGTAACCTCTTGCCACACGGATTGCACTCATAACAGCTTCTGTTCCTGAGCTTACAAGACGGCTCACCTCCATTGTAGGAATAAGCTCATATATAAGCTCTGCCATCTCAACTTCTCTCTTGGTTGGCGCACCATATGTAAGGCCTGCTTCCGCAGCTTCCTTAACCTTTGCAATTACTCTGTCATGTGCATGGCCTAATATTCCCGGTCCCCATGAACATATGTAGTCAATCATTTCATTCCCGTCTACATCAGTAATTCTGTCTCCCTTGGCAGAAGCTATGAATCTTGGCACTCTGTCAACTGCCTTGTATGCCCTGACAGGACTGTTTACACCACCCGGCATATGTTTTACTGCTCTCTCATATAAATCCTTTGACATCTCTTCATTCATAAAACCAGCTCCTCCTGCTTAATTTAATACTGCTAAAAATACTACTCTTCCTTTAACCATTTTGCCACATCTATAGCATGATATGTAATTATCATCTTAGCTCCGGCCCTCTTAAAGCCCGTCATATTCTCCATTACAATCTTCTTCTCATCAATCCAGCCATTCATTGCTGCTGCTTTAACCATCGCGTACTCACCGCTTACATTATAAGCGACAATCGGAATATTGAAGTTAAGCGCTATCTCTTTCATAACGTCCATATATCCGAGTGCCGGCTTTGCAATAATCATGTCTGCACCCTCTAATATGTCTTCTTCAACTTCCCTTAACGCTTCTTTTCCATTAGCCGGGTCCATCTGATATGTCTTTCTGTCACCGAATCCCGGTGCTGAATGTGCGGCATCCCTGAACGGTCCGTAATATCCTGATGCAAATTTGGCGCTGTATGAGCATATAGGAATATTAACCAGTCCTGCCTCATCAAGCGCATTTCTTATTGCCTCAACTCTCTTATCCATCATGTCACTTGGTGCAATTATATCTGCCCCCGCTTTTGCATAAGCAACTGACGCCTTTGCAAGAAGCGGCAGTGTCTCATCATTTAATATAACGCCATCTTTTACAAGTCCGCAGTGTCCATGTGATGTATACTCACACAGGCACACATCAGCCATGATAACAAGCTCTGGATAAGCATCCTTAATAAGGCGGATTGCCCTGCACACAACACCTTCCTCGTCATATGCCTCACTTCCGACCTCATCTTTATGTACAGGTATTCCAAAAAGCAGAATTCCCTTAATTCCAACCTCTACAGCACGTCCGATTTCTTCAAGAACATGGTCAAGCGAATACTGACATATTCCCGGCATTGATGGTACTTCCTGTATTACATCGTTCTCCTCCGTAACAAATACAGGGTATATAAGCTCGTCCACCCTTACATGATTCTCTCTTACCATATCTCTTAATGTCGCATTCATTCTTAATCTTCTTGTTCTGTCCATGATTATCATCTTCCTTCCAACATTTCCTATATAATAGCATTGCATATAAACATTGTAAACTGGTATGTTATGTTCTGCTGTGTATCTTAACCATTCTTGCATACTCACCATCAAGCTTCATAAGCTCCTCGTGAGTTCCTCTCTCCTTGATGCCCTCGTCAGTAAGCATCAGGATTTCCTCCGCATTTTCAATAGTTGTAAGTCTGTGTGCTATTACAAATGTGGTTCTGTTCTTAGCCAGCTTCTCAAGTGATTCCTGTACAATCTGCTCACTCTCATTATCAAGTGCCGATGTTGCCTCATCAAATATAAGAATTGGCGGATTCTTTAAGAATACTCTCGCAATTGACAGTCTCTGCTTCTGACCGCCTGACAATTTGACTCCGCGCTGTCCGATGTCTGTGTCATATCCGTTCTCAAAGCTCATGATAAAATCGTGCGCATTTGCAAGCTTTGCCGCCTGAATTACTTCTTCATCTGTAGCGTCAGGCTTTCCATATCTGATATTTTCTTTAATTGTACCCATAAACAGATACACGTCCTGCTGCACAACTCCGATATGGTCGCGCAGGCTCTTAAGCGTAACATCTTTGATATCTGTTCCGTCAATCTTAATCGAACCGCCTGTCACCTCATAAAATCTTGGAATAAGTGAACAGAGCGTTGTCTTTCCCACTCCCGAAGGGCCTGCAAGTGCAACATATTCTCCCGGTCTTACTGACAGATTAACTCCGGAAAGCACCTCGTCCACACCGTCCTTATATCTGAAGGACACATTTTCAAATGTTATTGCACCCTTCACATCAGTAAGCTCCTTTGCGTCAGGCTTATCAGCTATTTCCGGCTCTACTGAAAGAATCTCTAAGAATCTTTCGTAACCCGAATAGCCATTCTGGAACTGCTCTGTGAAATCAATAAGCACCTTAACCGGCTCCGTAAATATATTTATATACAGTAAAAATGTAACGAAATCCGTAATATTTACCCAGCCCTTTGCAATTCCGATACCGCCTGCTGCGATTACAATTACATTTATCATTGTTGTAAATGCAGTAAGTCCCGCATTGTACATTCCCATATAATGATAGCTGTCTCTCTTAGATTCAAGGAATAAGTCATTGCCATTCTTAAATTTCTCACATTCAATATCTTCATTTGCAAATGACTTGACAACCCTTATTCCAGACAGATTGTCCTCTATCTGTGCATTTATCTCACCTATTCTTACCCTGTTTCTCTTAAATGCCCTCTTCATGCGCTTGTTAAGCACATACGCGAATACAAGCATGAACGGAATCAGCACAAATGCGGCAATCGTAAGTCTTAAGTCAATCGAACTTAATATGCATAATGCACCAATTATCTTAATCAGTGAAATAGTTATATTCTCTGGTCCATGATGCAAAAGCTCTGTAATATCGAATAAATCTGATGTTATTCTTGACAATAACTGTCCAACCTTCTGGTCATCATAGAATGAATATGACAGCTTCTGATAATGATTGAATATCTCTGCCCTCATATCGTACTCAATCTTTGCGCCCATTACATGTCCATAATTAGATATATAGTAGTTGCAGCCCCACTGTATAAGCACCAGCACAAACAGTACTCCAACAATAATCATAATCCTTGAAAGTGCTTCATTGGCACTCATATATGCAACCTTTGATGTAATGAACCTTACAACAAGTGGTATCACAAGTGCCACCGCTGCTGACATCATTGCCAGTATCATATCAAGTATAAATGTGCCTAAATACGGCTTGTAGTATTTAGCCAGCTTCTTAAGATTCTCTTTCATAATCTTCTCCTGTTTTCTATATTTAATCTTCTTCAATTCCTGCCCGATATTATAACATAAAGTAAGACAATGAAAAAGTATGTAAAATGTCCGGCTTGCAATTCATTTTAAATCACATGCCGGACATAACCTTCTATATTCTATTATAAATTGTGCGTTATTCTATATCACAACTTCTAAGTCACATTTTCAATACCTCTATCCGGCTACTCGCTCACAGGCTCTACTTTCTGTGCCTTAACTCCTCTGCCTGCTCCGTTAATTGCAAGATATAAAAGTCCAATTCCGATAAATATAAGTAACAGAACAACAATCATATACACAACTCCGATTCCTAGTGATTCAGACCCCATCTGACTTAAATCCCAGCCAAAACAGCCTGTCGGTGCAGCATAATTAAGGAAGTTATAAGGTGCTGTCATTGTATCATACCATCTTACCCCAAGTGCAGCCAGTATGTATACAAATGCAACATAGCAAAGTGGTGGAATAACTGCATATATTGCATATATTTTCTTTGCCGAAAATCCCTTATCAAACATAAGAAAATCAGCAATTGCAAATACCGGACCAATTAAATGTACGCCAAGACTTCCTGCATATTTATTAAGATATGCACCAATCAGTCCATCCTCTGAAGTTGGTCCAAGAATAATCATATACACCAGACATGTCAGTGTAATCGAAAGTGTCATAAGGAATTTAAGAATATAAAGCCCATTGCTCTTATAATCTTTTCCCTTAGTAAGCAGTATAACATCAAGCACAATAAACACCGCCAGCACAATATCAAGTGCCACATTAGACAGCGTTGTAAAAAATGTGAATGACTTGATACTGTCAATCGTAAACACAAGACCATACACCGAAGCAATCAGCGATATTGCCTTAAAAATAATACTTGCAATCAACTTTTTCTTATTTATAACATTTGTATTCAATTCGAACCTCCAATTATTTTGATTTTCAAATTATAATACATATTAGTTTGATTATCAAGTTATTTATACAAAGTATCAATATATTCTTTCAGTTTATCATACGATTCTTCATCCGCCTCATAATCTGCGCCATTCCTTTTGGACTTCAGCCTGCCTCTCAGCCACTTCAAAGTCCAATCCGCCACAGCTTTTCTTTTCTTCTACATATATATACGAATTCCTCTCTCAAAAATTTTAACTTTACATCCTTACTTCCCACAATTTTCCCATCTTCTCCCCACCACAAAAAACTCCCGCAGGAACAAGCCCTGCGGGAGCAATCATACACTTTATTAAGCTGTATATTAATTACTTGTAAAGTTCAACAAGCTTTGTAAGGTGATCATATCTTTCCTTAGCAACTTCCTCAGACTTAGCAAAGAGTCTCTCTGCTCTTTCTGGGAATGGCTTAACAAGTCTTGTGTAACGAGCCTCGTTATTAAGGAAATCCTGATATGTTCCATCACCTTCCTTAGATGTAAGTGTGAATGGATTCTTTCCTTCAGCCTTAAGTGCTGGGTTGAATGAGAAGAGGTTCCAGTAACCAGCCTTAACAGCCTTCTTCATCTCATCCTGGCAGTGGTTCATACCACCCTTAGCAATACCGTGAAGTTCACAAGGAGCATAACCAATGATAAGTGATGGTCCGTTGTAGCTTTCAGCTTCCTGAATAACCTTAACAGCCTGAGCTGGGTTAGCACCAAGAGCAATCTGTGCTACATATACATAACCATATGTCATAGCGATTTCTGAAAGGCTCTTCTTTCCGATTTCCTTACCTGCTGCAGCGAACTGACAAACCTCACCAATGTTAGAAGCCTTAGATGCCTGTCCACCGGTATTAGAGTACATCTCTGTATCGAATACGAATACATTAACATTCTCACCTGAAGCAAGTACATGATCAAGACCGCCGAAACCGATATCATAAGCCCATCCATCACCACCGAAGATCCATACAGACTTCTTAGCAAGGAAGTTCTTCTTAGCTAAGATCTGTGGAGCTGTAGGACAACCATCTTTAGCTGCCTTCTCTAACTCTGCGATAAGAGCTTCTGTAGCTGGTGTGTTAGCCTTAGTATCATCCTTAGTCTCTAAGTACTTAGCTGCTGCTGCCTTAAAGTCATCAGATGCCTTCTCAGATGCAGCCATTTCCTCAACCTGAGCAATAAGCTGATCTCTTAAAGTCTTCTGACCTAAGTACATACCGAAACCATGCTCTGCGTTATCCTCGAAAAGTGAGTTAGACCAAGCTGGTCCCTTCTTAGAGTCCTTATTTACTGTATAAGGTGATGTAGCTGCTGGATTTCCCCAGATTGATGAACAACCTGTTGCGTTAGAAATATACATCTGCTCACCGAATAACTGTGTGATTAATCTTGCATAAGATGTCTCCGCACAACCTGCACATGATCCTGAGAATTCAAGAAGTGGCTGGTTATACTGTGATCCGATAGGACCATTAACTAATGCAGGAGTAATCTCCTTCTTGCCAACATTCTCTACTAAGTAGTTGAATACTGGCTGCTCGTCTGCCTGAGATTCCTGTGGAACCATCTTAATAGCTTCTCCAGCCTTAGGGCAGACAGTAACACACTCGCCACATCCCATACAATCTAATGGAGATACTGACATTGTGTACTTCATTGTCTTATCAATTGCATGCTTAGAATCTGCAAGCTTAATATTAGAAGGTGCTGCATTTACCTCATCTGTTGAAAGGATAAATGGACGAATTGTAGCATGTGAACATACAAATGCACAGCTGTTACACTGAACACAGGCTGTAGGATCCCACTCTGGAACCATAACTGCTGTTCCTCTCTTCTCATATGCAGAAGCACCTGTTTCAAACTGACCATCAGCGATATCCTTGAATGCAGATACTGGAAGGCTGTCACCATCCATTAATCCGATAGGATCAAGGAGTTCGTTAACCATCTTAACTGTAGCTGGACGACCTGTTCTGTCTGCTGCCTTCTTATCATCAGTAGCTGTAGCCCAGTCTGCTGGAACTTCTACCTTATGTACAGCATCAACACCGGCATCAATAGCCTTATAGTTCATCTCTACTACTGCATCACCCTTCTTAGAGTAAGACTTCTTAGCTGCCTGCTTCATGTAATCAACAGCCTCATCGATAGGCATTACATTAGCGAGCTTGAAGAAAGCTGACTGAAGGATTGTGTTAGTTCTCTTACCCATACCGATTTCAATAGCCTTATCAATAGCATTGATAGTATAAAGCTGGATATTGTTCTTAGCGATATACTGCTTAGCTTCTGCTGGCATATGCTGGTTGAGTTCTTCGTCAGACCACTGGCAGTTAATCATAAAGATTCCGCCTGGCTTAACATCCTGAACCATCTTATAACCCTTAATAACATATGATGGGTTATGGCATGCTACGAAGTCTGCCTGATTGATATAGTATGGACTCTTAATTGGGTTATCACCAAATCTTAAATGAGAAATTGTGACACCACCTGTCTTCTTAGAATCATACTGGAAGTATGCCTGAATGTACTTATCTGTGTGGTCACCGATAATTTTAGTAGAGTTCTTGTTAGCACCAACTGTACCATCTCCACCAAGACCCCAGAACTTACATTCAACTGTACCAGGAGCTGATGTAATTGGAGCTGGCTTAACTTCTGGTAAGCTTAAGTTAGTTACATCATCAACAATACCGATTGTAAATCTGCTCTTAGGCTCGTCCTTCTCAAGTTCCTTATAAATAGCAAATACTGATGAAGGTGGTGTATCCTTAGAACCAAGACCATATCTGCCGCCTACTAATACGATGTCGTTAAGTCCTGCCTCACGAAGAGTAGTTGCAACATCAAGGTAAAGTGGCTCACCAAGAGAACCTGGCTCCTTAGTTCTGTCAAGTACTGCCATCTTCTTAACTGTCTTAGGAATAACCTTAAGAAGATGCTTAGATGACCATGGACGGTAAAGTCTTACTTTAACAAGTCCGACTTTCTCACCCTTAGCTGTTAAATAATCAATAACTTCTTCAGCTACATCATTGATAGAACCCATAGCAACGATTACTCTGTCTGCATCTGGAGCTCCGTAGTAGTTAAAGAGATCATAGTCTGTACCAAGCTTCTCATTAACCTTACCCATGTACTTCTCAACAACATCTGGAAGCTCATCATATAATGAGTTACATGCTTCACGATGCTGGAAGAAGATATCTCCATTCTCATGTGAACCACGGGCTGCTGGGTGGTTAGGATTAAGTGCATGTGCTCTGAATTCATCAACTGCATCCATTGGGCACATATCCTTAAGATCTTCATAATCCCACTTCTCAATCTTCTGAATCTCATGTGATGTACGGAATCCATCAAAGAAGTTAATGAAAGGAGTCTTGCCTTCAAGTGCTGCACAATGTGCAACCGGGCTTAAATCCATAACTTCCTGTGGGTTAGTCTCGCAAAGCATAGCGAAACCAGTCTGACGACAGGCGTAAACATCTGAGTGATCACCAAAGATATTAAGAGCATGTGTAGATACTGTACGGGCAGATACATCAAATACGCATGGAAGCTGCTCACCAGCAATCTTGTACATGTTAGGAATCATAAGAAGAAGACCCTGTGAAGCTGTAAATGTTGTAGTTAAAGCACCAGTTGCTAAAGAACCGTGTACTGTACCTGCAGCACCTGCCTCTGACTCCATCTCTACTACCTTAACAGTGTTACCAAAAATGTTCTTCAGTCCCTGAGCTGACCATGTATCAACTACATCAGCCATTGGACTTGAAGGTGTGATAGGATAGATACCAGCTACTTCTGTGTATGCATAAGCTACATGAGCTGCGGCTGTATTACCATCCATTGACTGTTTCTGTCTTGCCATTATAAATATTTCCTCCTTAAGAAAATTTAGGCGGCATAAATGTACCCGACATAATAAAATCAGATATACATTATACGTCCCTACATATTACTTAATATTTTATTATCTTTATCTCCAAAAGTAAAGGCATAAATGTGAGATTTCATGCTTATTTCATTATTAAAATTAATACAATTTAATTAAAAAGCTGGACTTCTCCAATGTCCAAACATTGGAAAAGTCCAGTTCCACGATTTACATATTCTTATTATTACTAAATCATTATATTAATCGTCTTCACCCTGAAGTGCATCGTAACCTGATTCACCGGTTCTTACCTTAACTACATCCTCAACATCATATACAAAAATCTTACCATCACCGATATGACCTGTATAGAGAGCCTTTCTTGTAGCATTGATAACATCCATTACAGGAACTGATGATATTACCATCTCAACCTGTGTCTTAGGAAGAAGCTGGATATCCATAGGAACACCTCTGTAATATTCAGGAGCACCCTTCTGTGTACCACATCCAAGAACCTGTGTAACTGTCATACCTGTAACTCCGATATCGTTCATAGCCTTCTTGAATCTCTCGAATCTCTCCTGCTTCATAAGAATTTCAACCTTAGTAATCTTCTTGCCATCACCTGCATCTGATGTCTTAACAAGAGCAGGTACAGAAGCTTCCATTGACTCTGAACCAATTACATCAACATCTCCGTCAACAAAATCCATTCCACCGAATTCAAATCCTGCATAAGCACTTGAAAGACCATGCTCCATAATATCAAGACCTCTGATTTCTTCTTCCTTAGAAGCTCTGAGTCCGATTGTAGCCTTAATTACTGTGAACACAATCACCATGCATACAGCTGCCCATGCTGCAACTGATACAAATCCTAATAACTGAAGTCCTAACTGTGTGAATCCACCGCCATAGAAAAGACCTTCGCCCTTAATTGTTCCGCCTTCAAGGGCAATTGCATATCCAGGAGCTGAGCTTGTTGCAAAAAGACCAACAGCAATTGTACCCCAGATACCATTCATCATATGTACTGCTACAGCACCTACAGGATCATCAATATGAAGCTTGTAGTCAAGAAGCCATACACCGAATACTACTAAGAGACCAGAAACAATACCTATCATTGTTGCACCAAATGCATCTGTTACATCACAAGGAGCTGTTATACCAACAAGACCTGCAAGTGAAGCATTTAAACACATTGAAACATCTGGCTTACCATATCTTACCCATGTAAATATCATACATGTTACTGTTGCAACTGCTGGTGCAATTGTTGTTGTAAGGAATATAGAACCTAAATCTTCAATTGTTGTTGCTGCTGCACCGTTAAACCCATACCAGCCAAACCACAGAATAAATACACCAAGTGCACCAAGTGGAATATTATGTCCTGGGAAAGCATTTACCTTTATAACCTTACCATTAGCATCCCTTTCAAACTTACCAATACGAGGTCCAAGAATCTTAGCACCGATAATAGCTGCAATACCACCAACCATGTGAATACAGCAAGAACCTGCAAAATCATGGAAGCCTAACTGTGCAAGCCAGCCGCCGCCCCAGATCCAGTGAGCTTCTATTGGATAGATAAGTGCTGAGATAACTGCTGAATATACACAATATGATAAAAACTTTGTTCTCTCAGCCATAGCACCTGAAACAATAGTAGCTGTTGTAGCACAGAATACTAAGTTGAATACAAAGCTTGAAAAATCAAAATCTTTGTAAGCTGTGAAGATATCAAAACCAGGCTTTCCAATAAAACCAAGCAAATCCTCACCTAATAAGAAACTGAATCCGATAAGAACGAACATTACTGTACCAATACAGAAGTCCATCAGATTCTTCATAATAATGTTACCTGAATTCTTTGCTCTTGTGAATCCTGTTTCTACCATTGCAAAACCTGCCTGCATCCAGAAAACAAGAGCTGCACCTATAAGGAACCACACACCGAATAATTCGGCATCTACCGCTGATAAAATCTCTTGCATAACCATTTCCTCCCTAATCAGAAATTCTTTTTAATTTAATTGCCGGTAACAGAGTTGATCAGGTTCTGTACCTGATTAAACAGAATGCAAAAAGGCGTGCAGGCAGTTTTTCCAAACTGCTTACACGCCTTTGTGTACATCACTGTTCAATTTATGTTGCTTATTATACTCGCCATTTTCAATAATTATTGAAAAAATCGGACATTTTTATTGACTTTTTAATTTTTTCTTAATATTATTTTAATAAATAAACTTTTAGAGGAGATAATTTATGAAACATATGATACAGCCATTTGGCATTGATATGCATAAAAATGTGCTTACAGACACAAAATCCGCCAGGCACATGAACTTTTATGAAACAGATAAAACTAATGCTGTCCTTTCTGTTTCTTTTATCCCGTCATCTGCTACGGAATGGATAATATGTTACAACAACAATAACGACAAAGCCGAATTTATCTGTATAGGCAGCCAGAATAAGCTTACCAGCCTGTCTCTTAATGAATTCGACCATTATTTCGGAGTAAGATTTGACAGTACAGGCTGCTATTTTAACAAAGGCTGTGATATTAAAACTTATCCTGTAAACATAACAGACAATATATTCCGTTATGAACCAAAACCAGAATCATACGAAATGCAGCTGATTAAAGATTTCAACAACTCATCCTCTTTCAAGGACAGAGTTGCACTCTTTAAAAAATTTGTATCAGAATGTAAAACCTTCTGTCCGGTTTCTGAAAATATTGAAGAACTTAACAGCCTTATATATTCAGGTGCCGGTACTGTTGCCGAACTTTCCAGCCAGTCTGGCTACTCCCTGCGCCATGTATCAAGACTTTACAATGAAGTCTATGGAATCGGAGCAAAGGATTTTATCAAAATGTACAGATTCCAGAATGTCCTTGCAGAATTACTTGCCGACCCTGACCGCGACAACAGTTTCTTCATAGAAGGTGCCGGATATTCAGATCAGGCACATTTCCAGAGAGAATTCAAGACATTTATGGGAATCACTCCTAAGCAGTATATAAAACTCATTAAGAATTTCTAATGTATAATAAAAGGTGGCAATCTGCATAATCAGACTGCCACCTTTTTTTCTTAATCACCATCGGTTAATATAAAATCGCTCATCACTGTATTACATATATCAATGCCGTATTCAGTAAGCTTTAACATATCTCCCTGCCTGATAAGAAGTCCCTTATCAATATTGTGTTCTATCTCCTTAGCATACACATTTTCAATCGGGACTCCAAATCTGCGCTGAAAATCCATTACATCAACCCCTGCCATTTTTCTGAGTCCAAGAAACATGAATTCTTCCATTGCATCTTCTTTTGTCAGAATCTCAATATTCTCATGAAGCTTCTCTATATCACCGTTAAGCTCTATATACTTCTTAACATCTCTTATGTCAGAATACCGTTCATTTCCAATAAAGCCTGCCGCTGAACAGCCAAAACCATAATACTCTCCTCTGTTCCAGTACAGAAGATTATGCCTGCATTCGTACCCCGGTCTGCTGTAATTAGAGATTTCGTATCTCTCATACCCGGCACTGTGAAGTCTTTCCTTTGTCATATGATACATACGCCTGTCCTCATCCTCGTCAGGAACGGGTGGAAACTTATCAATATTATCAGCAAGATAAGTACCATCTTCAAGAATAAGACTGTACACAGATATATGCTCCGGCTGCAAAGCCATCACCTTGTCAAATGTATTTTCAAGCGTTGCTTCGGTCTGTCCCGGAATTGCAGACATAAAGTCAACATTAATATTGTTAAATCCAGCATTTCTTGCCAGTCTGAAGCTTTCCACGAACTGTTCAAATGTGTGTATTCGCCCAAGCATTTTTAATTCATTATTATCAGTAGACTGTAAGCCGAAGCTTAATCTGTTCACTCCTGCTGCCCTGTATTCTGAAAGCCTGCTTTCATTAACTGTTCCGGGATTACATTCCATTGTTATCTCAGCATCATCCGAAATATCAAAGCAATCCCTGACAACAGCTAATATGTCAGCTATACAGCCATCAGGCAGTACAGACGGAGTACCTCCGCCAAAGAATATGGATGTTATCTTATCTTTTACCTGACCATCTGCTGTATTTCTAATTTCATTAATAAGTGCCTTAGTGTATGCATATTTTACATCATCGTCAGCCGGTGCGGACAGAAAATCACAATATATACATTTATGTACACAAAAAGGGATATGTATATATATCCCTTTTTCATATGTTTTATTCATCATCTAACTTTAATACGCTCATAAACGCCTTCTGTGGAATCTCTACATTACCAATCTGGCGCATACGCTTCTTTCCTTCCTTCTGCTTCTCAAGAAGTTTCTTCTTTCTTGAGATATCACCACCGTAACATTTTGCAAGTACATCTTTTCTGAGTGCCTTGACTGTCTCACGGGCAATTACCTTACTTCCGATAGCTGCCTGAATAGGAATCTCAAACTGCTGTCTTGGAATCTCTTCCTTGAGCTTCTCGCACATTTTACGGCCTCTCTCCTCAGCATTGCCTGCAAACACAATAAACGAAAGCGCATCAACCTCTTCTTTGTTGATAAGAATATCAAGCTTGACAAGCTTAGAGCGCTCATAGCCCTTCATCTCATAATCAAATGAAGCATAACCTCTCGAACGTGATTTAAGTGCATCAAAGAAATCATATATAATTTCATTAAGAGGAAGGTCATATTTAAGCAATGCTCTTGTCTGCTCAATATATTCCATTCCATTATATATGCCACGCCTTTCCTGACAAAGCTTCATAATAGGTCCGACGAATTCTGTTGTAACCATAATCTCAGCACTTACCATAGGCTCTTCCATATAATCAATCTCAGAAGGGTCCGGCATATTAGACGGATTAGTAAGGTCAATTACATCTCCGTTCGTCTTGTGAACCTTATATATAACGCCCGGTGCGGTTGTTACAAGGTCAAGATTATATTCTCTCTCAAGTCGTTCCTGTATAATCTCTAAGTGAAGAAGTCCTAAGAATCCACATCTGAAGCCAAATCCAAGTGCAATAGATGTCTCCGGCTCAAACTGCAGGGCTGCGTCATTAAGCTGCAGCTTTTCAAGTGCATCTCGTAAATCCTGATACTTGGCGCCATCTGCCGGATATAATCCGCAGTAAACCATAGGATTAACCTTCTTGTAACCAGGAAGCGGCTCTGCACACGGTCTGTCATTGTCAGTAACTGTATCACCAACTCTTGTATCTCTTACATTCTTGATACTTGCTGTAATGTAGCCAACCATTCCCGCTGTAAGCTCATCACATGGGATAAAGCGGCCTGCGCCGAAATATCCCACCTCGACAACCTCTTCTACAGCTCCTGTTGCCATCATTCTTATCTTAGTACCTTTCTTGACAGTACCTTCCTTTATTCTTACAAATATAATAACACCCTTGTATGCATCATATAACGAATCAAATATAAGTGCTGAAAGTGGTGCTGAAGCGTCTCCTGAAGGTGCTGGAATCTTAGTTACAATCTGTTCTAGTACCTCTTCAATATTAATGCCGTTCTTGGCTGATATAAGTGGGGCATCCTGTGCCTCTATTCCTATAACATCTTCAATCTCTTCGATAACCCTTTCAGGCTCTGCACTTGGAAGGTCAATTTTATTAATTACAGGAAATACATCAAGGTCATGGTCTAATGCAAGATAAACATTAGCAAGTGTCTGCGCTTCAATTCCCTGTGCTGCATCTACTACAAGTATCGCACCGTCACACGCTGCAAGTGCTCTTGAAACCTCATAATTAAAGTCAACATGTCCCGGAGTATCAATAAGATTAAATATATACTCCTGTCCATCTGATGCCTTATATACAGTTCTTACTGTCTGTGCTTTAATTGTAATTCCTCTTTCTCTTTCAAGATCCATGTTATCAAGAATCTGTTCCTGCATTTCTCTTGATGTAAGAAGTCCGGTTTTTTCAATAATTCTGTCAGCCAGTGTTGACTTACCATGATCAATATGTGCAATAATACAAAAATTTCTTATGTTCTTCTGATTAATTCCTGCCATTAATATAACCCCGCTTGTTTTAAATAATCTGTTATGCCATCCGCTATGGCTTGTGCTGTCTTATCTTTATCATTTGTTACTTTCTTTAAATCTGATGCATTAGTTATAAAACCCATATCTATTATTGTGCTTGTACATTTGCTATGGGCATTAATATAATAATTATCCTTTGCATCTGCAACTGTGCCTGTCTTTACTCCACGGTTCTTGATACCCACCGATTTTTCAAGGCTTGCAAGTATTTTTCTTGACAATTCTGCTGCCTCTGCAGGCTTGGTAGTGTGAATATAACTCTCTGCTCCCGATACAGAAGTATCATTATTATACGAGTTCATTCTTAAAGAAACAACTATATTAGCCGATGCTTTATTACAGGTATTCACCCTTGCTTCATCAGTTACATCTGTATCAGAGTTTCTTGTAAGAATAACATTTATTCCCTGCTGATACAGTTTTTCTTTAACAGCAAGAGCCATATCAAGAGTTATATTTTTTTCATTTTTCCCATTGGCACTAAGTCCTGCATCTTTTCCACCTTTAGCAGCATCTATGCATACTGTTATATTTTTTGTTGACTTACTTACATTTTCTTTTTTATCACTACCGCTGTTCATTCTGGTCTCTGTCTGCGTCTCTTTCTCTGTACCAGAACTGATTTCAACGCCCTTAAAGAAATCGTTATAAATCATCAGTGCTGTTACAAGAATACAAACAAGTGTTGCCAGACCGAATAACTTATCTATTCTAAATGTTCTGTGACCTCTCATTATAGTACTCCATTTATATTTCTTGTACTATTGTCCATAAGGAGGGGGCAAATGTCAACAACTTTTAACCATTTCTTTTCTTAATTGACGCATTATTTTCTTTTCAAGCCTTGAAATATACGATTGTGAAATTCCTAACATATCAGCCACTTCTTTTTGTGTCTTTTCCTCTCCATCCTCTGAGCTTAAACCAAATCTTAAATCAACTATTATTCTCTCACGTTCCGGGAGCTGGTTTATTGCTCTTTTTAACATTTTGCATTCAACCTCTGTTTCAATATCCCTATATATAATATCTTCGTCAGTCCCTATAATATCTGACAAAAGAAGTTCATTTCCGTCCCAGTCGACATTAAGCGGCTCATCTATAGAAACCTCCGCCTTTATCTTGCTGTTTCTTCTAAGATACATAAGAATTTCATTTTCTATACATCTTGATGCATATGTCGCAAGTTTGATGTTCTTGTCCTTATCATATGAATTAATTGCCTTAATAAGTCCGATTGTTCCAATTGATATTAAATCCTCTACTCCAACCCCAGTATTGTCGAATTTCTTTGCAATATATACGACAAGTCTTAAATTATGCTCTATCAGAGTATGCTTTGCCTCTGCATCAGAAGCTGTCCCCAGTGCTTCTATTGCATCCTGCTCCTCGCTTGCCCCAAGTGGTGCAGGCAATATATCTGTTCCTCCGATATAATGTACATCACCCTGCTTTAATAAACAAAAATTCTTTATAGAAGGCATTACCTTAAACTGAAAATGATCCGCCATCGCAACCTTTACTACCATATTTCTATCCATCCTTTTTATTTTCTTCAAACTCCCGATTCTGCTAACTAACCATGTCCTTCCCCAAAAGTGCATGGTAGTCCCCATTCTTATTAATCTGCCTGGGAGACATGCCTATAGCCGCATGTTTCCTTGTAACCACATTTTCTCCCTCGTATATATGTATAAAATCTGCTGTTATGATTTCCATCATCCCACCTGAATTTCCCACACTGTTATATGGAATCAGATGATATCCAAGCTTTTGTAAGTTATCTATGTCACTGAGAATATCGCTGAAATAAGTTCTTTCAACCACTGTAACAGGTCTTTTTCCAACATAATCAACAAGGCTGTTGCCCGTATCGATTATTGCGTCCATTTCAAATTCCCGTTCTGCTACACCAATCACAATGTGTCTTTTCAAACCATCCGTTATCCTGATAGTTTTAAGTGTCTTAAGCACAATGACAACAACTATAACCGTCACAGTAAGAAAGATTACCAGTTCACTGTCAGACAGAATTACATTTTCAATAAAATACCCTGCAAATGTGTACTTTAACCAATGCATTATCCCACCTGCAAAGAGTGCAGTAAGTATCATACCTGCACCTGCTTTCAACAGATTCCTCATATAAAGCTTTAATTGTTTTGATGTTTTCTGCTTAAAGTTCTTATTGCCTGAAAGCATTATCATTGCCATGATTAATGTTACCGGACCATATGTTATGAACTTTTCAAGCAGTGCAAATCTTAGTGGAATACACACGCATATGACAGCCCATGCAGCTCCTAAAGTGGCAGAAATAATCATTCTGGATATTCTGGCAGAAAATTTAAAAATCCAGTCTGTTATAAGCAGCACACACAGGTTTGCCACGAAGTTTATTCCAAACAGAACATCTGCATATATAACCGTACCTGTTATCACCTCCTTGTTTTGCGAAGCAAAATCCGAGTCTCTGCGAGGAGAGGGGATTTCACCTCCTTGTTTTGCTTGTTTCCTTGTTACAGGTGAAATTATATACGACAGGGTATGCAAAATTTGTCAAAACAAGAGAGATGCATTAAAAAAAGCCACCAGTTAAACTGATGGCTTTACTCTGACATATTATTAAATTCAATTACTTCTTATTCTTCTGTAAGAAAGTAGGAATTGTAATTCCTCTGTCCTTAACCTGTGGTGTAACAGGTGATGGCTGCTTAAGTCCTGGAAGTGGAGTTTCACTTGATGCAGAAGATGTTCTTGTTGTCTGTGACTGTGACTGTGAATATGTATACTGTGGCTTAACATTAACAGTTGGTCTTGCTGTCTGTGCCATACCTGCAAATCCTGCCATAGCCTTGTTAACATTACCATCCTCAAGTCCTGTTGCAATAACAGTGATTGTCGCCTGATCTGTAACTGTTTCATCATACATAGCACCGAAGATAATGTTGGCATTATCTCCTGCAAGTTCCTGAACATAGCTTGCTGCTTCATTAGCTTCGATAAGGCTTATATCACCTGAGATATTGATAATAACATGTGATGCACCCTCAATAGTTGTCTCAAGAAGTGGGCTTGTAACAGCCTGCTTAACAGCCTCAATAGCCTTGTCATCACCAGTTGCTGTACCAATACCGATATGTGCAACACCCTTGTCCACCATAACAGTCTTAACATCAGCAAAGTCAAGGTTGATAAGACCAGGTACATTGATAAGGTCTGTAATTCCCTGAACCGCCTGCTGTAATACTTCATCAGCCTTCTTTAATGCCTCTGGCATAGTTGTTCTTCTGTCTACTATCTCTAAAAGCTTGTCATTAGGAATAACAATAAGTGTATCTACATTCTCCTTAAGCTTCTCAATACCTGATTCAGCGTTAGCCATTCTTGTTCTTGCCTCGAACTTAAAAGGCTTTGTAACAACACCTACTGTAAGGATTCCCATATCCTTAGAAATCTTGGCTACTACAGGAGCTGCACCTGTACCGGTTCCGCCACCCATACCACATGTAACGAATACCATATCAGCGCCCTTAATTGCCTGTGTAAGCTCCTCAACATTTTCCTCTGCTGCCTTCTCACCAATTTCAGGCTGTGCACCTGCACCAAGTCCCTTAGTAAGCTTCTCACCAATCTGAATAGCAGTAGGAGCCTTACATAATGTAAGTGCCTGGCTATCAGTATTAATACCAATAAACTCAACTCCACTAATATTCTCATCTATCATTCTGTTAACAGCGTTATTACCTGCTCCACCTACACCAACAACTATAATCTTTGCTGATGACTCCTGGTCATTAGTCATTATCTCTAACAAGGTTGTTGCCTCCTTCAATCTCAAAAATTGCACTACATAATATATTATAATCTTTTCCTTAAAATATCAACCGTTTTTTCACTTTTCACGCTTAAAAATTATAGAACTTTCATCCCCATTATAATCATCAAGATACAGCGTTCCCTTAAGCGTTCCAAACTTGGCTGATAACTGCTTTAACTCAAAAAGCCTGTCCGTAAAATCCTTGCTGCTGCCAAGGCTTACCTTCACGTCTCCCATATACAGGGTAATATTATATGACGAGTCAAAATATACCTTATCAACATTGATGTCATATTTATCAAAACTCTGCGTAAGTTCCAGAATTGTATTATATATCTCAGAATTTCCGGCATCCAGTTTTGTATTAATAACAATAGAATTAAAATTAAGACCATCTATCTCTGGAACATTCTCATATAAATCTGTAGAACTTTCCACAACAATTCCATCTTTGTCAAAATACATATTGCATCCCATATACCTGACATAACCTACAATTGCCTTTTCATATACTGTTACATATAATTTATCAGGCCAGTCCGTCTCAACATCATACTTCTGTATAAACGGTATCTGTGTATCCTTCTGCCCGAACAGCTTGAAATACAACAAATTTACATAATCTCCGCCAAATATATATTTTTTAAGTTCCTCATCCGAATAATGAGTTGAACCGACAAACTCTATAGAATCAGCTTCAAACACCTTATATGTAACACCAAAAAGTGTTCCGGCAACAGCTGCAATAACTGCAAATATAATAAGGACTTTCTTTCTTTTTCTGCCCCGTCTTTTCTTCTGGTTTACACTGTTTCTATTCTTACTACCCATTATCTTTCCAACTTAATCTCACTGCTTATATTAAATACAACCCCAAGCTCAAGCAGCAAAAATACTGCTGCCGTACCTCCATAGCTTATGAACGGAAGTGATACTCCGGTATTAGGTATTGTATTAGTTACTACTGCTATATTCAGAATTACCTGTATGGCAATATGTGCAAATACTCCTGTTGCAAGCATTGAACCGAATAAATCCGGAGCATTCTGTGCTATATGGTTAATTCTCCATAACATTACAATAAACAGGGCAATCAGGCAGAATGCTCCAAAAAGTCCCAGCTCCTCACATATAACAGAGAATATCATATCATTCTGTGATTCCGGGATATATCCAAGCTTCTGAAGACTCTTTCCAAGCCCTTTTCCAAAAAGTCCTCCTGAACCTATGGCATACAACGCCTGAACCGTCTGATATCCCTTATCATCAATATACTTCTCAGGATTAAGCCATACAAGAACACGGTTCAATCTGAATTTTCCTGTCAGGTTTCCTGATGCCGCCATCTTCTTTATCCATGAATAAAACGCGCCAAAAGCTACTGTTGCCAGTCCCGTCAGTGCAACATATATCTTATATCCCGGATATGCGACAAATGTCATGACAACGGAGATAAGTGCTACAATAAGTGCACTGCTCATATTAGAAGACAGCACATAAACAAGCAGTGCCGGTGCAAAACCGGCTATTATACATATCACTATAACAGTCCTGAATTTCTTTATGTTCTGCCCTGCTTTCACTATAAGAAGTGCAGTCATGGCAATCGTTCCAATCTTTACAAGCTCTGCCGGCTGGAACTGTCCAAGTCCCGGAACCCTTATCCATCTTGTAGCTCCGTTTCTTGTAATTCCAAGCGGAGTCTTTAAAAGGAACATGCAGAGAAGTCCGCCTATGTATATCACAACTGCAAGTTTTTTAAGATAATGATAATCAAATATCTTGGTTTCAACCACCATTAAAACAAAGCCTATTATAGTGAATATAAGCTGTTTCCTGAAATAAAACTCCGGATCCCCCTCTTCAATCTGCGCTGTATAAGAGCTTGTGCTGTAAATCATTGTAAGTCCAAAGCCAACTATGAATACAAGCACAAAAAGAAGAGTGTAATCAAAGTAAAATCCATACTGTTTTCTCTTTTTTCTGTTTCTGTTATTCCTGCTATTTCTATTATTCCCCGGCATAAAGCACCGCCTTTTTTATAGATTATTTACAAGGTCTTTGAATATTTTTCCTCTCTGTTCGTAGTTATCAAACATTCCCCAGCTTGCACATGCCGGAGATAAAAGAACAGCATCACCGCTCACTGCATTCTTGGCACATATATCTACTACCTGTTCCATTGAATCAGCATATTCAATATTCTCAAAACCATATTTCTTACATGTATCAGCAATCTTGGCACTTGTCTGTCCTATAAGTACAAGAAGCTTAACCTTATCCTTAAATGCCTTTACATAAAGGTCAAATTCTGAACCCTTATCATAACCTCCACCGATAAGAATTGTAGGCTTAACCATTGCCTCAATAGCCTTAACTGCTGCTTCAGGATTCGTTCCCTTGGAATCATTATAGTAATCAACGCCGTTCTTGGTTGCAACATACTCAATTCTGTGTTCAACAGCCTTAAACTTCTTAACCTGCTCAATTATGATATCATCAGGAATACCGGCAGCCTTAGTCATTGCAATAGCTGCGCATACATTTTCATAGTTATGCTTTCCTAAAAGATTCATGTCATGGACATTTAACATATCATAATCGTTAGTTCCATCTGTATACTTAATCATTTCGCCATCAACATATGCTCCGACTGACGGCTTTCTTTCACTTGAAAACCATACAACATTAGCCTTGCACTCAGGCGCAAAGTCTGTAAGATACTTATCCTCAAGATTAAGTACGCATGTATCTGCCTTTGTCTGGTTCTCACTTATTCTTTCCTTAGTCCATGCATAACACTCCATTGTATGGTGTCTGTTAAGATGGTCAGGTGTAATATTAAGAATTGCAGATACAATCGGATGGAACTCATGCACTGTCTCTAACTGGAAGCTGCTTATCTCAGCAACTGTATATGAATCCTCACTAGTCTTTAATACTTCACCTGTATAAGAATTACCTATATTTCCAACGACAAATGTTTTCTCATTATATGCAGCAATTATCTGTCCGACAAGTGCTGTAGTTGTAGTCTTTCCGTTAGTTCCTGTAATTGCAATAATCTTACCCTTGTCATAATTATAAGCAAGCTCTATCTCACCCCATACAGGTATTCCTGCATTCTTAAATGTAAGAACTATCGGACTGTCAATAGGCACACCCGGACTGATTACAAGCAGATCAATCTTAGAAAGAAGTGCCTCATCAAATGCTCCGATGATAATCTCTGCCTTGTTATCTCCTAACTTCTCCTGTACCTTCTGTCTGTCAAGCTTTTCATTGCCATCATACAGTATGCAGTCAGCACCAACTTTATTCAAAAGGTCTACGGCTCCAATACCGCTTATACCTGTTCCCACGACCATTACTGTCTTATTCTTTAAATCCATCGTCGTTTACTTCCTTTCATACAAAATGTATACAAAAATATATTACTATCAATCATCGTTTTTTTCAAGCTGAACTGACCTTTCTATGCCAATATACGGCAATATATTTTCATACAGTGTCTTAACAACAGGAGCAGCAATCGTTCCACCATAATATACGCCTGTTGGTTCATCAATTAAACACATTGCTATAACCTGTGGATTATCAGCCGGAGCAAAACCTATAAATGATGAAATATACTTTCCTGAACCTCTTGGCAGCTTCTGTGATGTTGCTGTCTTTCCTCCGATTGAATACCCCTCAATATATGCCTTTGTTCCACCGCCTTCAGAGACAACTCCTTCAAGAATCTGTTTCATCATCTCACTTGTCTGTGATGATATTGCCTCCTCTTCTGTTGAATATGCGAACTCATTAACCACTGAGCCATCAGATGAACTTGTATATAAGCCAAAATGTGGTGTTACAAGCTTTCCTCCATTAACAATCGCAGCAACAGCTCTTAACATCTGCACCGGCGTTATCTGGAATGACTGTCCGAATGACATTGTTGCAAGCTCAACTGCACCTACATTTTCCTTCTTATGGATAATCGTTCCCGCCTCTCCTGAAAGATCTATTCCTGTCTTTGCAAGAAGTCCAAGCTTACCCATGTACAGATACATATTATCAGTACCGACTCTTCTGCCCCATTCAACAAATGCCGGATTACACGAGTTATACACCGTATGCGTAAAATCCTGTGTTCCATGTCCTGTTGTCTTGTGGCATCTTATTCTTCTGTCTGATACAACAGTTGCACCTGAACATGTGAAAGAATCATTTAACCCCACCACACCCGTCTCAAGTGCCGCTGTTGCTGTAACAGTCTTAAATATCGAACCCGGCTCGTATGTATCATTAATGCAGAAATTCCGCCACATATTATTAAGAAGATCCATCTTATCCTTCTGCGCCTCTTCCTCATCAGGCTCATAATTAAGCTCATATGGAGAATTAAGGTTATATTCAGGAACATTTGCCATAGCAAGTATCTCGCCATTATCCGGACGCATTACAATTATGCTTACCCGTTTTGCTTCCTTCTTAACCATAGTCTCCCATGCAAGCTGCATGGCATATTCCTGTATATTTACATCAAGTGTTGTATACAGGTCCTGTCCGTCAACCGGAAGAATACGGTCTTCACGGCTGCCTTTTATCTCTATTCCTCCTGCATCAGACAGTGTAAGAATCTGACCGTTAGTACCTGACAGATATGTGTCATACTTAGCTTCCAGTCCAAGTATTCCCTGATTATCAGCACCAGTAAAGCCAAGCACTTTGGAAGCCAGTTCATTATACGGATATACACGCTTATAATCCTCGTCAATCTTGACACCCGGCAGGTCGTATTCCCTTATTGCATCTCCGATATCCTTTGCCACATTTGTCTTAATATATTCCATAGAGGATACTTTCTTTACTTTCTTAGTTACTTCCTCCACATCCATATCAAGTTCTCCTGCAAGCACTTTTATAACCTTGTCTTCGTCCTCTATCTGACTATGTATTACAGAAACTGTACATACCACTTCATTTGCTGCAAGTATTTCGCCATTTCTGTCAAGAATCCTTCCCCTCTTTGCCTTAATTCTTCTCTCCCGTTGATGAAGTTCATCAGCCTTCTGCATATAATATTCTGACTTTGTTGTCATAATAACACCAAGTCTTACACTCTCAAGAATACACACAAGCAATACAGCCGCTATCATAAATACAAGCTTTTTTCTATGGCCGGTACCAAGCCAGCCAAATGTGTCATCTGCTTTCATTATTAAATAACCCCGCTTTAGTCTTCTACATTTTATGAGAAGCAAAGCAGGGTTATTCTACTTATTATTACTTAAATTTTAGTTGTTGTTATCCTGTGATAATGTAGATGCCGGTATATCTGTAACCCCTGATTCATCAGGCATTGAGCCGGGATCTGCATAAGGTGCATCTGTATCCTTATATATATTCATATATGGTAACAGTTCTTCCATTATATCTCTTGCAAGATAAAGTTCATCATAAGTTGTACCTGAAGTTCCTGTAGTTCCATCTGGTTCATCCAGAACGACATATATTGCAAACTTAGGATCATCCGCTGGAGCATGTCCTATAAATGAAATAATCCATTTAAGGTCATCTCTGTTACCCTTCTGCGCAGTTCCTGTCTTACCAGCTATAGAATATCCATCTATAGCTGCACGGTGGGCTGTTCCCTTAGCAACTGTGTTTTCAAGATATTTTCTTAAATATTTTGATGTAGATGCAGTAACTGTCTGCTTTACAAGAATCGCTGAATTATCCTTTACAACTTCTCCATTGGCAGACTCTATTCGTTTAACAATATGTGGCATATAGTATTTACCATCATTAATAATTGAACAATATGCCGATATCATCTGAATCATATTAACATTAATTGTCTGTCCAAATGAATTACATGCTGCATCAATTGTAGTCATATTATCTTCCGTATATGTAATACCGGTTGTCTCTCCCGGAAGATCAATTCCTGTTCTTGCACCAAATCCAAACAATTTTTCATACTGCGCAAATCTTACATTTCCAAGTTTTATTGCAATATTAATCATGTATGGATTACATGAATTTTCCAAAGCCTCCGATAATGTCAGTACACCATGGCTTCCGGTTGTACTATATGAATGACATTTAATCTTATCTGGTCCAACCATTTCAAAGCCTTTGCACTCATATGTATCACCATCATGCACTACGCCCTCTTCTAATCCGGCTGCTACAGTAAATGGCTTAAATGTCGAACCTGGTTCATATGATTCTGACACGCAAAAATTAGTCCATAATTTGTATAATGCATTTGTCTTTTCAGTATCAGACATAGCTGCAAGCTCTTCATCTGTATAAATTTCTGACAAACTTCTTGGATTATTAAGATCAAACTGTGGATAGCTTGCCATTCCAAGAATTTCTCCATTCTTAGGATTCATTACAATTACTGCCGTATTCTTTGAAGGCTTTTCTTCATTATAGGCAATAATATGCTTTTCTATAATAGACTGAATATTGTAGTCAATAGTTGTTACAATATTATTACCATTGACAGCTGCTTTTGTTGTCTCTACAGCATTAAGATCTTCATCAACATAACTGTAAGTAACACCATCTGTTCCCGTAAGTTCATCATCATACTGGCTTTCAAGTCCCAGTTCACCGCCATTGACATTAGAGGCAAAGCCTATTATATCACAGGCCAGTGTACTGAACGGGTATTTTCTTACATAGCTTTCCTCAAACCACACACCATTTATATTATTGCTCTTATCTGACTTAAGTTCATTAAATTCTGCTATCTCATCAGATGTCAGTTCTTTTAATAATTTCTGATACTGGCTTGTTGGATTGTCATTTATTATCTTTTTTACATTATCTTTATCTAATCCAAAACATTTAACAAGTGCATTTATTGTACTGTCAAGATATTTACCATCTTCGGATGTAACACTTTTCACATCAAGTATAAGATTGTATACCTTCTCACTATATGCAAGAACTGTTCCATCACTGGCAGTTATGTTACCTCTCATATACGGAATCGTTGTTGATGTATATGTCTGATGGTTAAGCACAGCCTGGGAATATTCCTCTCCATGAGTATAATTAATCATAAATATTCTTATACCTAATGCCAGTAATAATACAAATACTATTATAAACGCTACATTTATTCTTCTGTGTGTCCTCTTAAGCACAGCGCGTTTTCTGCGCATCATTTTCTTTCTTTTTGCTTCACTGGTATTGTCCATATATTTATCTGTCCTTTATATACACTTTCCACACATTTTTCTGTTAATCTGCAATATCTTTATACTGTTTTACATATTCACTTTCTTTAGAATCATAATTAATAACCTGGCTTCTGTTAGGGTATACCATACCAAGTTCATTAACAGCAGTATCATATATTGCATTGTAATCTATGCTTGCGTTAATTTCTGCTTCATGACTGTTATTTTCAGCTTTGATTGAATTAAGCTGGTTCTGAAGTTCAACTACTGTTGCATTATTAGCTTTAATATCTGCCTGAAGATTAAGATACTGGTAGCATATTGCAAATACTGCTGTTGCACATAATGCAAGAACAGTTGTATAGATAAGATTTATTCTGTTATTTCTTCTTATCTCTCTCCTTCTTAGTCTTCTCTCCTGCTCCTGTTCTTCATGTCTTGCAGGATTATATGGACGTACTTCCGGAGCTGCTGTTTCAAGTTTTCTCACGGCACTTCCATACTGATATCCGGTATGTCTGTTTATTCTGTTGTTTACTGTTCTTCTACTCTCCAAAATTTTCCCCTCCATATATTATTTATAATCTTTCAAATACCCTCAGCTTAGAGCTTTTTGATCTCTGATTCTCGTTCAGTTCCTCATCCCCCGGAACAATAGGTTTTCTTGTAATAACCTTTCCCTTGGATTTCTTTCCGCACACACATACCGGAAAATCCGGTGGGCATGTACATGGATTCTCGTTGTTTCTGAATCTTGCTTTCACTATTCTGTCTTCAAGCGAATGAAATGTTATGATACACAGACGCCCCTGTGGATTAAGCCTGTCTATCATCATATCAATAGAATTTTCCAGAACATCAAGTTCCCTGTTAAGTTCAATTCTTATAGCCTGATATGTTCTTTTTGATGGATGTCCGCCTGTTGCCCTCACCTTGGCTGGAATAGAAGCCTTAATAATTTCATTCAGTTCAAATGTTGTCTCTATCGGCTTTTCTTTCCTTGCCGCAACTATGTGCTTTGCTATATTCTTTGCGAATCTATCCTCTCCATAATCTCTTATGATTCTGAAAAGTTCCATCTCACTATATGTATTAACAAGATCCTTAGCTGTCATCTCCTGTCTCTGATCCATTCTCATATCAAGAGCAGTATCCACATTATATGTAAAGCCTCTGCTCGCTGTGTCCAACTGATATGATGAAACCCCTATATCAAGAAGAATGCCATCAACTTTATCAATTCCAAGTTCATCAAGGACCTTGTCCATATTACAGTAATTATTTCTTACAATAGTAACTCTGTCTGAGTAATCTTTAAGTCTCTCCGTTGCTGCTGCAATAGCATCAGCATCCTGATCTATGCCGATTAGTCTGCCTCCACCGGATAGTCTCTTTACTATTTCATATGAATGACCTGCGCCGCCTAAAGTTCCATCAACATATATGCCGTCAGGTTTAATATTCAGATTTTCAATTGTCTCATTCAAAAGAACTGATTTGTGCTTAAACTCCATAATAAACCTCTTATCCGCATACTATTATATTGAGAAGCCAAGGCTCTCCATATTAGCTGCAACCTCATCCATATCATCATCATATGTACTGATACTCTCAGTCCAGCGGTCTTTGCTCCAGATTTCAATTCTGCTTGCAACACCAACTAAAACTACGTCTTTTTCTAAACCCGCAAACTCGCGTAACACTGATGGAAGAAGTATTCTGCCCTGCTTATCCACCTCTACGGAAGCTGCTCCTGCAAGAAAGAATCTTGTAAACTGTCTTGCATTCTTATTGGTAAGTGGTAATGTCTGTAATTTCTCTTCGAATTTCTGCCATTCGTCATTAGGATATACGAACAGGCAGTTATCAAGTCCTTTGGTAACTACGAATTCGTCTCCCAGAACCTCACGGAATTTAGCTGGTACAATCAGTCTGCCCTTAGCGTCTATTGTATGGTTGTATTCGCCCATCAACATAACCGTTGCACCCCACTTTCTACCATTTGGCTCCACTTTCCACCACTTTAAGGTCAATTTTATACTTAAACCCTGTAAAAAACAACCCCTTTTTTCTTTTATCAACATTGCAATCCCAGTATTTACCTGTACATTTACCAGTTTCCATAAAAGAATTCCTTTATATTGTGTTGTAGGTATATTTACTCCTACAATATGTTGTTTTGTATATTTATAATTTATTAATAATTATTTTAAAATAAAAATATATTGTTGTTTTTAATGGAAATTTTTTGTATAATAATGATTTGTATTGAGTTCTTTTTATATATAAAAGTTATGAAAAGTTCCATGCAATAATCATAAGAATAATTAATGAGGAGATTCTATTATGAAGCTTGGTATCGTAGGTTTGCCTAATGTCGGCAAAAGTACCCTTTTTAATTCACTTACTAAGGCAGGAGCAGAGTCAGCTAACTATCCTTTCTGTACTATCGATCCTAATGTCGGTGTAGTTGCAGTTCCGGATGACAGGCTTGACAAGCTTGCCGCTTTATATAATTCAGCAAAGATAACACCAGCTGTTATCGAATTCGTTGATATCGCCGGTCTTGTTAAAGGCGCATCCAAGGGTGAAGGTCTTGGAAACCAGTTCCTTGCCAACATCCGTGAGGTTGATGCTATCGTTCATGTTGTAAGATGTTTTGAAGATTCTAACATCGTTCATGTTGATGGTTCCATTGATCCTATAAGAGATATTGAAACTATTAATCTTGAGCTTATTTTCTCAGATATTGAAGTATTAGACAGAAGACTCGCTAAGCAGAAGCGTGCTTCTTATAACAATAAGGATATCGCTAAAGAATGTGACCTTCTTGAAAGACTTAAGGCATTCCTTGAAGAAGGCAATTTAGCTAAGAACTTTGAGTGTCAGGATGAAGATGAAGAAGCATTTTTAAAGGAATATAACCTTCTTACAGCAAAGCCTGTAATCTTCGCTGCCAATGTATCAGAGGATGACCTCGCTGATGATGGTGCTAACAATGAATATGTTGCAAGAGTAAGAGAATATTCTAAGAAAGATAACTGTGAAGTATTCGTTATCTGTGCACAGATTGAACAGGAAATTTCTGAATTAGACGATGATGAGAAGAAAATGTTCCTTGAAGATTTAGGTATAAGCTCATCAGGTCTTGATAAGCTTATCGCAGCAAGCTACCGTATTCTTGGTCTTATCAGTTACTTAACAGCAGGTGAGACAGAAACAAGAGCATGGACAATCACTAAGGGAACCAAAGCCCCTCAGGCTGCCGGAAAGATCCATAGTGATTTCGAGAGAGGCTTCATTAAAGCAGAGGTTGTTTACTATCAGGATTTACTTGACTGTGGTTCATATAACGGAGCTAAAGAGAAAGGTCTTGTAAGAATGGAAGGTAAAGAATATGTCGTTAAAGATGGCGATGTAATCCTTTTCAGATTCAATGTATAATAATAATGGGCGTGTGGTTTTACCACGCGCCCATTATTTCTTTAAACTTCTTAACATTATCAGCCACATCCCCTGAGAATATTGCTGAACCTGCTACTATTACATTTGCACCTGCTTCAAGAACTGATGCAAGATTTCCGGCATTAACACCACCATCTATCTCAATATCTGTATCAAGTCCCTTGGCATCTAATAATTTCCTGATTTCTTTTACTTTATCAAGTGATTCAGGTATGAACTTCTGTCCCCCGAATCCCGGATTAACACTCATTACAAGTACCATATCAACCTTATCAAGATAAGGCTCTATTGCTGATACCGGTGTAGGAGGATTAAGTGTAATAGCTGCCTTTACACCACATTTCTTAATCTTTTCCAATGTAGCGACAACATCCTTACATGCCTCAACATGCACCGTGATTATATCAGCTCCTGCTTTAACGAAATCTTCAATATATCTTATTGGTTCTTCAATCATAAGATGGACATCAAAAACCTTATCAGTCGCACTTCTTGCTGACTTAATGACAGGCATTCCGAATGAAATACTCTTTACAAAAAGTCCGTCCATAACATCCACATGAACATATTCAGCTCCTGCCTTGTCAATAGTTTCAAGTTCTTCTCCAAGCTTCTTGAAATCTGCTGATAATATTGACGGTGACAAAATTTTCTTTAAACCACTCATAATTAACAACCTTTCTTTAATAAGTACATTTAGTACTTCTTCTTGTTCTTTATTTCTTCAAATATATCAGTATATGACTTATATCTGTCATAATTGATAACACCATCCTCAACCGCCTGTTTTACTGCACATCCCGGCTCACTTACATGCATGCAGCCATTGAATCTGCACTTTCCCTCAAACGGAGTGAATTCCTCAAAGTAAAATCTCAGATCCTCTTTCTCAACCTCAGGAAGATTAAGTGATGTAAATCCCGGCGTATCACATATATATGTTTCCTTACATACATTGTATATCTCGGAATGTCTTGTAGTATGCCTTCCACGGCCTATCCTGCTTACTTCTCCTGTCTGGCTGACTTCATCCTGTTCATCATCCATTCCCGGTATAAGCAGATTGGTAAGTGTCGACTTTCCGACTCCTGATGGACCTGCAAGCACGGTAGTCTTTCCATTAAGTATATCCCTTACCTTTTCAATTCCCGAATTATTCTTTGCACTTATAAATATGCATTCACAGCCGCAACCTTCATATTTCTTTCTCAGGCTTTCCTTATATTCATCATCTGCCAGTTCTTCTTTATTAAAGCACACAACTGTCGGAACGCTCTGATAATTCATCATAAGAATAAATTTATCAAGCAGATTAAAATTAGGTTCAGGTGTTTTAACCGCAAATATAACCATAGCCTGATCTATATTGGCAGATGCCGGTCTTATTAATTCATTCTTTCTTGGCAGGATATCCACCACATTTCCTTTGAAATTATCCCTATCAATAACTTCTATCTCCACATTATCACCAACCAGTGGCTTAATGTGACGATTTCTGAATATTCCTTTTGCCTTACATTCATAAATACCGCTGGCTTCTACATGTATATAGTAGAAACCAGCGATACCCTTAATTATCTTTCCCTGCATATAAATAATTATACCTTATTAATTCTTTGGTGCTGTAGTAGACTGCTCTGCCTGTGTTGTTGCTTGTGTAGCTTTTGTTGTCTCTGCAGCCTTTGTTGTCTCCTGCTGCTTATGGCTTACTGTAATAGTTACTGTTGTTCCCTCTGGAATTGAAGTTCCTTCTGAATAATCACTAGAAACAACATAGCCATTTGTTCCACTTGTTGTTGTATAAGAAACATTTGCCTTAAGTCCGTTATTATCAAGCCACTGTCTTGCCTCGGACTCCGTCTTTCCTATAAGATTAGCCATTGTTACATTCTTGATTTCTTTACCACGGCTTACTGTAATTGTTATAGTTGATCCTTCTGAAACGCTTCCTGATGGAGATGCCTTAATAACTTTGCCGCTTTCAACTGTACTGCTGTACTGATAATCTATCGAAACAACAAATCCATCTGCCTCAAGTGTACTCTTAGCTTCATCTTCTGTCTTACCATTAACTGATGGAACTGTCTTATTCTTGACTTCTTTTCCACCACTAACAGTAATAATAATCTGTGTATTCTTATCAACTTTCTTTCCTGCTGCAGTACCCTGTGAAATAACCTTTCCTTCTGCAACAGAATCAGAACTCTGAACTACAGCTTTATATCCCAATCCGACTTCATTAAGTGCCTGGATAGCTTCTTCTTTAGCCATTCCCTCAACCTTAGGTACAGTAACCTTATTCTTATCTGCTGCCTCTGTTGTTGTCTGTTCTGTAACACTCTCTGTTGTCTGTGTAGTTCCATTATCTTTATTAGACTTTGTACTTCCAACAAGTTTAACTATAATAAATATCGTAACAATAAGAATAATAACAGCAATTCCAATTCCTATTATCTTCATAATAAGGTCTAACTTATCATTATCCTCATCATCAATATCGGAATCATCATTGTCGTCCTCAAGTTCTTCCTGATTATTATTTCCCTCTAAATCATTATCATCATCCATGTCATTAAAGAACTCTTCTTCATCATCTTTAAGAAGATCATCATCTGCATTTTCTGATGATGCTTCTGTATCAGACGCGCCTGACACAACTGCCGCTGTACCTGATGCACCATAGGAAGGTGCCATTACAACAAAATCCTCATCAGGCATAACAAGTGATTTCTTTAAATCTGTTATAAGCTCAGCTGCTGACTGATATCTTCTGTCTGGTTTTTTCTGTGTAAGCTTAAGAACTATCTTATCTATACTTACCGGTATATCATTAGCAACTGTAGATGGTGCAGGTATTTCATCCTGAATATGCTGTACTGCAACTGCAACCGTAGAATCACCATCGAAAGGTACCGTACCTGTAAGCATTTCAAATATAGTAATACCAAGTGAATATAAATCACTTCTTGCATCAGAATATCCGCCTCTTGCCTGTTCTGGTGAAATATAATGAACAGAACCCATAGTTGATGACGAATTAATTGTGCTTGATGACGCAACCTTGGCAATTCCGAAGTCTGTGACCTTAACCTTGCCTTCTTTAGATATAATAATGTTCTGAGGCTTGATATCCCTGTGAACAATATGATGCTTATGTGCTGCATCAAGACCATTAGCAACCTGAATTGCTATGCTTACTGCTTCTTTGAATGGAAGCTTTCCACGCTTCTCAATGTACTTCTTAAGAGTTATTCCTTCTACAAGTTCCATTACAATATAGTATATTCCGTTCTCATCACCGACATCATATACATTAACTACATTAGGATGTGTGAATCCTGCTACAGACTGCGCCTCTGCCCTGAATTTAGATACAAATGTCTTATCTTCACTAAACTCAGATTTCATAACCTTGATAGCAACAAATCTGTTGAGCTTATGGCACTTTGCCTTATAAACATCAGACATACCACCAGTACCAATCTGCTCAATTATTTCATATCTGTCTGCTAAAAACATTCCTTTTCTTAACATATATATTATTCCTTCCACTACAGCTCTACAATTATAACTGAAATATTATCTTTACCACCATTCTCATTAGCTCTGTCAACCAGCTCCCCAGCTGCCTTTTCTATATCGGCATGCTTCTTTACAATGCTTAAGATATCATTATCTTCAAGCATGTTAGTCAATCCGTCAGAACACATAAGAATTTTACTGTCTGGTTTAAGATCAATAGAAAACATTTCAGGCTCTACCTGTTCTTCTCCACCTATTGCTCTTGTTATGACATTCTTCTTTTCATGGGTTCTTGCCTCGCTCCTGCTCAGCTGTCCGGCAAGCACCATTTCTTCAACTAATGAGTGGTCTCTTGTTATCTGGGTAATATTATCATCTATAACATACAACCTGCTATCACCTACATTTGCAACTCTTAATACATTTTCAAATATACTCGCAATAACCAGTGTTGTTCCCATTCCATAATACTCTTCCGATTCAGATGCCTTTTCTATAAGCAGAGTATTAACCTCTTTGACTGCCTGATTAATAACCGATATTGCATCAGTCTGATCCGACTCAGAAATAAGTCTTTTAACAGTCTCAACTGTAAACCGTGATGCTGTATCCCCGGCTTTATGGCCTCCCATTCCATCTGCAACAATAAACAGATTAGGCAGACAGCCAACTCTGTCAACAGATGTATATACATAATCCTGATTAACGGCACGGGTCTTGCCTATATCAGTAACCGCCGTCGCTCTCATCGATATCCTCCATATACTTATTCCTTAACTGTCCACAGGCACCATCAATATCTCTGCCCATTTCCCTTCTAATTGTAACATTTATTCCGTTCTTTTCAAGTTTATTTTTAAATGCGTATACTTCATCCTTACCCGTCTGCTTATAATCACGCTCCTTGATAGGATTTACAGGTATAAGATTAATGTGGCAGTTCATGCCTTTAACAAGATCAATTAACTGCTTTGCACATTCCATTGAATCATTTACACCTTTAACAAGACTGTATTCAAATGAAATTCTTCTGCCTGTAGATTCTATGTAATACCTACATACATCCATTATCTCTTCTATTGAATACTTATTTGCTATAGGCATCATTGTCTTTCTTAATTCATCGTTAGGTGCATGAAGTGAAATAGCAAGTGTAATCTGCAGCTTAAGGTCAGCCAGTTCCTTTAACTTCGGTACTATTCCACATGATGATACTGTAATATTTCTCTGGCTTATATTAAGTCCTCTCTCATCATTGAGAAGTTCTATGAACTTAATAAGGTTATCATAGTTATCCATCGGCTCTCCTGACCCCATAACTACAACATTGCTTACTCGCTCCCCTGTAATTTTCTGTATTCTGTATATCTGGTCAAGCATCTCTGATGGTCTTAAATCCCTTACTTTGCCATTAAGCGTAGATGCACAGAAACGGCAGCCCATACGGCATCCTACCTGTGAGGATATACATACTGAATTACCATGATGATATTTCATGAGTACACTCTCAACATAATTACCATCTGATAATCTGAACAGATACTTCTCTGTTCCATCAAGCTTGGAATGTTGTACCCTGACCGGCTCAAGACATACATATTCTGATGTTTCTTTCAGTTTCTGTCTTAATGCATTAGAAAGGTTGGTACATTCATCGAAGCTGTCTGCCAGCTTTTCATGCATCCACTGATATAACTGTCCTGCCCTGAACTTTTTCTCGCCAAGCCCAGCCATATATGTTACAAGTTCATCATAATTAAGCGACTTAATATCTGTCATGTCTATTCTCTCCTAAGTTTTGCAACAAAGAATCCATCTGTTCCGCCATTCTTTCCCGGCAGAATCTGTCTGTATTCTATCTTCTTAAAGCCATATTTTTCACATAACCAGTCGGCATTGGCTTCATTCTCTTCTGAATTAATTGTACATGTGCTGTACATCATTATACCGCCTTGCTTAACATATGCCTGTACTATAGAAAGTATGCTCTGCTGAAGCTCTTTTAATGAAACCAGCTTATCCTCTGTTATATTATATCTGATATCAGGCTTTCTTCCCATAACACCGAGTCCTGAGCATGGAAGGTCTGCTATAACAACATCTGCCTTCTCTCTCATAGATTCATCCATTACAAGGGCATCTTTTACCTGAACCTCTATATTATCAAGTCCAAGTCTTGATACATTTTCTTCAATAAGCCCTGCCTTATAATCTGATACATCCCTTGAATATACTTTACCATCAGCGCCAACGCTTATTGCAGCATTAACGCTCTTGCCTCCTGGTGCTGCACATACATCAATTACTGTGTCCCCTGCCTTAAAGCCTGTCATATATCCTGCTGTCATAGAGCTTATATCCTGTATCTGGTACATACCATCCCTGAAGCTCTTAAGTCCGGCTATATAATCATAGTCCTTAATCTCTAAAGCATATGGTATACCTTCAACATCTGCCACAGATACGTTTTCCTGTGAAAGAATCTTCTTTATCTCTTCAACCGGTGCCTTTGCTGTGTTGCATCTTACATAAGTCTTTTTTTCCTGCTTAAAGCCTGCAAGAACTTCCTCGGTTTTATCAATCCCTAGCTGACTATGCCACATTTTAACTATCCATAATGGCATTGAGTATTTTACAGAAAGGTACTGTTCAATATCCTTATTTCTGTCAGGATATGTAATATTGTCTTTATTTCTTGCAATGTTTCTTAAAACTCCGTTTACAAAGCCCTTAAGACCTGCAAAGCCACGCTTTGTAGCCAGCTTTACAGCCTCGTTGCACACTGCCGAATCCGGGATATTATCCATATACATTATCTGGTATACGGACATTTCGCATATATTTCTTATTAGTGGTTTCATCTTTCTTACAGGAGTCTTGGAAAACTGGTCTATTATATAGTCAATTTCAATCCTGTTCTCAATTGTTCCAAGAGACAACCTGCTTATAAATGCTCTCTTATTCTTATCAAGATACTGGTACTTTGTCAGTGCATTATTAATGAGAAGGTGTGAAAATTCACCCTTCTCATTGATTTCCATAAGTATATCCAGTACAACTGCCCTTAAATTCACCGAATCAGTCACGGCGTCTTCCTCCAAATAAATAAATCAGTCTTAAAAGCTGTAAAATTGCTGTGGCTGCTGCCGCAACATATGTCATGGCTGCTGCTGAAAGCACCTTTTTTGCCTGTCTGTTCTCATCTCCATACAGGAATCCTTCTGATTCAAGAAGCTGTAATGCTCTTGCTGAAGCATTAAACTCAACCGGTAATGTTACAAGCTGGAAAAGTACTGCCAGACTGAACATAAGAATACCAATATCTATAAGTATATTAGTTGAGCCAAATATAAGTCCAAGCACAATAAGTATCCATGATACCTGTGAACCGACACTGGCTAACGGAAACAACGCTGTCCTGAAGCTTAATGGACCATATCCATAAGCATGCTGTATGGCATGTCCTGTTTCATGTGCTGCAACTCCGATAGCCGCAACAGATGTTGAATTATACACAGAATCTGACAGGTTAAGTGTCTTATTTCTTGGGTTATAATTATCTGTCAGGCTTCCTGATACTCTCTGAATGGATACATCATATATTCCCTGGCTTCTTAAAAGCTGCTCTGCAACCATTGCACCTGTCATTCCTTTTGAAGATGACACCCTTGAATATTTGTTAAATGTGCTTTTTACCTTTACCTGTGCTATCAGTGCAATAACACATGATATTATTATCAGAATGTACATTGGATCATAGTAATATCCATATCCATAATAACCATATAAAGCTACCATAATACCTCTTTTCTGAACCATTTAAGATTCTGCTTATACTCCTAACATTACACCTGCTTCTAACTGATTGCCTCTTAAGAACGAACCGCTATCCATTCTCTTCTTACCTTCTAACTGAACCTCATTAACAACTAAATACCCTTGTCCACATGCAATTGTAAATGTGTTCTTTCCTACAGTAACAACCTGTCCCGGCTTAACTTCATCTGTCTGTACTTCACTGATATTATCTGCAACATCTGCATCCCATATCTTTAACATTTTACCGTCTATATAAGTAAATGCACTAGGCCATGGATTAAGTCCTCTTATAAGTCTTTCAAGCTCAGCTGCACTCTTATTAAAGTCCATCTTACCAAATGACTTGTGAAGCATTTTAACATAAGTGCTTTCTGAATCATCCTGCTTAACAGGAGTAATGCTTCCTGCTTCAAGTCCTTCAAGTGTCTTTACCAAAAGATTTGCACCGACATCACTTAATCTGTCAAAAAGGCTTCCACCAGTCTCTTTAACGTCAAGTTTTACCTTTTCAACCATCAGGATATCACCTGTATCAAGACCTTCGTCCATCTTCATGGTTGTAACGCCTGAATACTCGCAGCCGTCAATAACTGCCCACTGGATTGGTGACGCACCCCTGTACTTAGGAAGAAGTGATGCATGAACATTTACACAGCCATACTTAGGCATATTGATAATGCTTGCAGGAAGTATCTGTCCAAATGCGACAACAACGATTACATCTGCATTATATGTTCTTAATTCTTCGACAAATGCTTCATCTCTTGCTCTCTCCGGCTGTAAAACTGTGATTCCATGTGCCACAGCTTCTTCCTTAACCGGTGAGAAAACAAGTGACTTGCTTCTTCCCTTTGGCTTATCAGGCTGTGTGACAACTGCTGCCACATCATGTCCTGCTTCGATTATTGCTTTAAGTGTTCCTACCGCAAAATCGGGTGTACCCATAAAAACTACTCGCATTCTGTTCCCCTTTTCATTAATTATTCTTCTTCAATGTCATCTGTAGAAAGAAGTTCTCCTTCTACCTTATCAACATACATTATGCCATCAAGGTGGTCAATCTCATGAAGAAGGCATCTTGCAAGAAGCTCCTCTCCTTCAACTATAATCTCTTCCATGTTCTCATTAAGAGCCTTAACCTTGGCATAATTAGGTCTTGTAACCTCACCTGTCTTTCCCGGTACACTAAGGCATCCTTCAAGTCCTGTCTGGCTTCCGCTTGTCTCTAACACAACAGGATTAATAAGTACAATAGGATCGTCACCACAGTCAATAACAACAAGTCTCTTTCTGATTCCAACCTGAGGTGCAGCAAGTCCTACGCCGTTAGCCTCATACATTGTCTCAAACATATCGTCGATAAGTTCCTGAATTCTTGGTGTCATCTCTGTAATTTCTTTAGCCTTAGATCTTAATATATCATCTCCAAGTGTTCTAATATTTCTTATTGCCATAATTACCTCTTTTCCTATTAATTATCCATTAATATCGTATTGTACAAAAACATCTCTAAAAGCCTGACTTCCAACAATATTAACATCAAGCTTTTCATATATATCAGTAAGAACTTCCCTGTTTTTATGTTTTACATAGATTATCTTACTATACACATCTTTAATCTTATAAATTGGCGCATCTGCCGGACCTATGCACATAAGTCCTTCAACCATACAGTTGTTATCCACAAATGCTTTAACCCACGCTGCACTCTTTGTCAATAATATCTCATCTGGTGATGATAACATAATTTTCATAAGATTATCCACTGGCGGATATCCGCACAGCTTCCTGTAAGCAATTTCCTGCTCATAAAAAGCATTATAATCCTGATTAGCCGCGCTAACAATACTAAAATGCTCCGGCGTATAAGTCTGTATAACTACATTACCGCTTTTTTCTGCTCTTCCTGCCCTTCCTGCCGCCTGTGTAAGAAGCTGGAAGGTTCTCTCAGAAGCCCTGTAATCACTGGAATAAAGTGACATGTCTGCCGCAAGCACTCCCATAAGCGTTACATTTGGAAAGTCATGTCCCTTGACAATCATCTGGGTTCCAATAAGAATATCCGCATTACCATTGGCGAATTCCGACAGAATCTTTTCATGTCCATCCTTGCCTCTTGTAGTGTCCATATCCATTCTTAGCACTCTCGCCTGTGGAAATGTTTTCTTAACCTGTGCTTCAACGCCTTCCGTTCCTGCCCTAAAGCCGGAAACATATCTTGAACCGCATGAAGGGCATACAGTTATCTTAGGTGTTGTATATCCGCAGTAATGGCACATAAGCCTTCCATCAGCGTGCTCCGTAAGTGAAACATCACAATGTGGGCATTTCATAACCTTTCCACATGAACGGCATGATATAAAGCCAGCCACTCCTCTCTTATTAAGAAAAAGCATTATCTGTTCATGCTTTGCAAGTCTGTCACTCATCAATTCTCTTAACCTGTTACTGAATATCGTCCTGTTTCCAAGCCTTAATTCTTCTCTCAGGTCAACAATATCAACTGACGGAAGTTCTCCGCTTCCTGCACGGCTGTCAAGTTTAATAAGCTCTATATATCCATTCATTGCTGCATAATAGCTTTCCATTGAAGGAGTCGCAGAACCCAATATTACCGAAGCACCTGCCTCCTCTGCAATATGACACGCAACTTCTCTTGCATGATATCTTGGAACAGTCTCTGACTTATAAGCCCCTTCATGCTCTTCATCTATTACTATAAGCCCTATATTTGAAAATGGTGTGAACAGCGCTGAACGAGGTCCTATCATTACACTTATATCGCCTCTCTGTGCCCGCAGAAACTGGTCATACCGTTCTCCCTTTGACATTCGGGAATTCATAATAGATACCTTATCACCGAATCTGTGATAAAACCTCTGCACAGTCTGGAATGTGAGCGCAATCTCCGGTATCAGCACAATTGCCTGTCTGCCCTGACTTAGCACATGCTCTATTGCCGCAAGATACACTTCGGTCTTTCCGCTTCCTGTCACACCATGAAGCAGATATGTCTTATAATCTCCATTATCATAATCAGATATTATTTTATCAACAGCATTTTTCTGCTGTTCATTGAGTTCAATATGCTTTCTTTCTCCCGAAACATTTCTTACAGGATTCCTGTACATATCTTCTGATCTGACTTCTACAATCCCCATATCTTCAAAGGTTTTGATAATCTGCGCCGTAATATTAAGTTTTGATTTAATAATATTTTCTTCTATTACAGGCTCATTAATCAGAGCTTCTAACAGTCTGTATCTTGCCTTTGCATTTTTCTTTGCAAATGTATCAAGATATTCCTGCGCCTGTGCCTTATCTATAATAAGATTAACCGAACGTTTTTCCTTCTGCTTAACCTTATCCTTTACAGGAACAACTGTCTTAATTGCCTGATTCATGGTACAGCCGTAATTATGCTTAAGCCACGCCGCAAGCCTTATCATCCTGCTGACGGCAGTAACTTTGCCCTCAGTAATTCCCGTAATAAACTTTATTTTTTCAACAGGATATGCCGCCTTGTCTCCCAAACCGACAACATACCCTGTTATCTGCCTGTTTCCTGTGCCAAAAGGAATATCAACAGTCATTCCAAGTTCAATTACATCTGCCAATTCATCCGGAACTGCATACTGGAATGTCTTATCTAGCTGTTCAATCGAAATGTCTATAATTACATCTGCGTACATTATTTATCCTTTAATTCTTCAAGCACCTCTGCGATAAGAACTCTCTCATCCATCGGATACTTCACGCCTTTTATCTCCTGATAATCCTCATGTCCTTTACCCGCAAGAACGATAATATCTCCCGGTTCACCATGTTCTATCGCATACTTTATAGCTTCTTTTCTGTCTGTAATGTCAACATGCTTTCCGGTAGTCTTGGCAATACCAGTCTTTATATCTTCTATAATTGCCTCCGGCTCTTCAAATCTTGGATTATCCGATGTGATAATAGTAAGGTCAGCAAGCTTTCCTGAAACCTCGCCCATCTCATATCTTCTTTCCTTGGAGCGGTTACCACCACATCCAAACAGGCATACAAGTCTGTGAGGATGATATTCTTTAAGTGTTGTAAGAATACTCTCTAAAGCCATTGCATTATGCGCATAGTCTATCATTAATGTGAAATCATCCGAAACCTTTACAAGCTCAATTCTTCCCTTAACCTTAACATGCTTAAGAGTTTCCTTAAGTGCCTCTTCGTCAACATTAAAATGTCTTGTAATTGCAATCGCACATAATGAATTGTATACAGAAAACTTACCCGGAAGATTAAGTTCAACCTTCATATTAACAAGTCCTGTACAGTCATATGTAAGGCCAATCTTGCCCGGCTCATGTAAAAGTTCAATATTCTCAGCCTTAATATCAGCATTATCACTGATACCATAGCTTTCAACCTCACATGTTGCTCCCTTAAGTATATCCTTAGTATGCTTGTCGTCAGCATTTACAATACCAACCTTGCACTGCTTGAATAACTTAGCCTTGCAGTTAAGGTAATCCTCAAATGACTCATGCTCATTAGGTCCGATATGGTCAGGCTCAAGATTAGTGAATACGCCTATGTCAAACATAATACCTGCTGTTCTGTCGAGCTTAAGTCCCTGCGAAGACACCTCCATGACAACTGCCTTACAGCCAGCGTCCACCATCTTGGCAAATGACTGGTGAATCTCAATTGATTCAGGTGTTGTATTATGTGCCGGAATTGCCTCATCACCGATAATTGTCTCGATTGTTCCGATAAGACCTGTCTTAATGCCGCATGCTTCAAGCACATTTTTAACCATATAAGTGGTCGTTGTCTTTCCTTTAGTTCCTGTTATTCCTATTGTAAACAGCTTCTTATCAGGATTGCCATATATTGCTGCCGACATAAGTGCAAGCGCAAGCCTTGTGTTATCCGTGCTAACAACTGCTGCCTTGCAATCCTTAGCTTCGTACTCGCCATCAAGAACAACAATTACAGATGCCTTATCCTTAATCTGGTCAATATACTTATGTCCATCACTCACAGCTCCTTTAATGCATACAAATGCATATCCGTCCTGCATCTTTCTTGAATCAGATGTAATTCCTGTCACTTGCGACTCAGTATCGCCGCATACAACACTGTATCTGAAATCTGTAACTTCATTTTCTGAACATATCTTTAATATCTCTGAAAGCTTCATACATTAGTCTCCTTATTTTATAGTATATATTACTTACATTACTGCTGCTTTAGAAGTGTTTCAAACTCTTCAATTGTCATCTCGACCTTTCTTGGCTTGGTTCCAAGCTCCGGTCCCACTACCTTCGCATCTGCAAGCTGGTCCATAATTCGTCCGGCCCTGTTAAAGCCTATCTTAAAATGTCTCTGCAGACTTCCTATTGAGCCTTTTTCATTCTCAATAACGAATCTTCCTGCATCAGCAAAAAGTGAATCTCTCTCATCATCACCTTTACTGCTGCCAGGCATGCTCTCCTGACTTACAGTAGCCTGTGCAATACTCTCATCATAAGATACTTCCTCTGCATTCTCCTTAAGGAAGGATACAACATTTTCAACCTCTTCATCAGATACGAATGCGCCCTGTACACGCAGCGGCTTTGGAAGATTAGATGGGAAGTAAAGCATATCTCCCTTTCCAAGCAGCTTCTCGGCACCATTCATATCAATGATAACTCTTGAATCAATTCCCGAAGATACTGCAAATGCTATCTTAGACGGAATATTTGCCTTGATAAGTCCTGTCACTACATTAACAGAAGGTCTCTGCGTTGCTATAACCATATGAATTCCTGCTGCTCTCGCAAGCTGTGCCAGACGGCATATTGCGTCCTCAACCTCACCCGGCGCAACCATCATAAGGTCAGCAAGCTCGTCTATGATAATAACAATCTGTGGAAGCTTCTCCATTGGAGGGTCTATGCCTTCCTTATTCTTCCTGACAACAACATCATTATATCCCTTGATGTTACGAACCTGCATTGCCGCGAACTTCTTATATCTGTCTGTCATCTCATTAACAGCCCAGTTAAGCGCTCCTGCAGCCTTCTTAGGGTCAGTTACTACAGGTAACAGCAAATGTGGTATTCCATTATATACACTTAACTCAACAACCTTCGGATCAACCATTATAAGTCTTACATCCTCCGGCTTTGCCTTATAAAGAATACTCATAATTATTGTGTTGATACATACCGATTTACCTGAACCGGTTGCACCTGCAATAAGCATATGAGGCATCTTCGCAATATCAGCAATAATTGTCTTTCCTGCAATATCCTTACCAACTCCAAATGATATTGCTGACTGGCTTTCCTTGAATTCCTTAGACTCAACCAGTTCCCTGAAATATACACTTCCGGCTTCCTTATTAGGGACTTCAATACCAATAGCTGCCTTACCCGGAATAGGTGCTTCAATTCTTATGTCAGCGGCTGCCAGATTAAGCTTGATATCATCTGATAAAGATACAATCTTGCTCACCTTGACACCCTGTTCCGGCTGTAACTCATATCTTGTAACAGTAGGTCCACAGCTTATATCAGTTATAGTAACTTTAACGCCAAAAGTAAGCAGTGTCTCCTGTAATCTCTGCGCGGTCATTCTGTACTCAGCCTTTCCGCCGGATGCCGCCCCCGGATTTTTCTTTAATAAGCTTACTGGCGGGAACTTATACGCTTTCTTTGGCTTCTTTTCAGATACACCATTCTTATTATCTGTGGAAACCAAGGCTCCGCCTTCAGACGCTGGATTTTCTGCTGTTACATTATCCTGTACATCTGCCTCTGGCTCTTCCTGAATATCATCAGTATAATCTGCTGCTTCATCACCCTGTATATCATACACTTCCTCATCCGCATCCAGCTCTGAATACGAATAATTATCCACCATACCGTCAGAAACATTTTCATCCGGATACTGTGATTCTTCTGAGTAATAATCATCCTGTATCTCCTGAACTGATTGTACAGGCATCCAACTGTCAGCAGATTTATCATCCGAATACAAATTTTCAAACAAATCATCACTGTCATCAACAATTACCTGTGCTTTATCTACAGGCTTCATCCTGTTATCAGGCTCATATATATCTGCTGAATATTCATCTTTTCTTTCACGGTCAACTTCAATTTCATGTATATCTATCTCTGTCTCTGGCTGGACATCACCTGTTATAAGTGTGTCAGAAGTCACGCCTCTTACAACATTATTCATTCTGGCATTGGCAAGATATTCTTCCCTTGCTTTCTTTTCAGCAAGCTGTTTTTCTTTCTTTTCAATCTTCCTTAATCTTGCCCTGGCTCTCTCTTCTTCCCTTAATCTGTGGTACTCTTCATCAGACATATCGTTTTCATGCAGACTTGCAGAATGCTGTCTGTATGCCGAATAATCTTCTTTTGCCTCCTGCATCATCCTCTGGCTGCTCTTCTTAACATTCTTAAGTCCTGACACAAAAGATTTCTCTGTAATAATAACTATACATATAATTGCAAGTATCATTAATATTACAAATGTTCCAATAGCCCCTATCGGACTTAATGCTTTACATAAGACGCCGCCTAAAAAGCCTCCGCCTGCCTTATAATCAGCACAATATGTAAATACCTCTCCCACATTGCTTTCCATAATTGCCGGCTTGTTATATACACGCTGAATCATTCCGCATAACACAATAAGAAGTCCATATGCCGCTGCTGTCTTAATTCTTGCCACTCTTATTAAATCCCTGTTTACCATAAGGAATATAACACTTGCTGCAAGTACAAGTGGAAAAATGTATTCTATAACCCCAAAGACACCAAACATAAACCACTTTATGCCTCTGCCTAATGTCCCTGCAAGATTAAAATTCGTAAGTATAAGTATTATCGCACATGCTATCGAAAAAAGTATTATACAGTCATTCCTTAACTGATTATCCTGAACCTGCTTATTCTTAGCTGTCTGTTTAGACTTAGCCGGCTGCTTTTTTCTGCCTGAAGTATTCGTATTCTTTCTCTGAGTGGTAGTCTTTTTACCATTCCTGCTGGCTGTGTTTGCCATAAAGTTCACTCCTTAATATCACATTTTCGCATCATATGATTATAGCATTTATCCCGTTTCATGGCAAATCACATTCTTCTTACCGGACACCCGCAGTTCATACAATAAAAACCATACTCATTAAGCTTCTGACCACAGTTAGTACAATATACCTGAACTGCTGATTTGTATATCTGCATATTCTTTTTTGATGAACGGTTAATTCTTATAACAGCCAGAACATCAAGCACTATTACAAACACTAAGAATACTGCAAGATATATAAGCGAATTCTCAAAAAGCAGAAAATCATAGCATCCATGCAGCAATACCGGCACAATAACCGCCATCCTTAAGTTTTTATTTCTTCTCCTTACAATTCCTACGGAATCATAATATTTGGCATATCCATAATAAAAGCCCATATATACTGCATCTATCGCATGTGATGGAACTGATAACAATGCTCTTGCTATCGCTACCGAAAGTCCCCCCTCCAATACATAAAGGATATTCTCAACTGTGGCAAACCCTAAAGACACAAGCACAGCATATACAATGCCATCGAATTTATAATTATAATTAGGATTCTTCCATGTCCTGAAATATAAAGCTATGAATTTAACACCTTCTTCTACAAGTGCAACCCCTAAAAATGCTGAAATAAGATTATATATTCCACTATTCTTATAAAAAAACAATCCAATAAACGCATCCCCAGCTGTCTCATATGCAACAGCAGGTATTGTTCCCGCCATTCCGAGTGCAAATAATGAAACCAGCAGACCTACCGGCTCTTTTTCATATGAATCTTTATAATATATGAAAACAATCATAAATATTGTAGGCAGAACTGCAAGTAAAATTAATAATAATGTCATATAACCTCCATCTATTCCCTGTTAATGTAAGTATATAGTATATTACACATTTTAGCCAATAGGTCTTTAGTCCATTATATTTTTATTTAAATTTTTGTATAAAAAAGAGCTGCCACAACCGTGACAGCCCTCCCATAAGTGTTATTACTCGTCAAATATGCTTACAATCTCGCCTTCCATAATCTTGTTCATATTCTTTACTGCACAGAAATTACCGCACATAGAACATGTATCCTCTTTTTCAGGCTTAGATGAAGCTCTGTAAGCTCTTGCCTTCTCAGGGTCAATCGCAACATCAAACATTGCTTCCCAGTCAAGAACCTTTCTTGCCTTATCCATCTTATAATCCCAATCTATTGCACCCGGCACACCCTTTGCAATATCAGCCGCATGTGCTGCAATCTTAGATGCAATTATTCCTTCCTTAACATCATTAAGATCTGGTAATCTAAGATGCTCTGCAGGTGTTACATAGCACAGGAATGATGCTCCGTAAGTAGCTGCGATAGCTCCACCAATTGCTGCTGTAATGTGATCATACCCCGGAGCTATATCAGTAACAAGAGGTCCTAATACATAGAAAGGTGCTCCCTTGCATATTGTCTGCTGAATCTCCATATTAGCCTTAATCTGGTTAAGAGGCATATGGCCCGGTCCCTCAACCATTACCTGAACATCCTTCTCCCATGCTCTTCTTGTAAGCTCGCCAAGTGTAACAAGCTCTTCAATCTGTGAGATATCAGATGCATCCATGATACATCCTGGTCTGCACGCATCTCCAAGGCTCATAGTAACATCATACTCACGGCATATCTCAAGTACTCTGTCATAATATTCAAAGAATGGATTCTCATTTCCAGTCATCTCCATCCATGCATATATGATAGAACCGCCTCTTGATACAATATTCATAAGTCTCTTATCTGCTCTGAACTTCTTAGCTGTAGCCTTGTTGATACCACAATGTATAGTCATGAAATCAACGCCGTCTTTAGCATGCATTTCTACAATATCAAGCCATTCCTGTGCTGTGATATCCTTAAGTGCCTTATGATAATATACAACTGCATCATATATAGGAACTGTTCCTATTGTTGCAGGACATTCTGCTGTCAGCTTTCTTCTGAATTTCTGTGTATCACCGAAAGAAGAAAGATCCATGATAGCCTCTGCGCCCATCTTTACAGCGTTATTAACCTTGTCAAGCTCCATATCAAGATCCACGCAGTCCCTTGAAGTTCCAAGATTAACATTAATCTTAGTTCTTAACTTATTACCGATACCGTTAGGGTCAAGACATTTATGATTCTTATTGGCAGGAATGATAACCTGTCCCTTAGCTATAAGCTGTCTTAAACTCTCGACATCTATATTCTCTTTCTTTGCAACAATCTCCATTTCTTTAGTAACAATGCCTTTTCTTGCGGCATCCATCTGTGTTGCGTATTCCATATGTATTCCTCCATTCTTGGTAATTAACAGGAAACATCATAAGCCTTGTGGAAATTCGATATTGAAACAATCAAACGAAGAGCTAAAAAGCCCTTTAAAGAATCCCTACGGTGGCATTATCCACATCAGGTTACGGGTCGGAACTTAATCCCTCTCAGCAGCCACTGCTTCCGCAGTCCTTATGCTCCCCTGCAAATATAATATGTGATAAGTATAACAAATGTGTGGTATTTGTCAATCATTCTTATTCTCATCTTGACTCTGCTTATAGCTCATACGCACAGACAACCGCACTTATGTGCGGCTGTCAATTGCTGTTTATTAATCTTCATCATCAGAAGCTGCTTCTGCAAAGCCCTGACGCTTTCTTGCCATCTCGTCGCTTGCAAGATACTCATCATATGTTGTTATCTTATCAATAAGCTGTCCGCTTGGAACGATTTCCATAATACGGTTAGCTGTTGTCTGGATAAACTGGTGATCGTGTGATGTAAATAATGTAACACCAGGGAACTTAATAAGTCCGTTGTTAAGAGCTGTGATTGACTCCATATCAAGGTGGTTAGTAGGGTCATCAAATACTAATACATTAGCTCCACATATCATCATCTTGGAAATAAGACATCTTACTTTCTCTCCACCTGATAATACCTTAACCTTCTTAACACCATCATCTCCGGCAAAAAGCATTCTTCCAAGGAATCCTCTTACATAAGTAGGATCTGGATCTGGTGAATACTGTGTAAGCCATTCCACAATAGTATCTTCTCTGTTAAATTCAGCAGCACTGTCCTTAGGGAAGTAAGCCTGTGATGTTGTAACACCCCATTTGTAGCTTCCTTCATCAGGTTCCATATTGCCTGTAATAATATTGAAAAGAGTAGTTGTTGCAAGCTCATTAGAACCAACAAATGCTATCTTATCATCATGGTTTACGATAAATGATACATTATCAAGTACCTTAACTCCGTCAATAGTCTTAGAAATTCCTTCTACTGTAAGTACTTCATTACCAATCTCTCTTGCTGGTCTGAAATCAATATATGGATACTTTCTGCTTGATGGCTTAATCTCGTCTAATTCAATCTTCTCAAGAGCTCTCTTTCTTGAAGTAGCCTGCTTAGACTTAGAAGCGTTAGCTGAGAATCTCTGGATAAAGTCCTGTAATTCCTTGATCTTCTCTTCCTTCTTCTTATTAGCTTCCTTCATCTGCTTGATAATAAGCTGACTTGACTCATACCAGAAATCATAATTACCTGCATAAAGCTGAATCTTGGCATAATCAATATCTGCAATCTGTGTACATACTTTATTAAGGAAATATCTGTCATGTGATACAACAATAACAGTATTCTCAAAATTAATAAGGAACTCCTCTAACCATGCAATCGCATCAAGATCAAGGTGGTTAGTAGGCTCATCTAAAAGCAGAATATCAGGATTACCAAATAAAGCCTTTGCAAGAAGAACCTTCACCTTCTCACTACCGTTAAGCTCAGCCATTGTCTTATAATGAAGATCTGTTCCGATTCCAAGTCCGTTAAGAAGCTGTGCAGCATCTGACTCAGCCTCCCAGCCATTCATATCTGCAAACTCAGCTTCAAGCTCACTTGCCTTGTTACCATCTTCCTCTGTAAAATCTTCCTTGGCATATATAGCTTCTTTCTCTTTCATAATCTGGTAAAGTCTGTCATTACCCATGATTACTGTATCAAGAACATTATATTCATCATACTTGAAGTGATCCTGCTCTAAGAAAGATAATCTCTGACCCGGTGTGATTGAAACATCGCCCTTGCTAGGTTCTATCTGTCCTGTAAGAATTTTTAAAAATGTTGACTTTCCGGCACCATTCGCACCAATAAGTCCATAACAGTTACCCTCTGTGAACTTAATGTTAACATCTTCAAAAAGAGCCTTCTTACCGATTCTAAGTGTTACATTGTTAGCACTAATCATTAATAATCTCCTCCAAAAAATACGCATAACAGATAATAATCTATTATAAAAATAATCATACAAAGTTGATTATAGAGATTCTGGCACATAAATGCAAGCAAATATTAATAAAAAGCTATTCTATTGACATCCTCATCATTAACCCATTCATATCTTAATGGCAGATTGACATCATTTCCAATCATAGCCATAACTTCTATGATTCCACGTTCTTTAAGGCTTCTTATTACATCCATATAATATAAAGACAATATGTCAGTTATAAATTCCTTCGACATAACAATAAGAACTTTCTTACATTTTCCTATGTATTCCTCGTCCTCCTCTCTTGAAAATCCCTGCATGTACTTCTTATTAATACTCCAGAAATCTTCAAGCGAATTCCCCATCGCCAGAAAATATCTTTCAAAACATACACACATTTCATCTTTTTTGTTAAACATATTAAATACCAGCATTTTCCCCCAATCGTGATTATTATTCCGACTTCATAAGTATATCAGTTTTATTATGCTTTGTGTTAAACATGTCGTAATCTGTCGTTTTTTCGTCGTAATCCGTCGTTTTTATGTCGTGAACGGTAAAATCAGTCGCAAAAAAGGCACGGAAATAAATGTCCGTGCCTCCATATAATATTCAAAAATATTACGCTGTAATTGTAGTTCCTGTCTTTCCAGCAAGACCTTCCTTAGCCTTCTCAAGATTAGCGATAACAGCCTTTCTTTCATTATCTGCTGTTACGAATCTGATAGAAGCGTCTACCTTAGGGAAAGTTGTAACTGCCGGGAAATGACCTTCTTTAATATACTGGTGAAGATCTGATGCAGAAACTGTATCAAATACCTTCTCTTCTGGTGTTCCCTTTCCTATAGTAAGCTTATCATATGCTGTAAGGAAAAGTAATGTTCCCGCTCCAACAAGCTCTGCCAACTTGGCTGCTGTGTAATCCTTCTCGATAATAGCACTTGCACCCTTAAGATGTGAACCTTGCTGTAATACAGGAATTCCGCCACCGCCCGCTGCAATAACAACCTGATCTGCATCAAGTAATGCCTTGACAGCATCAATCTCATATATATCGATAGGCATAGGTGAAGCAATAATTCTTCTGAACTTACCCGGTTCTTCTTCAACTACATAATTACCCTTCTCTTCTTCTGCTTCAGCTTCTTCCTTAGACATGAATCTGCCAATAACCTTAGATGGCTCGCTGAAAGCAATATCGAAAGGATCAACTCTTACCTGTGTAATAATGGTTGAAACAGTCTTATATATACCTCTGTTAATAAGTTCTTCTCTTATAGCATTCTGAAGGTCGTATCCGATATAACCTTCACTCATGGCTCCGCATACAGACATAGGAGCAACTGTTCTGTCATCAGGCTCAAGTCTTGCGAATTCAGTCATTGCTGTCTGAATCATACCAACCTGTGGTCCGTTACTGTGTGTGATAACAACCTGATACTTAGCTTCTACAAGGTCAGCTATTGCCACTGCTGCTTTCTTAACATTCTGCTGCTGCTCTGGAAATGTTTCTCCAAATGCATTTCTTCCTAAGGCAACTACAATTCTCTTATTATCCATAACATAAACCTCTCATACACGATTATTATTGATGTAAACATTATATTCCATGAACCACCAAAAAGCAAACCTTTTCATATAAACCGCACTAAACTCTCTCATCTGAATATACTAAAATATATATATTATGTTCTGAAAATAATTATTATGAATAAATTAATCACTGTTGCTGTAATAGATTCAGGAATATATCCTCATATAGATTTCAAAAACCGCATAATAGCTTTCAAGGACTTTGTCAATGGCAGGAAAAATGCTTATGACGACTGTGGACACGGCACCCATGTAAGTGGAATTATCGCAGGCAGCGGCTATGCAAGCCACGGCAGAATAAAAGGAATCTGCCCTGCTGCCTGTCTCGCAGGAATCAAAGTATTAGACAGACTTGGCAATGGCAGGATTGAAAATGTTTTAGATGCCGCTGGCTGGATAATCTCCCATCAGAAGGATTTGAATATAAGAGTTGTCAATATATCCTTCGGTGCAACCACATTTGGCGAAAAGGAAAATCTCATTGCTCTCGAAAAAGCAATTGAAAAGCTCTGGGATAATAATATAATTGTTGTCGCAGCCGCTGGAAATGATGGGCCGGGGCGACAGACTGTTGCAATTCCCGGAACCTGTAAGAAAATCATTACTGTCGGTTCGCCTGATGGAAAAGATTTCTATTCAGGCAGAGGTCCTACAAGTGAATGTATCGTAAAACCCGAGCTTATTGTAAACGGCTCATATATCAGATCGTGCAACAACTCCGTTAATGGATATTCAATAAAGAGCGGAACTTCCATGTCTGCCCCGGTTGTTTCTGGTGCAATTGCAAATGTTCTGACAAAAAAAGACATGTCTCCTAAAGATATTAAAAAAAGGCTGCATTCCTGCTGCATTAAAAAAGCCCTGCCAGATAATCTGCAGGGCTGGGGATTATTAAATATTTCCGAATTTCTGAATATCTGATTACTATTTTGCACTATTAACTGCTACAAGAATATCAAGCATAAAATACTGTACAAGAATAAGGATAAGTGCAAGCAATACGATAACAACAAGCGGAATCCACTTATGTTTCTTTAACCCCTGTCCTTTCTGATTCTGTTTTTTAAAATTACGACTGTCTACCATCAGACTGTACCTCCTATCCATTTTTTAATATTATTGTCAAGCCAGCTTATCCATTCTTCAAAGCCTTCGCCAGTCTTAGCTGATACGAAAAATACCTTTGCTAATGGATTTCTTTCGTGAATTCTTTCAACAACTGCTTCGTCATCAAAATCAAAATACTCTTTAGTATCAATTTTATTGATAAGAACTACATGACACACCTCAAACATAAGCGGATATTTAAGCGGCTTATCATCGCCCTCAGGATACGAAAGAATAACGACATTACGCGATGCTCCTGTGTCTGTCTCAGCCGGACATACAAGATTACCGACATTTTCCATAACAAGAAGGTCAAGCCCCTTAGTGTCAAATTCATCAAGTGCCTGCATAGTCATCTGTGCGTCCATCGCACACTCTCCTCCTGTATGCACCTGAATAGAAGCAACTCCTGCTGCCGCCATCTTCTCAGCATCTACAGAAGAATCAATATCTGCTTCCATAACTCCTATACGGTATCTGTCTCCTAACATTTTAGCTGTTCTTAACAGAGTCGTAGTCTTACCTGCTCCCGGACTCGACATAAGGTTAATCATAAATGTCTTCTCTTCCTTAAGTCTTGCCCTTGTCTTAGCAGCTATCTCATCATTAACTGCATACACACTCTGATGTACATCAATTACTCTTACATTACCCATTCTGGTTCTCTCCTAAATATTGTGCCACATTGCCTTTAAGCCACTCACACCATGCATCCATTCCTTCTCCTGTTCTTGCAGAAACAGGGAACACTACTGCTTCCGGATTTCTCATTGCAATATTAACCTTAACCCTATCCATATCAAAATCAAATGCCGGCATGGAATCAATCTTATTAATAATCACAGCCTGACACTTCTCGAACATAAGCGGATACTTAAGTGGTTTATCATCTCCTTCTGGAACTGAAAGAATTGCCACATTAAGGCATGCGCCTGTATCAAACTCAGCCGGACACACAAGATTACCAACATTCTCGAGTATAATAAAATCAAGTGCATTATCTGCTTCAGCTTCTAACGCAGCCATTCCCTGTCTTGACATATCAGCATCAAGATGACACATTCCTCCTGTGTGCAGCTGTACTGCTGGCACTCCTGCCTTAGCAACAGTAAGTGCATCAACATTCGAATCAATGTCTGCTTCCATTACACCTATATTAAAATGTCCCTTAAGTCTTTCAATTGTACCAACAATAGTTGTAGTCTTACCAGAACCGGGGCTTGACATGACATTCATATAGAATACATTTTTCTTCTTTAACTCTTCTCTTAATCTGTCAGCATCAGCATCATTGTCCTCTAAGATAGTTTTCTTAAGGTCAATTATCTTCATGCTTCTTTCATTATAACTATTATTCATAACAACTCCAATTAGTAATCCTTAGCCATCTGCACATAACCAAGCTTCTCAAATCCAGCCTTCTTGTATGCTTTCACTGCCATTTCATTCTCCTCTTCAACCTCAAGTCTGAATCTGACAGCTTCTTTTCCATACATATTATCAAGATGTTCAAAGAATAATCCTGCAATACTCTTTCCTCTGTAATCCGGCTTAATATATATATCCTCAACCCACACACAATTGCCGCCACATTCAGTAGAATAGCTGTGTGCAACCATTGAATATCCCATGATGACACCTATGTTATTCTCAAACACAAAGCACTCTATAAATGGATTGTCACCGAGACAATCTGCAATATCCCTTTTCATAACATCCTCTGAAGGGTCTGAAAGCAGTGCTGGTGAGGCATAAAACACCTTCATCATCTCAAGGACTTCAGCTGAATCCTCTTCTTTCATGCTTCTTATAATAATATTATCCATATGAACCATTCCTTTATTACATAATAACTAATGATATCATAGTATTTATTTATTGGCAAATTAAAAGACACGGACTGCCAAACTGACAGCCGACAAAAAGGATTGTTCCAGCCATAGTTGTCATAGGTGTAATTGTTCCGATTGTCATTATAAATCATCTTATGATGCCTCTTAATGTTGTTAAACCTGAAAAATAATTAAAAATCTAACATATTATAGACTTCTTCCATATCTCAACAAGTTTCCCCAATGAATATGCAGCATTTGCAGGACTTGTTGATGGAAGAATATCCGGTTTAATTCCCAGATATTTCATCTGATACTTTTCATAGTATTTTCCTGATGTTTTCCCATTACATATAACTTTTTCAATTCTGGAATTATCTACAATACTTTTCAAATCCGTTGGAACAACATTTTTAATACTGCTATCACTTGAACCAATTATGTCACAGCTATATATCGTATCCCACATTGCAATATTGTGTTTTAACATAAATGCCTTCTTTTCTTCTATTGTCTGTGGAACGGTCTCTTCAAATACCGCACTAATCATTTTCCAGAATCTGTTCTGTGGATGTCCATAAAAAAACATCTGCTCTCTTGACTTAACTGAGGGCAGACTTCCAAGTATAAGTATCCTTGATTCACTGTTATACAGTGGTGGAAACGGGTGTATTATATGCTCATATTTAGATTCATTCATGATTATCTCCTCATCATTATTTTATATCGCTTAATTAGCTTTGTAATTAAAGTTTTTAAATGCAAAAAAAGGATTCAAGCTGAAATTCAACTTAAATCCTTTAAATAGCAGGGGATGAGAGAATCGAACTCCCACCAAAGGTTTTGGAGACCCCTATCATACCATTTGACCAATCCCCTATTCAGTTGTCGCTTAACTCAAGCGACTTATTAAGTATACTCCAGGACATAAGGAATGTCAAGAAAAAATATTAAAAATATTAAAAAATATTATGCACAAAATATTATAGTGACACAAGTCCCAACAGTTCCAGTGCCCGGGCAATTCCGTCATGTTCATTATCATCTGTAACATGGAGAAACTGTCTGCGGATCTCTTCGGGAGCATTCCCCATGACAACGCTGTGTCCTACAGTATGGAGCATTTCAAGATCATTGTAATTATCACCGAACGCGATTGTCGAATCTAACGGAATATTTCTAACCGAGCAGAAATGGTGAATTGCTTCGGCTTTATTGACGCCTGTCTGCATAATCTCAAGAAGGTTGTAGTAAGACTTTGCGATAGAATATTTCGGAAAAACTTTTTTAAGATGCTTTTCTACACTGTCAAGTTTTTCCGGATCACACATACACATGATTTTAAATACAGTTGTGTCAGGGGCGAGTGTTTCAGGAAGCGTATCAATTGGATCTACTTTAGTGATTGTTGCTTCATTAATAATGTCAGGAGCGGTAAGATCTTTTACAATCCAGTCGTTCTGTGTATAGATATTCCACGTAACATCTGACAGATAATTCTCGATATAGTTTTTTATCTGAATAGCCTCGGAAAGAGGAAATCCTTTCTGATAGAGAATATTGCGGTGTTCATCCAGGATCAGTCCGCCGCTGAATGCAATCATACAGCAATCAAGGTCATATGTTTCCACAATTGGTTCAATGGCAGCTGGCGGACGGGCAGAAGAAAGGACAAAAGGAATATTCTGATCGTTAAGCTGTTCAATTGCGTCTTGAGTATCAGGTGTAATTTTTTTATCTGTTGTTAATAGTGTACCGTCTAAATCGCTGAAGACGGCATTAATCTGAGATATGATCTGCATATAGTACCTCCCGTTTCAAGTGGGTAACGATTCCATAAGTTAGTTAGGAACGGTTACTGAAGTGATTTCTAATTTCTATCAAATAAGATAACACAAAGAAAAACATAAAAATATGTTTAATTGTGTTAAAAACAGGGTATAATAAAAGAAAATAATGTTTGATTAAACAAATAGAAAGGAATCTAACAGTATGGAACTGCAAAAGGAAATTACAGCACTTGAAAGAAGAGAACAGATTATGCATCTGATTCGTGAACTTGGATCGATATCGGTGAAGCGGCTTTCAGAACAGTTTGGAGTATCAGATATGACGATTCGACGTGATCTTCATCTTTTGGAGACGCAGGGGATTGTAGTTGTGCATTATGGGGGAGCAACTCTTCGCGAGGCAGATCCGGCAGTGCAGGATTTCCTTACAAGACAGGGGCAGTTGGATCAGGATAAGATCTGTATTGCAAGAAGGGCAGCAGCCAGTGTGAAGGAAGGAGATGTGATCTATCTTGATACAAGTACGACAATCTGCCACATGCTTCGCTTTCTTCCACCAGTAAAGCTCACGATTGTTACGAATTCACTTCCAGTTATGATGCGTACATATCAGAACCGGCTGATCAAGCTTTATATGGCACCGGGAATCTATCAGGAACAATATGGAGGGGCAGTGGATTACTCTACAATTCAATATTTATCAGGAATGCATTATGATAAGGCATTTTTCGGGGTGGCTTCTCTAGATGCAGAATTCGGGGCATCAGCGTCGAGAGAGAAAGAAAGTATTATGAAGCATGCTGTGTGGGTGAATGCAGAGGAGAGTTATCTTCTGACAGATCACACGAAATTTGGGAGAAAAGATCTGTTTAAATATAATGAGGTGAAGGATTTTGAAAGGATCTTTACAGATGCACACCTGGATGAAGAGGCGAAAAGAGCATTCGCACAGCATGGTGGGAAGATTGAAATCTGTGTGTAGGAAACTAGTGAACAACAGTACAGAGGAGTTGCATATCGGTATTGGTTGTGTGATGGTGTTTTTTTGTGTATACTAATATTTAATAGCATTGGGTGCTACTAGTCAAAATGAGATATTAGTAATATTGTTTACATATGATGTCGGAGAAAGCAGGTGAGAAGATGAAAAGAACAATAGGGATTGGAAAACAAAGTTTCGAAGAATTGAGAAAAAATAATTGCTTTTATGTGGATAAAACACATTTTATCAGAGAGTGGTGGGAATCACAGGATGAGATCACACTGATTACCCGTCCGCGCAGATTTGGAAAAACTTTGAATATGGATATGCTGAATTGTTTCTTCTCAAACAGCTATGAAGAACGGACAGACCTGTTCGAGGGACTTGAAATATGGAAAGAAGAGAAGTATAGAAGATTACAAGGAACATTTCCAGTGATTTATCTCAGTTTTGCAGATGTCAAGCAAGAGAATTATGAGGATGCTGTCGCGAAGATAAAAAGGATTATCGCAAAAGTATTTCAACAGAATATTTTCCTTGTGAAGAGTGAGAAACTTACCAGAATGCAGAAAATCCAGTTTGAACAGGTAACTCCTGAGATGGATGATGTGACGGCTCAGAGTTCGCTGCAGGATCTGTCACAGTACCTTTCTCAACATTACGGAAAGAAGGTTCTTCTGTTGTTAGATGAGTTTGACACACCGATGCAGGAAGCTTATGTACATGGATATTGGAGTCAATTTACTGCCTTTATAAGAAGTCTGTTTAACTCAGCATTTAAGACAAATCCATATCTGGAACGGGCAATGATGACAGGAATTACACGGGTGTCGAAGGAATCTATATTTTCAGACTTGAATAATCTGAATGTGATAACAACAACTTCCAGTTCTTATGCAACTTGTTTTGGTTTTACTGAAAGAGAAGTATTCGATGCACTTGCAGAGTTTGGGATGGAAAACCAAAAGATCCTTGTGAAACAGTGGTATGATGGATTTGTTTTTGGTGAGCACCGTGATATTTATAATCCATGGTCGATTACTAATTATCTGAAAGAGAAGAAAGTCAGTGCATACTGGGCGGCAACCAGTTCGAACGGGTTGGTGAACCGGTTGATTCAGTCAGCATCACCAAGTATCAAGGAACAGATGGAAGAGCTTTTAAATGAGCAGGAAATTGTTGTTAATTTTGATGAGCAGATTGTTTTTAACCAACTTGACAAGAATGAAAATGCAATCTGGAGTCTTATGGTTGCAGCAGGATATCTGCGAATTGAGGAAACGGAATACAGGGGAATGCTAAGAACACCGTGGTACCACTTGAGAATCACAAATCTTGAGACGTTGAGTATGTATTCGGAAATGTTTCAAGGTTGGTTTTCTAATTCTGAATCAAATTATAACGCATTTATCAAAGCGATGCTTCGTGGAAATGTAAAAGAAATGAATGCCTATATGAATGAAGTTGCATTGGCAACATTCAGCAGCTTTGATACTGGAAAGCATCCGTCAGGAAAAAGTCAGCCGGAGCGTTTCTATCATGGATTCGTCCTGGGGCTTTTAGTAGAATTGAGAGACCGTTATGAAGTGAAGTCCAACAGAGAAAGCGGTTACGGGCGATATGATGTGATGTTAATACCAAGAGAAACGCCGGATCCGGCAATTATATTTGAATTTAAAGTATTTGATCCGGAGAATGAAAAATGTATGGAGGACACAGTGCAGTCAGCACTGGATCAGATAGAAGAGAAAAAGTATGATGCCGAACTGCTCGAAAAAGGAATTTCTAAAAATCAGATTGCGCATTATGGTATAGCATTCGAAGGAAAGAAAGTTCTGATCGGCACACATGAATAAAGATATGCACACAATTATAAAAAGGAAGAAGCGACCTCAACATCACTTCTTCCTTTTTTACTTTATAACTGGCTCTGAATAGTTTCAAACCCTCTTACAGAATTCCAAGATCCATCATTGCTTTTTTCAGAACTTCCTTATGTGCATCTTCCATCTCTGTCAGAGGAGCTCTAAGAGTTCCGACTTCTTTCCCCATCATGTTAAGGGCAGCCTTAACTGGGATTGGGTTTACCTCGCAGAAGAGTGCGTCGATCAGCGGAAGTGCATCTAACTGCATCTTGCGGCTACCTGCGATATCTCCTGAGAAGAATTTATAGCACATGTCATGTACATAAGCCGGAGCTACGTTGGAGAGAACAGAGATAACTCCGATTCCGCCAAGTGCGAGAAGCGGTACAACCTGATCATCATTTCCTGAGTAAAGATCAACGTTACCATCACAAAGATGCATGATCTGTGCAACTGTGCTGATATTTCCGGATGCTTCTTTAATACCAACGATATTCTCAACATCTTTTACAAGTGTTGCAACTGTCTGTGGCTGAAGTCCACATCCTGTACGACTTGGTACATTGTACAGAATTGCCGGAATATTTACTTCATTACAAATAGCTGTGTAATGAGCAATCAGTCCGTTCTGTGTTGCTTTATTATAATATGGTGTTACGAGCAGAAGTCCGTCAGCTCCATCTTCCTGTGCTTCTTTGGACAGCTGGATCGCTGTTCTTGTACAATTAGAACCTGTTCCGGCGATAACCGGGATACGGTGGTTTACACGCTCGATTGCAAAGCGGATCGTTGCTGCGTGTTCTTCTTCTGTCATAGTAGCGGACTCACCTGTTGTTCCACAGATGATGATCGCATCTGTTCCACCTGCGATCTGCTCCTCTAACATCTCATCTAATTTGTCATAATTGACCTCAAGATTCTCTTTCATCGGAGTAGCGATCGCTACACCTGCGCCTTTAAAAATTGCCATTCTTTTTATCCTCCTTCAACATGGTGAAACAAAGTATTACTGGTCATAGCAGGTTATTGCTCATAAGTTCCCTGTGAACGATAATCATAATAGCCATGAGCAGTAACTGTTTAATATACATCTATGCAAGAATGCGTAAACTGTAAATAAACATAAAAGAAACGGCAAGATGCGCCGTCCCCAAATATACATTATGTATAATTCAGATAGCTCTCCATCTTGCGATGACAGTCATGCCGCTATTCACGTCATGCCCAAGAACAAGAACTCAGGATTCTTACCCTTTCGGCATCTTTCCCTTTCCGATGAGTTCTTCTGTTCCTGACACATCCGTCACCTTACTTATGAAAAATGCAACCTCTATCTACGTTTCCGTGTTTAAGGAAATGATAACACCGAGAGTATAATGATGTCAACATGGTTTCGGGATTTCTTTCTTATTTATAATATATTAGATATAAGCGTAACTTATAAGAATTAATTATAATAATATATAAACAAATTTTTGACTTTTTTCTTATATATATGATATCATTAATCCGCTAGATGTGTGAATGACAGAGCTGTTTCATTTGCACTTTTTTTATGCTTGCATGTTTGGTTTTTGAAAAACAATCGCAAGAAACGACAAATGAGAATAACATGAGATAACAAGTGAAGATTACGAGGGTGAGAACCGCGACCTTCGGAAATGGCATGTGAATAGGAAGGAGACCTTACTGTGTTAACAATCGGTAATTACGTGAAGGTTAAGACACTGGAGGAGGCTTACGAGCTGAATCAGGCGAGAAACAGCCGTATCATGGGCGGCATGATGTGGATGAGATTAGGAAATGCGAGAGTGAAGACGATCATTGATATGTCAGATCTTGGTTTGAATGAGATCGAGGAGACAGATCATGTTTTCCGTATTGGAGCAATGTGTACGCTGCGCCAGCTGGAAGAACATGAAGGGCTGAGAAAGTTCTATGGGGATGGAATTGCAGAAAGCCTTCGTCATATAGTTGGAGTTCAGTTTAGAAATCAGGCAACAGTTGGAGGCAGTATCTATGGAAGATATGGTTTTTCTGATGTACTGACTGCATTACTTGCACTGGATACATTTGTTGAGTTATATAATGGAGGAACTGTCCGCCTTTCTGAGTTTGTAAACAGAAAAGCAGATAAAGATATTTTAGTATCTGTAATTGTCAGAAAGAGTAAGAGAAAATTCCGTTATGAATCCATCCGTCAGACAAAGACAGATTTCCCGGTACTGACATGTTCTGTGGTGACAGGAATTTACAGAGGTCAGGAGTCCTGGTTCTTTTCCGTAGGAGCAAGACCGATGAAAGCGGCATTGCTTGAGAAACAGTGGGAGATCCCGAAGGATGCTACAGATGAGCAGCTCACAGAGTACGCGAAACGTGTGGCAGCAGAATTTACTTATGGAAGCAACATGCGCGGAAGTGCGGAGTACAGACAGCACCTTGCAGAAGTTCTGCTTCGCAGAGAGATGCGCTCAATTTTAGATGAATATAATGCGGAGGAGAAATA
>OIZO01000072.1_pt1 | contig 79986 bp, 95 predicted proteins | sample 1588551 | NCBI WGS metagenome assembly OIZO01 (sample SAMN03283271) | human gut metagenome | biome: human-associated habitat; material: feces | host: Homo sapiens | place: Peru | collected 2012
GGTTCTCGAGGAGCGCCGCGACAATGCCAGAATGAAATTCTGGCATATGAGCTGCTCGCAGAGCAAAGAGAGAAAGGAGGCATTATGGTACAGATTAACGGAGAGCAGGTTGAAGCTTCAAAGGTTGTGGGGAAAACACTTCTTGCTTATGTAACTGAGGCAGGATATGACCCTGTAGGTATTGTGATTGAGAAGAATATGGAAATAATTCACAGGGAAGACTTTGACAGGGTTAATATTGCTGATGAAGATGTGATTGAGATATTGCATTTTGTTGGCGGCGGACAGTTTTAATATGATTTTAGTCTGAGTGCAGGAAGTCTGGCTGTTTATAAGCTATATAAGACTGGTCAAGAATAGGAAAAACCTACTAGAATTACATAATTTCAATTTGAGTAGGTTCATATTTGGCTGAGAAATATTGAGGAACCTATAAGGTATGAGAAAATCAGGATTTAGTAGGTTTTTGTGATAGCTGACGCGAACCTGCTAAAAGACAGAAAATACATTTTTTATAGGTTTTCTAGCGGTAAGATGACAAATTCAATCAGCAATTACAAGATTGAGGACATAAAAGAGAGGCAGGACAGACAATAAGTACAGGAAGTATTGCCAGAAAAAGAACGGTCATCAGAAACATAATAAAAAAGATAACAGGAGGAAGCAAAGATGGAAAACAAGGCACAGGATAAGAAAGAAGATAAGTTAATTTTAGGTGGACATGAGTTTAACAGCAGATTCATATTAGGTTCAGGAAAGTACAATGTGAATCTTATTAAAGCGGCGGTTGAGCAGGGCGGTGCTGAAATTATTACACTTGCACTTAGACGTGCCAATACAGAGAATAAAGAGAATATTCTTGATTTCATACCAAAGGGAGTAACACTTCTTCCTAATACTTCAGGTGCAAGAAATGCAGAGGAAGCAGTAAGAATTGCAAGACTCAGCCGTGAGATGGGATGCGGGGATTTTGTAAAGATTGAGATTATGCATGACGCCAAATATCTCCTCCCTGATAATTATGAGACAGTGAAAGCAACAGAAATACTTGCTAAGGAAGGATTTGTGGTAATGCCATACATGTATCCGGATCTTAATGTGGCAAGAGATTTGCAGAATGCAGGGGCAGCCTGTGTTATGCCGCTTGCTTCACCGATAGGAAGTAACAATGGACTTGCAACCAAAGCATTTATACAGATACTTATTGATGAAATTGATCTGCCGATTATCGTGGACGCAGGTATTGGAAAGCCTTCGCAGGCATGTGAGGCAATGGAGATGGGAGCGGCTGCGGTTATGGCTAATACAGCGATTGCGACAGCAGGAAATGTTCCAGCTATGGCAGAGGCGTTTAAGAAGGCAATAGAGGCAGGAAGAAGCGCATATCTTACAGGAATGGGAAGAGTTCTTGCAAGAGGCGGAAGCGCATCAGATCCATTGACAGGATTCTTACGCTAAATGTGGCGGGCAATCCACAAGAGGCATTGTTGGACAGATACAAGCAGGATAATGCCAGCAGGCGCATAACTGCGGGAAGTATGCCTGCCCAAATATCAAATATAAATAGAAAAGAAGGCAGAATAATGAACGAAGAAAATCAGGTGTATTTTATAGATAGTGACCAGCTTCCATCGGCCGCGTTAGAGAGAAAACATAAGTTAGAGCAGGATCCGTCATTCAGAACAGATTACATGAAGTATCTTGATGACATGGAAATAATTGATTCAGATATTAAGGATAAAGTATTAAAGGCAATGGATGAGTTTGATTATGATTCATACACAGCAGCAGATGTTGAGAGGGCATTAAGCAAAGATACCTGCAATATTGAGGACTTTAAGGCATTGCTTTCACTGGCTGCAGCACCATACTTAGAGCAGATGGCAAGAAAGGCAGAGAATGAAACTAAGAAACATTTTGGCAATACAGTGTATATATTCACACCAATATATATAGCCAATTATTGCCAGAATTACTGCATATACTGCGGCTTCAACTGCTACAATAATATTCACAGAAAGAAACTTTCATTCGAGGAAATTGAGCATGAGATGAAAGTTATTGCCGATACAGGAATGGAAGAAATCCTGATACTTACAGGTGAGAGCAGAAAATATTCAGATGTTGAATATATTGGCGAATCAGTTAAGATTGCAAGAAAATATTTCAAGAATATCGGAATAGAGATATATCCTGTAAATGTGGATGAATACCGTTATCTTCATGAGTGCGGTGTTGATTATGTGACAGTATTCCAGGAGACATACAATCCTGTCAAATATGAGACATTACATTTGTTAGGACATAAGAGAGTATGGCCATACAGATTTGATGCGCAGGAGAGAGCACTTATGGCAGGCATGAGAGGTGCAGGTTTTTCAGCATTGTTAGGACTTGATGATTTCAGAAAAGATGCACTGGCAACGGCACTTCATGTATATTATCTTAACAGAAAATACCCTCATGCTGAGCTGAGCCTGAGTTGTCCGAGACTCCGTCCGATAATCAATAATGATAAGATTAATCCAAGAGATGTTGGTGAAAAGCAGCTGTGTCAGGTACTTTGTGCGTACAGGCTTTTCCTGCCATTTGTTGGAATAACAGTTTCAAGCCGTGAGAGCGCGCAGTTCAGGAATGGTATAACCAAGATATGTGCAACTAAGGTTTCAGCAGGGGTTTCGACTGGAATTGGTGATCATGAATCTAAATATACCGGAAAAGAGGATGAGGATGTTGGGGATGAACAGTTTGAAATCAATGATAACCGTTCATTTGACAGAATGTATAAGGATATGGAGGATGGCGGGCTTCAGCCTGTCGTGAATGAATACATTTATGTATAGAAAATATATATGTATAACGAACAGACATCTGGTGAGCGGCAGTGGGGGTGCAGAATGTACTATAGAGGAGTACATTAACCAGCTTGAAAAATGTGCGGCAATGCACCCGTATGCCATGATACTTCGGGAAAAGGACATGGACAGGCAGGACTACAGAGAACTTGCCAGACGCATACAGGTAATGTGCAAGGAAGCTTCTGTTAAAATGTTTGTTCATAGTGATATCAGTGCGGCAGAATATGCAGGCTGTGCAAATGTACATTTTTCAATGGAACATTTTAAACAAATGTGTGATGAACAGGCAGATGTATTAAAAGGGCTTGATTGTGTGAGTGTATCGTGCCACAGTATGGAAGAGGCAGTGAATGCTGTCCGTGCAGGAGCAGACCAGATTGTGCTTGGAACTATATTTGAGACGCAGTGTAAACCGGGGAAGATGGGCGCAGGGCTTAGTTTTCTTAAAAAAGTGTGTAGAGCAGTTCATACTGTTAATCCCACAGTGAAAGTGTTTGCCATTGGAGGAATTAAGCCTGATAATATCGAGGAAGTGCTTGAAGCCGGTGCAGATGGCGGATGTATGATGTCGTGGTTTATGTAACAAGATTAATATAATAGACAAAGAGAAACTTCTGTGATATAATTTCGCGGAAGTTTTTCTTTTTTAAACTTATTTAAACTTCGTTTCGTATAATAATATATAGAACTAAAGAAAGGGCAGAAATTATATGAAAGACATGTTAAGAATAGGTACTAAAGATAGAAGAAAATATATAATTATATGCTTGGCTGCAGTCTTAGTTATAGCCTTAATAACTGTTTCGGTAATTGCTGTGCAAGTAAAGCATAGTAAGAATAAAAAGAAAAATATTGTGGAGAATACAACTGCAGAGACGAAAACTATTCAGGAAACTACAGTGCAAGAGACTACAGAAGAGGAAACAACAGAAGAGGACACAACGCAGGAAGAGAGTGCTGAAGTGGTAGAGCAGGAAGTGGTTGAAGAATTTTTTGAAAATGAGATATCAACTGAAAATCAAAAAGCTTTTGAACTTCCGCCAAGGCAGCTTACAGATGAGTTTATTCCGTATGATGGACAAAAGAGAGAAATAACATGCTATGGGGATAGTATGATGGCTGGAGCAGGAAGTGCAACTGAAGGAAAAGTAAATGGCATTGATATATATGGGTGGACTACACCTGTTACAATAGAAAATCTGACTAAGATAACAACTCATAATCTTGGAGTATCAGGAGAAAATTCAAGTCAGATTACTTTTAGAGCTGGTGGAACAAAGGTTTATATAGACAGGGATATTACAATAAGTGAGACTGATTCGGCAATAGCTCAGATTATAGATGAAAATGGAAATGTATTTGAAACAGATAATTATAGTGGATATGGATTTGATTATGATCCTTATCCGGGTGATATGTATATAAATGGTTATTTGTGTGATGTTAAAAATACAGGTGATGGTCAGGTTGAGATTAAACTTACAAAGGGATATGCAGCATATGACAATTCTACTGATAATAGTGTTGTTATATATGAAAGTGAAACTGCTGAATATTCAAGACAGAGGGCAGATATAAAAGCAGAGAGTGAAAAAGGAACAGAGCCTTCCACAGCGATAAAAGAAACAGAGTCACAAACATCTGGTGAAAAGCCAATGGAGAAACCAACAGAAAATGTGACTGAAAAACCAACGGAGAAACCAACAGAAACTTCTGGTATGGAAAAAGTTACAATTTCTGCCAGAACACAGGCGATGACAAGGGCATCACAGGAGAGAAGTGACAAAGATATATTGATACTAGAAATGGGAAGTAATGGCGGCTGGGAAAATGATTATCAGCAGCTAATTCTGCAGTATGATAATATTATCCTTAATTCAGGATGTAAATATTATATTATAGTGGGAGACACTGATGACCCTGCGGACTCAGCGGATGGCTATCAGGGAGCATATGACTCAGATGGCAATTATGTGGGACTCGGTGATACATCATGGGAAGCAGCGTTAAGACTTGCATATGGAAACCATTTTTTTAATACAAGAACATATATGATTCAGAATGGATTAAGTGACTGCGGACTCAATACAACAACAGATGACCTTGATAATTTCAAGAAAGGTAATATATCAGAGCAGCTTAGATATGACTGGACGCATTTTAACTGTTACGGATATTATTCAAAGGGGATTGGCATATACAAGAAAGGCGTAGAATTAGGTTACTGGAGTTAGAATTTTACAAAAATTATACACGAATATGATTACACCTTTTACATGATATGGTTATTATAAGTATGCATTGAAGGGGTGGACAGCCAAAAGACGGGGATGGCTGTGATGCCCTGACATGTAACTTATTAACCATGAATGTAGAAAGGTGGTAATCATATGGAAGTAGCTATAAACAACATAGACAAGGTGAGAAAGTTTGTAGATATTGTATCAAGATTTGACTGCGACATCGATTTAGTGAGCGGACACACAATGGTAGATGCAAAGTCGATACTTGGAATATTCAGTCTTAACATTATGAAGCCAATGACAATGATAATTCATGATGATGAGGATAAGGCACAGGTAATAAGAAACAGCCTTAAAGCATTCGCAGCGTAAGCTGCTTTTTTTATGCTTTGAGGCTGTTTTTATTACAGGTATTTTACATAGAATTTACATAACCCTGATAGTGGATTTTACATGCCCGTATGACAATAAAACTATTGCCAAAGAACAGATTCGGGCAGAAGAAAAATGAGGAATGATATGAAATTCACAGTTATTAAGAAAATATTTTTAAAATATTTTCACGAAAAGGAGAACGGGGTAATGGGCGAAAAACAAGATACTAAAAAGGCATATTATACAAACAGGGAATTATCATGGCTTGCATTTAACGAAAGGGTTTTAAATGAAGCTGCCAACCCGAAAGTACCACTTGCAGAGAGATTAACATTTGCATCAATATACCAGACTAATCTTGATGAATTCTTTATGGTGCGTGTAGGCACACTTATGATGCAGATGCATTCACAGGAAAAGGTCAGAGAGAATAAGACAGGAATGACGAGTGAGGAACAAGTAAGCGCAATTCTTGATAAAGTAAGTGAACTTGAAAAGAAGAAGGGGCTTGTGTATGAACAGCTTATGGGAGAGCTTGAAACAGCAGGAATCCGTCTGATTAACTTTAATAAATTATCTAATGATGAGGGAGCTTTACTTGAACAGTATTTCGACATGCATATTGCACCATTTCTTTCACCAATGATAATAGGAAGACAGCAGCCGTTTCCATTTCTTGCAAATAAGCAGATGTATGCAATTGTGCTTATGAAGACCAAGAAGGGCAAGCATAAGACAGGAATAGTTCCATGCTCTAACAGTGTGTTTAAGAGACTGATTGAGATTCCGACAAGACCGGGAACTTTCATGCTGTCAGAGGAACTGATACTGCATTTTGTATCAAAGCTGTATGAGAAGTATGAGATTCAGGAAAAGTCGGTTATGAGGGTTATCAGAAATGCGGATATAGACGCAGGTTCTGTATATGATGAAGACCTTGATTACAGAAATATGATGGAGCATATGGTTAAGCAGAGAAACAGGCTTAATCCGGTATGCGTCCAGTTAAATAGAGAATTAAACGACAAAACAAAGAAAAACCTTACAGAGTACCTTGAAATAGGTATGAAACATATTATTGAAGAAAATACCCCGCTTGATATGTCATTTGTATTTCAGCTGCAGGGAGTGTTAAAGAATAAGCCTGAACTGTTTTACAAAAAACGTATACCACAGCCAAGTAAAGAAATTAACATGAATGAAAAGATAATTCCTCAGATTGAGAAGACGGATGTTATTCTTTCGTATCCGTTTGAAAGTATGCGTCCATTCATCGTAATGCTTGAGGAGGCTGCGAAAGACCCGACAGTTGTGTCAATCAAGATGACTCTGTACAGGGTTGCAGACAGAAGCAAGATTGTTGATACACTTATTGAAGCAGCGGAGAATGGCAAAGAAGTTATTGTATTAATTGAGCTTAGAGCAAGATTTGATGAGGCTAATAATATTGAGATGTCCAAGAGACTTGAGGAGGCTGGCTGCCAGCTTTTATACGGACTTGGCGATTACAAGGTTCATTCAAAGTTATGTCTTATAACACGCTCGGTTAATAATACATTTTCATATATAACACAGATAGGAACAGGTAATTATAATGAAAAGACATCAAGATTATATACAGACCTGTCGCTTATTACAGCTAATCAGGAGATAGGTGCTGATGCAGCTGCAGTATTTGCAGCATTGCAGAAGGGTGAGACAGTAGATAATTCTAACCAGCTTCTCGTTGCACCTAACTGCCTCCAGAACAGGATTCTGTCTATGATTGATGAGCAGATAAGAAAAGCGGAGAGCGGCGGTGATGGATATATTGGGGTTAAGATTAATTCGCTTACAGACAAGCTTATTATTGAAAAACTTATTGCTGCATCACAGGCAGGTGTTACAATTGAACTTGAGGTAAGAGGCATATGCTGCCTTAAACCTGGTGTTGAAGGATATACAGACAACATACGTGTTGTGAGTGTTGTCGGAAGATTTCTGGAACATTCAAGAATATATCGTTTTGGTTGTGGTGAAGGACAGAAGATATATATTGCGTCAGCCGATTTCATGACAAGAAATACTACAAGAAGAGTAGAAGTTGCTGCACCTGTACTTGATAAACATTGTCAGGAACGTATAATACACATTTTTGATCTTATAATGAATGATGATGAAAAGGGCAAAGAGCAGGACTGTAATGGAATATACCGTGACAGACAGCTTAATACACCGAAGATCGATTCGCAGGAGACATTGTATGAGGAAAGTTATGCGGCAGCAGGCAGTGCAGAATAAGACTGTGATTATAGAATAACAGGAGGGATATATAATGAGAATAGGAATGCTTACAAGCGGCGGAGACTGCCAGTCTCTTAATGCAGCGATGAGAGGTGTTGCCAAGACTTTATATAACAACACAAAGGATATTGAAATATACGGATTCCTTGACGGTTATAAAGGAATGATTACTAAGAATTACAAGCTGATGAAGGAAGAGGATTTCAGTGGAATTCTTACAGAGGGTGGAACAATTCTTGGAACTTCCAGAACTCCGTTCAAATATATCAATGAGCCTGACGAGGAGGGACGTGATAAGGTTGCAAGCATGATTAAGACATATAAGGATTTAAAGCTGGACTGCCTTGTAATGCTTGGCGGAAACGGTTCACATAAAACAGCGGCTCTTTTATCGCAGAAAGGGTTAAATGTAGTAACTCTTCCTAAAACTATTGATAATGATATAGAAGGAACGGAGATGAGTTTTGGATTCCAGTCAGCCATAGATGTTGCGACAAGAACTATTGATGAAATCCATACAACAGCAGCGTCACACAGCAGAGTGTTCATTGTTGAGATTATGGGACATAAGACAGGCTGGCTTACACTTCATTCAGGAATTGCTGGTGGAGCAGATATCATACTTATACCTGAGATCCCATATAATGTTGATGAGGTACTAAATACAATTAAAAAGCGTGAAAAACAGGGCAAGAAGTTTACTATAATTGCAATGGCTGAGGGCGCAATATCAGATGAAGATGCAAAGCTGTCAAAGAAAGAGCTGAAAGAAAAGAGAAAGACATATACATTTCCATCAGTAGCATATCAGTTGAGTGACGAGCTGCAGAAAAAAGCCGGACAGGAAGTAAGAGTTACAATCCCCGGACATGTACAGCGTGGAGGAATTCCAAGTGCATCAGACAGAACATTTGCAACAAGAATTGGGGTTGAGGCTGCTGGTCTTATATTAAGAAAAGAATATGGCAATATGGTATGCATTAAAGACGGAAAGTTTTCTAAAATACCGCTTGAGGAGGTTGCTGGAAAAACGAAGATGGTTAATGCAGATAATGAACTTATAAGACAGGCTGAAAGCTTAGGTATTAGTCTTGGCAGAAAGGCATAAGTAGTATATAATACAAAGCAAATGCTTCAGGAAAGAAGGAAAATGCTTTGAAGAAATCGGACAGATTAAGGATAATTATTCTTGGAATAATTGGATTGTTTATTCTTATTGGAATTGGAATATTTATATTCATTGGACAGAGTATATGTACAATGGCTGGTGTAGGGCTTTTTGTTATTGTGTGCCTTGGAATGGTTGCTATTGCAGGAAAGAAAGATGACCAGACAGAAACAATAGAACAGCTTAACCAGACAATAAGTGAGCAGAGCAGAAGAATAATGAATACTGAGGGGCAGCTTGCAAGATATAAGAGAGAACTTGCAGAGGCGACTGGTAAGAATGAAGCATAATAATTAAATATTAAGGAGATAGTCATGTTACTAGAGATTTTAAAGGCAATTCTTTTCGGTATAGTCGAAGGAATTACAGAATGGCTGCCTATAAGCAGTACAGGACATATGATTTTGCTTGACCAGGTAGTCAAACTTAATGTATCCGCAGATTTTTACAAGATGTTTCAGGTAGTTATCCAGCTTGGAGCAATTATGGCAGTAGTTATATTGTTCTGGAATAAGCTGTGGCCATTTTATATGAAGAAGACTGGGGACGGTAAGAAAGCAGCCTGGAAAGATGGCGCACTTGCAATGTGGATTAAGATTATTATTGCATGTATTCCTGCAGCGATTGTCGGATTGATTTTTGATGATAAGATAGATGAATTATTCTATCATCCAATTCCGGTTGCCATTGCGCTTATCGTAGTCGGTATAGTTTTTATAATTGTTGAGAATGCCAAGAAAGGCAGCAGACCAGCAATCAGAAGTATAGGTGAGATAACTTATAAGGCAGCAATAATAATAGGTCTGTTCCAGCTTATAGCAGCAGTATTTCCAGGTACATCAAGATCAGGTGCAACAATTATCGGAGCACTTATAATCGGAGTATCAAGAAGCGTTGCGGCTGAATTTACATTTTTCCTTGCAGTACCTGTAATGTTCGGAGCAAGTCTTTTAAAGATTGCTAAATATGCTGCCGTGGGAATGGCTATGACAGGAACTGAGTGGGTTGTCCTCATTGTAGGCTGCCTTGTGGCGTTCTTTGTATCAGTATTCGTAATCAAGTTCCTTATGGGATACATCAAGAAGCATGATTTCAAGGTGTTCGGTGTGTACAGAATAATTCTTGGTATAGCAGTTATTGCACTCAGCTTTGTATTGTTTTAATTCTAATACACTTCAAGGTATGAATTGTATACATAACCGCTTGTACCATTATAATCAATAAGGGTGTAATAAGCACCAACAGATAAGATAGAACCGGTAGTCCCTCCTGGCACAACTGCAAAGGAGTGGCTGCCGTTTTTGTCTTTATGCATATTAACATAAGAAGCACCTGTCACATGGTAATTTTTAAGAGCAGATGTATTGGTTATGCGTCCATTTGCAAATGTATACGATGGCTGGGCGGCTGTTTCAGGCTGTGTGTTTTGGACTTCAGTCTGAACGGTTTCCGGCTCGGAGGATTCACAGGATGTTTCAGATGCTACAGTTGCTGTCTGAGTTTCAGTCACGACGGTGGATTCCTGCTTTGTTACATCTTGAGAAGAAGCAGTTTCTTTAACTGTTACAGCAGGGGTTGCCTTAGATATAGTTTCTGAACTTATATCTTTAACAGTAACTGGCTGGGTTTCAGAATTGCTGGCAGTGTGAATATTTTTTTCAAGACCGCCGCCAGCAAAACCGATGTTTTCAAACACTACAACTCCGGCTATAATTATTACAAGGTATAAACCTAAGAATATTTTAACAATAAGATTATTGATTTTCATTGCGACTAAAGACCTCATATTTTCTATATAAAAATAATTCTAGTTCTTTTTATATGTAAGGTCAATAAAAATTAAGCATAATACGGAGGCACAGAGTGAATATAATAGGCCATATTTCAACAGATTTTCCAACAAAGTTCGGAATCCCGAGGCAGAGCGGATTAATAGAAGAATTAAAAGGTGTCATAACATTTGAACCAGAATACAGACAGCCCGAGGCTTTCAGGGGATTGGAGGATTTTTCACATATATGGGTTTTGTGGCAGTTTTCCAAGTCGCAGAAGAAAACTATAGCGGCAACGGTAACTCCTCCGAGACTTGGCGGAAAAGTACGCATGGGAGTATTTGCGACAAGGTCGCCGTTCAGACCCAATGATATAGGGCTGTCATGTGTGAAATTAGAGCGTATAGAATATACGGCAGATAAAGGACCGTTATTATTTGTTTCAGGTGTGGATATGGTTGATGGCACGCCGATATACGATATCAAGCCGTATATAAAATTCACAGACTCACATCCGGAAGCGAAAGAAGGATTTACAGCGGTCACTTATAACAGGAATCTTAAAGTGATATTTCCATCAGACCTGCTTGCAATAATGTCGGAAAACAAACAGGCAGCGGCAGTTAAAATCTTAGAACAGGACCCGAGACCGGCTTACGACACAGATGAGAAGAGAGCTTATGGCGTGACGTTTGCAGGTTATGATATCAGATTCAAGGTGCAGGGAGATGTGCTGACTGTGTTTGAAGTGGTGGATATTGCTTCGGATGGTGGTTATAAGAAAGTGAAGTGAACTGACACCAAATTCACTTGATAATCCCACTAAAATGTGCTTTACTTATATGGACTAGGTAAACAATTAATGTTGCAATCAAAATCAAGGAGGAGCTATATGAGAGTTGGAATGGGATATGATGTTCATAAACTGGTTAAAGACCGCAAGCTTATCATTGGCGGAGTTGAAATTCCATATGAATTAGGTCTGCTTGGACACTCTGATGCAGATGTGCTTCTTCATGCTATTATGGATGCATTACTGGGTGCTGCTGCACTTGGAGATATAGGAAAACATTTTCCAGACACAGATGACAGATACAAGGGAATATCAAGTATCAAGCTTCTGGAAGAGGTTGGAAAGAAGATAGATGAGGCTAATTATATTATAGAGAATATTGATGCCACTATTATTGCACAGAAGCCTAAGATGCGCCCATATATTGATGATATGAGAAAGAATATCGCAGATGCTTTAAAGATAGACATTGACAGAGTCAATGTTAAGGCTACTACAGAAGAGGGACTTGGATTTACCGGAAGTGGAGAGGGTATTTCTTCACAGGCAATATGCTCACTTAATTCTGTTTCTAATTATATATACGGCGCTGCCGATATGACAAACTGTAGACCTGACTGCGGTGGCTGCGGAGGCTGTCAGAACAGATAGAAACTGACAATACATTTGCAGCTTTAATTCATATAATATATTAAGAATAGAAAAGTCAGGATTAACAGATTATGAAATATAGAGATTATGTAAAGCAGGAAATAGCAGTAATAAAGGACAGAGATCCTGCTATAAAATCAGATAAAGAGGTATATCTTTATCCTAGTTTTAAGGCAATACTTAAATATAGAAAAGCCCATAAGTTATATCTTAAAGGCGAATATTACAAGGCAAGAAAGATTTCACAGAAAACTGCAAGACAGACTGGAATTGAGATACATCCGGGTGCGCAGATTGGCGAGGGACTTTTTATTGACCATGGACATGGAGTTGTTATCGGAGAGACAGCTATTATCGGCAACAATGTAACACTTTATCAGGGCGTTACACTTGGCGGAACAGGCAAGGAGCAGGGTAAGAGACATCCTACTCTTGGAGATAATATTATGGTAGGAGCAGGAGCCAAGATTCTTGGTTCAGTTACCATAGGTGATAACTGTAAGATTGGTGCGGGGTCTGTTGTATTAAAGGATGTGCCTGCCAACTCTACTGTTGTTGGTGTTCCGGGAAGAATTGTCATTCAGGACAGCGTAAGACTGGTTGATGATTTGGATCAGATACATCTTCCGGACCCTGTTATGCAGGATATTGAGAACTTAAAGCAGGAAAATGCAAGACTCAAGAAGAGACTTGCGCATCTTGAGAACAGCGTGAATGAAAGCCGTAGCTCATATGATGATAACTAAAGTGTGATTATGAAAGGAAATCTGACATGAGGATTTATAATACTTTATCCAGAAGGAAAGAAGAGTTTAAGCCATTAGAAGAAGGCAAGGTTAAAATGTATGTATGCGGACCTACTGTATACAACCTTATCCATATTGGTAATGCAAGACCTATGATTGTATTCGATACAGTAAGAAGATATCTTGAGTACAAGGGATATGATGTTAATTATGTATCTAACTTCACAGATGTAGATGACAAGATTATTAAGAAGGCTAATGAAGAAGGAGTTTCTGCTGAGGAGATTTCAACAAGATATATTGCTGAATGTAAGAAGGATATGGAAGGCATGAATATTAAGCCTGCAACAACACACCCTCTTGCAACTCAGGAAATCGGCGGAATGATTGATATGATACAGACTCTTATTGACAAGGGCTATGCTTATGAAGTCAATGGAACTGTATATTACAGAACAAGAAAATTTGCAGAATATGGAAAGTTATCTAAGAAAAATATTGATGATTTAGAGGCAGGACACAGAGACGAGGCACACAGCCTTAAAGTTACAGGTGAGGATGAAAAGGAAGATCCGCTTGATTTCGTTCTCTGGAAGCCTAAGAAAGAAGGCGAGCCTTCATGGCCATCACCTTGGAGCGATGGAAGACCGGGCTGGCATATTGAATGCTCTGTTATGTCTAAGAAGTATCTTGCTGACGAAATCGATATTCATGCAGGCGGAGAGGATTTAATATTCCCTCACCATGAGAATGAGATTGCACAGTCAGAAGCAGCTAATGGAGTACCATTCTCTAAGTACTGGATGCATAATGCATTTCTTAATATTGATAATAAGAAGATGTCTAAGTCTTTAGGCAATTTCTTTACAGTAAGAGATATAAGCAAGGAATATGACCTTGAAGTATTAAGATTTTTCATGTTAAGCGCACATTACCGTAATCCTGTTAATTTCAGCCATGACCTTATGGAATCAGCAAAGAATGGATTAGATAGAATCTTAACTGCTGTTGATAACTTAAGACATCTGTCAGAGAATGCCAAAGATGTTCCAATGACAGAGGACGAGAAGAAGATAATAGATTCTATAGATGACATTTATAAGAAATTTGAAGATTCAATGGATGATGATTTCAATACAGCAGACGCAATATCAGCTATATTTGAACTTGTAAAGCTTGCCAACTCTAATTCAAGCTCAGACAATTCTAAGGAGTATATTGATACTCTTATGAAGAAGATTACAACTCTTACAGATATTCTTGGACTTAAGACAGACAAGAAGGAAGAAATGCTTGACGAGGATATCGAGACACTTATTGCCGAGAGACAGCAGGCAAGAAAAGACAAGAATTTTGCAAGAGCTGATGAAATCAGAGATGAATTATTGGCAAAGGGAATTGTTCTTAAGGATACAAGAGAGGGCGTAAGATGGAGCAGAGCCTAGATAACGACCTTGTAAAATGTATATATGAAGGTCTGGATATGAAGCATACCGACCCTTCTCAGTTATCGCCTCTTGTGCTTGCATATATAGGAGACAGCATTTATGACCTTGTAATCAAGACATGGGTTATAGAGCAGGGCAATATGCAGGTTAATAAGCTTAACAAGAAAACAAGCAGTATTGTTAAGGCTGAATCACAGTCTGCAATGATAGGCGCAATTGAGCCTATGCTCAGTGAACATGAAGAGGCTGTGTATAAGAGAGGGCGTAATGCAAAGTCGTACACATCCGCCAAGAATGCAAGTATCGGGGATTACAGAAGAGCAACAGGATTTGAGGCTCTTATGGGATATCTGTATTTAAGCGGACAGTATGAGCGGATGATGGAACTGGTGAAAGCAGGACTGGAAAGCCTTGAGTTAAAGTAGAGCTGGCAGAACAGAATCCATATCTGTAATGGATTCTGTTTTGTAATATAAGGAGAAATATATGAGATACAATGAATTAACATTTCAGGGAAGAAATGCTGTGTTAGAGGCATTCCGCTCTGGTAAAACTATTGATAAGCTTTTTATTCTTGACGGCTGTCAGGACGGACCAATAAAGAATATTGTCAGGGAAGCAAAGAAAACAGATGCAATTATCAATTATGTTGATAAAGAGAGACTCGACAGACTTGCAGGAACAGGACATCATCAGGGAGTTGTTGCTATTGGCGCAGCTTATGAATATGCAGAAGTTGATGATATACTTGCAGCAGCTAAGGAAAAGGGCGAAGATCCATTTATATTCATTCTTGATGAGATAGAGGATCCTCACAATCTTGGGGCTATTATAAGAACTGCCAACCTTGCAGGTGCACATGGAGTTATTATTCCTAAGAGAAGAGCTGTCGGACTTACAGCAACTGTAGCCAAGACATCAGCAGGCGCGATTAATTACACACCTGTAGCCAAGGTTACTAATATTTCACAGACAATCGAGGAACTTAAGAAGCAGGGGCTCTGGTTTGTATGCGCTGATATGGGCGGAGAGACAATGTATAATCTCAACCTTAAAGGACCTATCGGCCTTGTTATAGGCAATGAGGGAAGCGGTGTGAGCCGTCTTGTTAAGGATAAATGTGATTTCATTGCATCAATTCCTATGAAGGGTGACATTGATTCCTTAAATGCCTCAGTTGCAGCAGGCGTTCTTGCATACGAAATAGTCCGTCAGAGACTTAACTAAGAAAAAGTGTGAAAATAAATTTAGAAAGGCACAGCCGTTTTTATGAAGCATTTGGAAGATTATCCTGATGAAGAACTTATTGATATGTACAGGGCAGGCAATGAGCAGGCGATTGAGTGCATATTTGAAAGATATAAGTATATAGTGCGGAAGAAAGCCAAGGCCATGTTCCTTGCCGGAGGAGACAGTGATGATCTTATCCAGGAGGGAATGATAGGCCTTTATAAGGCTGTCCGTGATTATGATAAGCAAAAGGATGCGTCTTTCATGACATTTGCAGGAATGTGCATAAACAGACAGATTCTTAATGCGGTTACGGCTTCTAACAGAAAGAAAAATACTCCGCTTAATAATTATGTTTCATTTGATGAGCCGGTTAATCCTGAGGATGATGCACAGGTGAAGCTGGTTGATGTGTTGAAACCGGATAAAGAGCAGAATCCGGAAAGGCTTTTTATTGATCAGGAAAATGCTGACAGCTTAGAGGATAAGCTGTACAGTGTGTTAAGTGGTTTTGAGAAAAATGTGCTGGAATTATATATGTCTGGCAAAGATTATATTGCCATTGCGGGGATGCTTGATAAATCGCCAAAATCTATAGATAATGCGATACAAAGGATAAGGAATAAAGTTGACAAAATAACCAACCTATAATATTATGAATAGGTGTGTTAAGACACATGCTATTGTAGCTCAGGGGTAGAGCACTTCATTGGTAATGAAGAGGTCACGGGTTCAATTCCCGTCAATAGCTTAATTTAATGTTTGTGTTTTTTAAAACAGATTGGAGGACGCTATGGTAAAAGCTATTGTAGGTGCTAACTGGGGTGATGAAGGAAAGGGTAAGATTACTGATATGCTTGCCGAAGAATCAGACATCATCGTAAGATTCCAGGGAGGAGCTAATGCGGGACATACTATTATTAATGATTATGGAAAGTTCGCGCTTCATCTTTTACCTTCGGGAGTTTTCTATAACCATACAACAAGTGTCATTGGTAACGGTGTTGCCCTTAATATCCCATATCTTGTTAAGGAATTAAAGAGCCTTACAGATCGTAATGTACCAATGCCTAAGATTCTTGTATCAGATAGAGCTCAGATTCTTATGCCTTATCATGTAGCATTTGATACATATGAAGAAGCAAGACTTGCTGGTAAGTCATTTGGTTCTACTAAGTCAGGTATTGCTCCATTTTATTCAGATAAGTATGCCAAGATTGGTTTCCAGGTTAATGAATTATTTGGAGACGAGCAGGAACTTAAGGACAAGATTGCAAATGTATGCACATTAAAGAATGTTATGCTTGAACATCTTTATCATCAGCCGCTTCTTAACGAAGAAGAGATATTCAATACTCTTATGGAATATAAAGAGATGATTGCACCATATGTATGTGATACATCAGCATTTTTACATCAGGCTCTTAAAGATGGAAAGAAGATATTACTTGAGGGACAGTTAGGTTCTCTTAAGGATACAGACCACGGTATATATCCAATGGTAACTTCATCATCAACATTAGCTCCTTATGGAGCTATCGGTGCTGGTATACCGGCAGCAGCTATTACAGATGTTGTTACAGTTGTTAAGGCATATTCTTCAGCAGTTGGTGCCGGAGCATTTGTAAGCGAAATCTTTGGTGATGAGGCAGATGAACTCAGACGCAGAGGCGGCGACGGAGGTGAATTCGGAGCTACAACAGGCCGTCCTAGAAGAATGGGATGGTTCGATGCAGTTGCTACACGTTATGGTGTAAGAATGCAGGGAACAACAGAGGTTGCGCTTACAGTTCTTGATGTACTTGGATATCTTGATGAGATTCCAATGTGTGTTGGATATGAGATAGATGGTAAGATTACGAAGGATTTCCCAACTACTCCACAGCTTGAGAAGGCTAAGCCGGTATTAAAGACTATGCCAGGCTGGAAGTCAGACATCAGAGGAATTACTAAGTATGAAGACCTTCCTGTTGAGTGCCGTAACTATATTGAAGCTATTGAGCAGGAGATTGAAGCTCCTATCACAATGGTATCTAACGGTCCTGGAAGACATGAGATTATCCACAGAAAGAGCGCTCTTTCTAAATAATAACATTTAATATTACCGTATCTGCGGCATGACATTTGCATCGCAGATACGGTCTTTTTATAGGTGACTGGGAGGCAATTATGAGATTTAATAAATATTTTGATCACACTAACTTAAAACCGGATGCGACTAAGGATGATATCCATAGATTGTGTGAGGAAGCAAAGCAGTATGATTTTGCATCAGTATGTGTTAATGGAATATATACAGCATTTGCAAAAGAATGTCTTTGTGGAAGTGATGTCAAGACTTGCGTTGTTGTTGGATTTCCATTAGGCGCAATGAGTACAGAGGCTAAAGCATTTGAAACAAAGAAAGCAGTAGAGGATGGTGCTGACGAGATTGATATGGTTATCCCTGTCGGACTTCTTAAGGCTGGTGAATATGAAGCTGTCTATGAGGATATTAAGGCTGTAAGAAATGCATGTGCAGGAAAAGTTCTGAAGGTTATATTTGAAAACTGCCTGCTTACTGATGAGGAGAAAATTAAGGCGTGTGAATTGTCGGTTAAGGTGGGAGCAGATTATGTCAAGACTTCTACAGGATTCTCGACAGGTGGAGCAACACTAAGCGATGTTGCGCTTATGAAGGCTCATGTTGATGGAAAATGTAAAGTTAAAGCAGCAGGCGGAATAAGAGATTATAATACAGCAGCTGCTATGATAGATGCCGGAGCTGACAGGCTCGGAACAAGTGCTACAATTAAGATTATGGAAGGAAGACAGTAAAATTACTGCTTATTCCTTCCTGAAAGAATTTTGTATACAAGTGTCATTGCATATATTACAACAGGAAATACAATGTCTGTGAAGAGCAGACCTGTAAATACTTTATGACATGCCTCATTGTCTATGAATGCAAGTATTAAAGTGGCGATTATCATTATGCCCCAGAGTATGACTGCAGTTAATGCAGCAAATCGTTTTAATCGTTTCATGAATAAGACCTCCAATGTCAGATACTTAATAATATACATTACATTGAAGAGTCACTCAAGTTATTTATAAAAATGTTGCGTAACAGATAAAAAATGTTATAATTAAATGAGACATGGAGGCCGATGTAACTATTAGGGAACAGAATCAATAGACAAGGAGGTATGCATATGTCAATTAATGCTTATAATGCCAGTACAATATCAGCATTGTTCGCAGGACTTAATAATTCGTCCAGCGGAACATCATTGTCATATGGCATTGATTTTACAACTTATAATTCAATAAAGAATGGCTCTTATAGCAAACTGATGAGGAAGTATTACAGCAATCAGGCTTCTGAATCAACGGATGGTGCGACTGCCAATAAGAATACCGGTAAGGTACAGAGCATTGATATACAGAAGAATAATGCGACGGTGAACAGAGACAACGCAGCATCACTTGTGGATTCGGCATCAGAACTTAAGAAGTACTCTCTGTGGTCTAAAGTTGATAAGACAGATAAAGATGGCAATACAACTAAAGAATATGATACAGATAAGATTTCAAAGACAGTATCTTCATTTGTTAAGGATTATAATTCTTTAGTATCATCTGCAGCAGATTCTTCAAGCAGATATGTGCTTAACAGTGCATCTAATATGGTGAACTATACAAGGGCTAATGCTGATCTTCTTAAGAAGATTGGTATATCTGTCGGCTCAGATAATAAGCTGACGGTAGACGAGGATAAGTTAAAGGCTTCAGATATGGCTGTGGTTAAGTCGGTATTCAAGGATTCCGGCTCATTTGGACAGACAATATCTGCCAAGGCTTCAACTATATATGGTAATGCAGTATCACAGTTATCAGAATTATCTACTAAGAATTCTTATACATCTAATGGACTGTATTCATACTCATCTGGTTATACATATAACCAGTATACATAATTAATATTTTGAAAGGTAACAATCAGACATGGCATTATTAGAAACATGGAGAAAACTCGCATACGAGACAGAGATGGATCAGAAGAACGCTTCAGAATTCTGGGGTTCATATTTTAATCAGGAGAAGGCAATTTACGAACAGATTCTTGCCAATCCTGATACAGTAGTTAAAGGAACAGTTAAGGAATTAGCAGAGAAGTTTGGCGTTGAGGTGCTTCTTATGACAGGATTCCTTGATGGTATCAATGACAGCTTAAAGACTCCTAATCCAATTGAAACTATGGATGAGAATACAGAAGTTAGTCTCGATTATGACAAGGAAAAACTTTATTACAACATGGTGGGCTGCAAGGCTGACTGGCTTTATGAATTGCCACAGTGGGATAACCTTCTTGATGAGCAGACAAGAAAAGACCTTTACAAGAAGCAGAAGCTTTCTGGAACTGTTGTTAAGGGCAAGAAAATCGGAAGAAATGATCCATGCCCATGCGGAAGCGGAAAGAAATACAAGCAGTGCTGTGGAAAGAATGCATAGCTTTTAAACACTAAGACCTGCCAGATAATGGCAGGTCATTTTAATGTTAAGTATAGGAATGATAAGAGGTAATTATAATGGATGCATATACAGGCTTTGCATATGTTTATGATGAGTATATGGATAATATTCCATATGAGGAATGGGGACATTACATGATTGCTCTCCTTAAGGAAAATGGCGTGTCAGGTGATTCATCAGTGCTTGAATTGGGCTGTGGAACAGGAACTGTTACAAGAATGCTTGCTAAGGAAGGCTATGACTGTGTTGGACTTGATATGTCTGAAGATATGCTGTCTATAGCTTCCGAGAAAACATTTGAAGAGGGGTCGCAGGTTATATATACATGTCAGGATATGAGGGATTTTGAAGTGCCTTATGAAGTAGACGGTATGATAAGTATAGGGGATTCCATGAATTATATTACATCCGTTCCTGACCTTGAAAGTGTATTTGCATGTGTAAGTGAGAACCTAAAAAAAGGCGGTGTATTTATATTTGATTTAAAGACAATACATTTCTTTAGGGATATACTTGCTGAGAATACATATGCTGAGAACAGGGAAGATTCTGCATTTATATGGGATAACTATTATGATGAGGAAGAACGCAATAATGAATATGAGCTTGCTGTGTTTGTTAAGAATGAGGATGGCACATTTGACAGATTCGAAGAACAGCACTATCAGCATGGCTTTACTATAGATGAAGTTACAGGTGCAGCTAATAAGGCTGGACTTATCGTGAAAAATGTGTATAATGCATTTACTAAGGATAAACCTGACGATAAGTCAGAAAGATTATATTTTGTGATTGAGAAATAATAAGGAGATAATTATGGGTGATTATATTGTTAGAGCCACAGCAGCAGGTGGACAGGTAAGAGCATTTGCTGCTACAACGAAAGGGCTTGTTGAAGAAGCAAAAGAAAGACATAACATGAGTCCTATCGCAACTGTTGCACTTGGAAGACTTCTTACAGGTGGTGCGATGATGGGCGCAATGATGAAGAATGATGCGGATATTCTTACTGTACAGATTAAGGGAAATGGTCCAATAGGGAGTATGACAGTTACAGCTAATCCTAAGGGTGAGGTTAAGGGATTTGTTGGCAATCCACAGGTTATGCTTCCGCTTAAGGATGGAAAGCTTGATATTGCAGATGCGGTAGGAATTGGTGTGTTAAGCGTAATTAAGGATATTGGACTTAAAGAGCCATATGTTGGTGATACTATTCTTATTACAAGTGAGATTGCAGATGACCTTACTTATTATTTTGCTAACAGTGAGCAGGTTCCATCTTCTGTAGGACTTGGCGTTCTTATGAATAAGGATAATACTGTTGAGCAGGCTGGAGGATTTATTATCCAGCTTATGCCGGGAGCAACGGATGAATTTATAGATAAGCTTGAGGCAAGAATTAAGGAGATTAAGTCTGTTACTGCCATGCTGGAGGAAGGGATGACTCCTGAACAGATTCTGGAACATATTCTTGGAGATATGGAGCTTGAGATTCTTGATACTATTCCAACAAAGTTTTACTGTAACTGTTCTAAGGACAGAGTGAGCAAAGCTGTTATCAGTGTAGGAAAAGAAGAAATCCAGAAGATGATTGATGATGGTGAACCAATTGAGGTTAACTGTCACTTCTGTAATTCACATTATACATTTACAGTTGATGAGCTTAAGGAAATGTATGACTGCTGTACAAGATAAATCTCAGGCTTATGGAGGTACACATGAATAATATTATACTTATAGGCATGCCGGGAAGCGGAAAAAGTTCACTTGGAGTAGTGCTTGCCAAGAAGATAGGATTTGGATTCATTGATTCAGATCTTGTTATTCAGGAAAGAGAGGGAATGACTCTTGAAAGAATAATTGAAAAGCACGGAGATGCAGGATTTATACAGATTGAAAATGAAGTGAATTGTTCAATCAATCCACACCACACGGTTATTGCAACAGGTGGGAGTGCTGTATATGGAAAAGAGGCAATGGAACATTTTAAGGATATTGGTACTGTAGTTTATCTTGAACTTCCACCAGAATCACTCGAGGAAAGACTTGGAAGCCTTAAAGAGCGAGGAGTTGTGTCTAATGGAAAGACAACTGTGGAAGAGATATATGCTGATAGGGTCGCACTTTATAAGAAATATGCAGATATTACGCTTAATGAGCAGGGAAAGCAGATAAGAGAAACTGTGGAGATGCTGTATGATATTATAATGAATAAAGACCAGTATAATTAAACAACTGGTTGAACTATATAAGAATTTGGGGTACAATAATCTTTACCTTTTAAATACGAAAACAGGAGGATAAATCATGGAAAACGAAGCTCTTTCTAAGAACTTTATTGAGCAGATTATAGATAAGGATATTGAGAGTGGTCATTGTAAGAAGGTCATTACAAGATTTCCACCAGAACCTAACGGGTATCTTCATATTGGACATGCTAAGTCTATATTATTAAACTATGGACTGGCAAAGGAATATGGTGGACAGTTCAATATGAGATTTGATGATACTAATCCTACCAAGGAAAAGGTTGAATTCGTAGATTCAATCAAGGCAGATGTTGAGTGGCTCGGTGCCAAGTGGAATGGAGATGTGCTTTTTGCATCTGATTATTTTCCACAGATGTATGAAGCAGCCATAAAGCTTATCAAGAAGGGAAAGGCTTATGTAGATGATTTGTCTGCTGAGGAGATAAGACAGTACAGAGGAACTCTTACTGAACCGGGAAAGGAAAGTCCATACAGAAACCGTTCTGTAGAAGAGAACCTTCAGCTTTTTGAAGAGATGAAGGAAGGAAAATATGCAGACGGAACTAAGGTTTTAAGAGCAAAGATTGATATGGCATCTCCTAATATTAACATGAGAGATCCTGTTATTTACAGAGTGGCTCATATGACACACCACAGAACAGGTGATCAGTGGTGCATATATCCTATGTATGATTTTGCACATCCTATTGAGGATGCAGTGGAGGGAATAACACATTCTATCTGTACACTTGAGTTCGAGGATCACAGACCTCTCTATGACTGGGTTGTAATTGAGACAGGATATAAGACATCTCCAGAGGAGAATCCTAAACAGATTGAATTTGCAAAGTTATATCTTACTAATGTTGTAACAGGTAAGAGATATATTAAGAAGCTTGTAGAAGATGGAATTGTTGACGGATGGGATGATCCAAGACTTGTATCTATTGCAGCTTTAAGAAGAAGAGGATTTACTCCAGTGGCTATTAAGATGTTCGTAGAGCTTGTTGGTGTTACTAAGGCACAGGGTTCAGTTGAATATCCAATGCTTGAATATTGTATAAGAGAAGATTTAAAGCTTAAGGTTAAGAGAATGATGGCTGTTCTTGATCCTGTTAAGCTTGTTATTGATAATTATCCTGAGGGTCAGGTTGAATACATGGAAGTGGCTAATAATCAGGAGAACCCAGAGATGGGAACAAGAAAAGTTCCATTTACTAAGGAACTTTATATTGAGAGAGAGGACTTTATGGAAGAGCCTCCTAAGAAATATTTCAGACTTTTCCCTGGCAACGAAGTGCGTCTTATGAATGCATATTTTGTTACATGCACAGATTTTGTCAAGGACGAGAACGGAAAGGTTATTGAAGTACATTGTACTTATGATCCTGAGACTAAGGGCGGTAACTTTACAGGCCGCAAGGTTAAGGGAACTATACACTGGGTTTCTGCTACAGAAGGCTGTAAAGCAGAAGTCAGATTATACGAGAATATCGTAGATGAAGAAAAGGGTGTTTATAACGAAGAAGATGGTTCTATGAATATTAACCCTAACTCTAAGACTGTTCTTACAGAGTGCTATCTTGAACCAGAGCTTATGAAAGCTGTAAGTGAAGATAAATTCCAGTTTGTAAGAAATGGCTATTTCTGTGTTGATAATAAAGACTCAGAGCCGGGTAAGCCTATATTTAACAGGATAGTTTCACTTAAGAGTTCATTCAAATTACAGAAATAGTGAGGTTATCCTGATGGAAGGTATTGGACAAAAGAAGGAAACAGATTATATTTTCGATAAGACAATCAAATGTGATGTATGCGGGAAGGAATTTAAAACAAAGCAGGTAAGAACCGGTAAAGCCAGATTTATCGGTACAGATGAGGTGCTGAAGCCTTTATATGAGGGTATAGATACATGCAAATATGACATAATACTCTGCCCTCATTGTGGGTATGCTGCCGCGCAGCGTAATTACGGTCATCTTACACCTAAGCAGAGAAAGGCAATACGTGAAAATGTGGAGCCAAGATTTAAGGCAAAGGAGAATGAAACTGAAACCTATTCGTATGAAAGAGCTGTAAGGCGCTGCAAGATGGCAATGCTTACAGAAATGGTAACAGGTGGCAAGATAAGTGAAAGTGCATATCTTTGTCTTAAGCTTGCCTGGCTTTACAGGGGAGAAATTGAAGAGGCTAAGGCTAATGGGGGGTCTCAGTCTGATATTGACAAATACTATAAATACGAGCACGAATATTTAGAAGATGCTTATAAGGGCTTTAAGCAGGCGTTAGAGACAGAGTATCCGCCTATAGCGGGAATGGATGAGATGACTATATATTATCTGCTTACAAGTCTGGCGGTTGAATGTGGCAATAAGGCTGAGGCAAAACAGTATGGTTCTTCTATACTGTTATCAAGAACGGCAAGTGCCAAATTAAAAAACAAAACAAGAGATGTATTGGAGGCTATTAAAAACAATTAGCACAAAAGGGGCGTACAATCATTATGAATAAAGTTAAAACCTTTTTACAGAAGATATGGACCTATGATCTGGTTCATACAGCAGTATACTCGCTTATACTGGAGTTGGTGGTTGAATGTTTTAACAGAAGAGGAATAATGGGGCTTGCATTCCCATTTATGCATCCGGTTATATTTATATATAATACATTAATTATAATGACAACTATGACAATCGCATTGTTTTTTACACGAAGGATATTTGCATATTGTGTAATTTCGGTTGTATGGATAGGACTGTCATTGACTAATTTTATAATACTATCCTCAAGAAAAACGCCGTTTACAGCAATGGATTTTTATCTCGTTAAAGATGCAATTAAAGTTGCGGGATTGTATGTAAGCATAGTACAGATAATTTTGATAGCATTGTTGGTTATTGCTGTAATAACAGGACTTGTATTTTTGTGGAGGAAAGCTCCTAAAATAGAAGTAACTATAAAAAAGACTAAGTTTTATACATATGCCGGAGTCCAGCTTGTGCTGGTATTTCTTGCGGCCTATGGAATTGGTATTACGCTTCTTTTTACAGGGGCAGTTGAAGGCCATTTTGGAAACCTTGCGCAGGCATATAAGAAATATGGATTTAGCCATTGCTTTGTAAGCAGTGTACTTGACCGGGGAATTAAGAAATCTGGAGAATATTCAGAAGAATATATGGAATCATTGAAGAAAGATCTGGATGATGTTGAGCCGGAAGCAGATGATAAGACTCCTAATATTATATTTGTGCAGCTTGAGTCTTTTTTTGATCCAACACATGTAAAGGGAATCACTCTTTCAGAGAATCCGCTGCCTAATTACCAGAAGCTTATATCAGAGTATCCTTCAGGATATCTCTCAGTTCCATGCTTTGGAGCAGGAACATGTAATACAGAGTTTGAAGTACAGACAGGAATTAATATTGATGATTTTGGACCAGGTGAATACCCATATAGAACAATTATGAAATCCAAGGTATGTGAGTCTATGGCCTATGACCTTAAGAAGCTTGGTTATTCAACTCATGCAATACACAATAATGATGGAACATTCTATGATAGAAATCTGGTGTTTTCACATCTGGGATATGAAACATTTACTTCAATTGAATATATGGATGGGTTTGAAGAAACACCTATGGGATGGGCTAAGGATTATATTCTTACAGGAGAGATTACTAAGGCACTTGATTCAACAGCTGGAACTGACTATGTGTTTACAATATCTGTACAGGGACATGGTGATTACCCATCTACACCAATGGAAGGATACACACCAGAGATTAAAGTGACTAACTTTCCAGTTGCAGAACAGCAGGCATCATTTGAATATTATGTAAACCAGATTCATGAGATGGATAATTTCATTGGTGAGCTTATACAGTCTTTATCAGAGAGAGATGAAGAAACTGTACTTGTGCTTTATGGAGATCATTTACCTACATTTGATTTTACAGATGAAATGCTTACTAACGGAGATAAATTCCAGACACAGTATGTAATCTGGAGTAACTTTGATATGGACAGACAGGAAAAGAATATTCAGGCATATCAGTTATCTGCATATGTAATGGAAAGACTTGGAATGTCTGAGGGATATATTATGAAATATCATCAGTCTAAGAAAAATCTTCCGGAAGATGAATATCTTAAGAATCTTAAAATCCTTGAATATGACATTCTTTATGGCAAGAAGGAAATTTATGGCGGAGAGACACCATATGTGGCGACAGAGCTTAAGATGGGAATTGATGATATAGAGATTACAGATGTTTATAATTATGGAGATACCGTATTTATAGAGGGAAATCATTTTAATGACTATAGCTGTGCTCTTATTAATGGAAAGGAATATGCCACAGAGAAAATAAGTGACAGACTTTTAAGGGTTAAAGGTGCAAAAGTTAAGAAGGATGATCTGGTTGCAGTTGCACAAAAAGGTGATGACAAAGTGGAACTCAGCAGGACAACTTTTGCTGTAAAACAACAGGCTAAGCAATAGTTGCAACAGTAGTAAAAATGCCATCTTTCATTGACAGCGGGTACCTGAAATGGTAATATTAGTAAGGTGTTTCAAACATCAAGATTTTTTTTGGAGGTACTTGAAATGAAGGGTACAGTTAAGTGGTTCAACAACCAGAAGGGTTACGGCTTTATCAGTGATGAGTCAGGAAAGGATGTATTCGTACATTATTCTGGGCTTAACATGGAAGGCTTCAAGTCTTTAGAGGAAGGCGCTCAGGTTGAGTTTGATGTAACAGAAGGCGCTAAGGGTCCTCAGGCTACTAATGTAACAAAATTATAATCGGTTGTTTTCAGTGTGCCTTTTTTATATTATATATAGAAAGATATATTGTAACACAATAGGATTATGGGGGCGGTCAAGACAGGATATTGACCGCCTTTTTTATAGTTAGTGAAGAATAACTTTCTTATAGTAAGTGTTCAAAAATTATTTGGAGGTTTTATGGAAAATATTGATATTGATTTTGGACAGACAGTAAGTTCTGGCGCAGTCAGCATGTTAGTTGTAGGAGCGATTCTTGTTTTGTCCGTTCTGATTGTTGCGATAATAATTACAGCTAAGAGATGGAAAGGAAGAGTTATTCCTTTGCTTCTTGGAATACTTTCGTATGTAATATTTGGATTTATGTTTTCACAAATGTTTATGAGCATTATAAGACTTATTCCAAGTGTGGATATGTCTTTCACATATAATTCAAGCTCATATATAGTCGTATATAATATTGTATTCGCAGTTGGACTTGCAATAGCAAGATGGTTTACTGTCAAGCTTATGGCAGACAAATATAACCGTGCAGGTGATGTTATACTGGCTGGTACAGGTATTGCACTGGGAGATACGGTTATGATGTATGGTCTGTCTGTGCTTTCATACTATGTATATGCGCAGGCTATATCAGCAAGTGGGTTACAGAAGGTTGTAGAGGATATGCTTTCAAGTGGATTATCTGCAGAAGAAGTTATGACAGAATATACAGCTAATATGGCACAGCTTTTCAATGCACCAGAGCCATTATGGTTTATTATGGGGCTTGCTACGGTATTAGATATAGTACTTAATATTATATTATGCATAGTTGTATATGGTTCAGTTAAGAAGCAGATTAACTATATGCTCCCATACTATGCAATTATAATACAGTTTGTGTCTAATATATTGTTCCAGGTATATAATGCGTATTCGTTATCTAATATTATAATATTATTCACTATTAAACTTGTCGTTGTTATAGGAACAATACTTTATACTAAGCAATTCATCATGAAGGAGATTAAATATTCAGATGACTGATGTAAAAAAAGGACTTTCGACAAAGCAGGTAGAAAAATTAACATTGGAAGGCAAGGTCAATGTCTCTGTTGGAAAACAGTCTAAGACAATTGGCCAGATTATTGCGGGTAATGTTTTCACATATTTTAATCTTATATTTGCTGTTTTTGCTGTTCTTCTGGCACTGGTAAGGTCATATAACAATATGACATTTGTGCCTGTAATTATATTTAATATGCTTATTGGAATAATACAGGAGATAAGAGCAAAGAAAGTCCTTGATAAACTTACGGTGGTCAATGCACCTAAGACATCGGTTATAAGAGATGGACAATTGCATACTATAGATTCAGAGACTCTGGTAAAGGGGGATTTGTGCGTGTTCTCGGCTGGCAATCAGCTGAGTGCAGATGCAATCCTTGTGGATGGATTCGTGCGTGTGAACGAATCTTTAGTTACCGGTGAGTCAGACGAAGTTGTTAAGAATGCCGGGGATATATTACTCTCCGGCAGTTTTATTGTTTCGGGAGAATGTAAGGCAGTTCTTACAAATGTTGGTCTGGATGCATATGCTGCAAAGCTTGCAATTGAAGCTAAAGCAGGACGTAAAAAGCAGAAGACAGACATGATGGAATCTCTTGATAAACTTGTAAAAACGATTGGAGTGCTTATTATACCGATAGGAATAGGCTTATTTTTACAGAGCAGATTCGCTGTTGGCAGCACAATTAAGGGAAGCATTGATTCAATGGTTGCCTCGCTGGTAGGCATGATTCCGGAGGGACTTTATCTTCTTGCCAGCGTTGCACTTGTGGTAAGCGTTATGAGACTTGGAAAGAAGAATGTACTTGTACATGAAATGAACTGTGTTGAAACGCTTGCGAGAGTAAATGTTCTGTGTGTTGATAAGACTGGAACAATAACAAAACCGGACATGTCAGTAACTCATGTTGAGATACTTGATTATACTGCTGATAGTGGAGAAGCAGTTGATAGTCATGGTGTGGACAGGATTATTAAAAATGTTGTTGGAGCAATCGGTTCTGATAATGCAACTATGGAAGCAATACATAAATATTATGGGGTAAACGAAGAAAAAGAATGTGATCAAGTATTTCCGTTTTCATCCCAGAATAAGTACAGCGGGGCAAGATATGGGAAAGATGTGTATCTGTTAGGAGCACCTGAGTATCTGCTTCTTGAAGCATATCCTGATTATAAGAAAATTATTGATAAGTATTCCGGTAATGGCGAGCGAATAGTTGTTTTTGGAAAGGCTAATGAAGAAATAACAGGGGAGGCTGTCACAAGGGCAATAACCCCGATGGCTTTCATAATACTTGAGAATGAGATAAGAGAAACAGCAAAAGATACATTTGATTACTTTAAGCAGCAGGGAGTTGCTATCAAGGTTATATCAGGTGATAATCCTGTAACAGCCTCGAGGGTTGCAATAAAAGCAGGAATTGAGAATGCAACTCATTATGTAGATGCGACAATCTTGAAGACGGATGATGATATAACACAGGCAGTAGAGAAATATACTGTTTTCGGAAGAGTTATACCGGAGCAGAAGAAAAAGATTATTGAGGCGTTTAAGGTGGCAGGAAATGTTGTTGCAATGACTGGAGACGGCGTTAATGATGTACTTGCTTTAAAATGTGCAGACTGTAGTGTTGCAATGGCATCAGGAAGTGAAGCTGCCAGCAATGCTGCCCAGATTGTGCTTCTTGATTCTGATTTTTCCAAGATGCCGGATGTTGTTGGTGAAGGAAGAAGAGTTGTCAATAATATTAAGAGATCGGCATCGCTGTTTCTTGCAAAGAATATATTTTCAATGCTACTTACAATATTTACACTTATATCAGTTAATCTGTATCCCTTATATCCGACACAGTTATCCTTCTTAGGTGTATTTACAATAGGTATACCGGCATTTTTCCTGGCATTACAGCCTAACAAGAGCCTGATTAAAGGAGATTTTCTTCTTAATGTTGTATTGAAGGCGTTTCCAACAGGACTTACAGATTTTATTGTAGTTACGCTTATAACAATATATGGAAACTGTACCGGACTTGCCCATGAACAGACAGCAACTGCAGCAACGCTTGTGCTTCTGACGGTAGGTATGGCGGCACTTATCAGAGTATGTATGCCGTTTGATATGATAAGGGTCATAGTGTGTATTGCAATGGCAGGCGGAATAGTATTTTCAATGATATTCTTAAGACCGTTATTTGCAATGGTTGTTCTTAAAGGTCTGACAAGAAATCTTACGATAATAATGATGATTCTGTCGATACCTTTGTACAGATATGTATGCAGGATGACGGCATGGCTGATAGATTTCCTTGAGAACCATAACCGTCATTTCAGACACCTGCTAAAAGGATGATACATTAAAAATGTATTACTGCTTATTTAGAGCTTTTTCAGAGTATTCAGTTGTTACAAGACTGCTGTAAGGAACTGGAGATTTAAGCTCGCCAGCCTGCGTAAGAATGTCCTGTAACAGATTAAAGCTGTCTTCGGTAAATACAGTGGAGGTTTTCCATGTATCCTGTGATTTATATCTTTCAACAATTGCGGTTATTGTTGCAATATCGGTTTCTTTAAACTGAGGTGCAATGATGGCCGCAATTTCTGCTGATGAATGTGTATTGACATAATCAAGACCCTTCTGTGTAGCATTAGTGAATTTCTGGATTACATCAGGATTCTTCTGGATATAACTTTTCTTTGCACAGTATGCTGTGTAAGGAACATAGCCACTTTCTACACCGAGAGATGCAATAACATGGCCTTCACCCTGTTGCTCAAGGAGAGTGGCAGATGGTTCGAATTCAACGGTATAATCGCCTATGCCGGAAGTGAATGCAGCAGATGTTGAACCAAAATCAACATTTTGAAGGATTTCAAGGTCTGTTTCAGGATCAATGTTATTCTTTTTCAGAATATATTCAAATAACATCTGGGGCATGCCGCCGGCTCTTCCTCCGATAACGGTTTTTCCTTTGAGTTCAGCCCAGTCAAAATTATCATTGGCTTCCCTTCCGACAAGGAAATTACCGGCACGCTGTGTAAGTCCGGCAAAGTTGACAGCATAGTCATCAGAACCTTCGGCATATACATAGATAGAAGATTCAGAACCCATGAATCCAATATCTGCATCACCGGATATCAGGGCTGTCATTACCTTGTCAGCACCGAATCCGTTAGTTACCGTAAGCTCAAGCCCCTCGTCTGCAAAATATCCATTTTCAATGGCAACATATTGTGGTGCATAGAATATAGAGTGAGTAACTTCGCAGAGAGTGATTTTTTTAGCAGAATTGTCAGTTGTATTTTTGTTACATGCTGTCAGTGGAAATGCTGTGATTAATATGATGGTCATGGTAATTAATAATGATATATATTTTCTGATATGTTTCAATGAAATTCTCCGTCGTAGCTACTTTTATTGTTATAGTATTATTTTTCTGTAATTTTGTTCCACAAAAGTGATAAAAAGATTGTCATTTAATGAGGAATTATGGTATTATAATAGAAAATTACAGTGTGGATAATTAAATATCTGTATATGGAGGCGCGTTATGTTTAGAAAGAATAAAACAACAGCTAAAGCAGCGTCAGGAAATGACTTACAGACATTGCTTGATGTATTTGATAAGATAATATCTGGAGAGATATCACAGACAGGAGAAGAACCCGCTGATGCAACACTTTTTGAGAATCCGGCAGTCGCTGAGAAGTTCAATCAGGTTGTTGAGACTTATAAGAGATTTAATAATAATTTTGTTATGAGACTTAATGAGGCTATGGAGTCGATTGGTGATAACTCATATGTTAAGAATATGATGGATGAGGTACAGTCACAGGCTGAGGCTATTGGCTCTATGGGAGAGTCAGGACATAATCTTGAAGAATCTATTAATCATATTAATGAGGCTATGGCTGACATTAAAGATAATACACATGAGATGCTTGCTGCTACTCAGAACAGTTCAGCTAATATGAATGAGAGTATCAAGGTTGTTAATGAATCCTCAGAGAAGATTGCTGATATTAATAGACAGGTACAGGAATTTCAGGATAAGATACATAAGATTGGTGAGATTGTAGATATAGTTAAGAAGGTTGCAAGCCAGAGTAATCTGTTAGCTCTTAACGCATCTATTGAGGCTGCAAGAGCAGGAGAAGCAGGAAAAGGTTTTGCAGTTGTTGCAGACCAGGTAAGACAGTTATCAAGCAGTACATCAGAATCTGCAGATGATATTGTTAATTATGTAAGAGAACTTAAAGAAGATATTGGAAAGCTTGCAATATCTATGGATGAGACAACTGTTAAGCTTTCAGAAGGTAATTCAAAGGTTGAAGAGTCACTTTCAGATATTGAGAAGATGAATAATCAGATGGTTGCAATTAATGATGCTGTCAGCGGAATATTCTCAGATATTGATACACAGTCATCTATTACAACAGAATTTGCCAAGCAGGTAGACAGTATTGCAGCGAGCTATGACAAGTTATCTAATAACTGCATGGCTACAGGTACTCATATCTATAAGATTGGCAGATATATTGATACTGCAAGAAGTGATATGTTCAGATCATTCTCTAATGTTACAACACAGGATATGATTAGAATATTCCAGATTGACCACTTTATCCTTATGTGGAGAGTATATAATAATGCTGTTGGATTTGAATCTCTTAAGGTTACACAGCTTAACAATCCGGATGGATGTAAGCTTGGTAAGTGGATGAAAGCGCAGACAGATACTCGTATTACAGGAAGCAGACAGTTTAAGGATCTTGATGCAGCACACAGACAGATTCATAAATATGCTGTTGATTCTTGGAATGCCAAGGAGTCTGGTAATGTAGAACTTGCACTTGAATACTTCCAGAAGTGCTATGATGCATTTGGTGTATATAGCAATAAGATTGAAGATTTCAAGAGCTATATGAGAACAATTGGTTATACTGATGAAACAGAAACAGTAACATTCAGAAAGTAATTGAAGGAAAGAGTCTCCTATGGTACAACATAGGAGACTTATTTTGATTTAAAGAAATAACATCTAAAGTTAAATAAATGAAATGAGATAGTGGAGAGAGGATATGGAAGGATATAAAGAAAAAGCAAAAGACATCATGGTTATAGGACATAAGAATCCAGATACCGACTCGATATGTTCAGCAATATGTTATGCAGATTTAAAGAATAAGATAACCGGGACTAATAATTATGTTCCTAAAAGAGCAGGACACCTTAATGAGGAGACGCATTTTGTACTTAACAGATTCGGTGTCAAAGCACCTGAATACATTAAGGATGTACGCCCACAGGTAATGAACATAGAGATAAGACAGATTGAAGGAATAGACAGAGAAATTTCTGTGCGTAATGCATGGAAGCTCATGGATACCCTGAATGTTGTTACACTTCCAATTACCGAAGGGAAAAAGCTGACAGGCCTTGTATCAATTGATGATATTGCAAAGTCATATTTTGAAACATTTGATAATAAGGTTTTGTCAAATGCCAAGACAAGCTTTGCCAATATTGTTGAAACCCTTGAAGGAAGAGTAATTACAGGTGATGAAAGTGAGATATTTGACAAAGGCAAAATGCTTATAGCCGCAGCCAACCCTGATATGATGGAGAGCATGATTGATGAGGGAGATATTGTAATTCTTGGTAACAGATACGAATCACAGCTCTGCGCAATAGAAATGGAGGCGAAATGCCTTATAATATGTGAGGGAGCAAAGGTATCCAATACAATTGCCAAGATTGCAAAGAGCCATAACTGTATTATTATTGAAACTGATTATGATACATATACTGTTGCAAGGCTTATGAATCAGGCAATTCCGGTTGGATTCTTTATGACACCAAGAGACAGGATAGTGTGCTTTAAGACAACTGATTATGTTGAAGATATTCAGGAAATTATGACTAAGAAAAGGTTCAGGGATTTCCCTATTGAGGATGAAAATGGTAATTATGTAGGAACTATTTCAAGAAGAAATCTTCTCCGTTCAGGCAGAAAGAAGGTTATTCTTGTTGACCACAATGAAAAGAACCAGGCAGTCAATGGAATTGAAGATACAGAGATTCTTGAGATAATTGATCATCACAGATTAGGACCTATACAGACTATCACACCTGTATTTTTCAGAAACCAGCCTCTTGGATGTACGGGAACAATTATCTATAAGATGTATCAGGAGGCAGGAATTAATATAGAGCCTGTTATAGCCGGACTGATGTGTTCGGCAATTATATCAGATACATTGATATTCAAATCGCCTACATGCACACCTGATGATATAGAAGCCGCAACAGAGCTTGCTGATATTGCAGGAATAGATCCTGAAGTGTACGGAAGACAAATGTTTGGAGCCGGTAGCAATCTTGATGAAAAGACAGACAGAGAAATATTCTATCAGGATTTTAAGAAGTTTGCGATTAATGATGTTACTGTAGGCGTGGGTCAGGTTAATGCAATGGGACCTGAGGATATAGAGAAGATAAAAGCAAAGGAAGTGCCATTTATAGATACAGTAACAGGTGATGGCGGGCTTGATGTAGTATATTTTCTTATGACAGACATATCAACGGAATGCTCTTATGTACTGTGTTCGGGTAAAAATGCGGATACAATAATGTCACAGGCATTTGGAGTTGACAAACAGCAGGATACATATATACTAAAGAATGTTGTTTCAAGAAAGAAACAGTTCCTCCCAGCTATTATGGAGGCTATGGAACAGTAGAGAAAATGGAGAATAGTGATGAAGGCATTACGAAAAGATGATCCCTGCTGGTGTAACAGTGGGAAAAAATATTGTGACTGTCACATGGAATTTGACAGAAAATTAGATAATTTCAAGAGAAAGTTTCATAAGGTACCACCAAGAAGCATTATCAAGAATGAAGAACAGCTTGCCGGAATGAGAGAAAGCAGCAAGATAAATATTGCAGTACTTGATTATGTTGCAGAGAATATCCATGCAGGAATGACAACACAGGATATAGATGACTTAGTATACCAGAAGACAACAGAGATGGGCGGAATTCCGGCACCACTTAACTATGAGGGATTTCCTAAGAGCGTGTGTACTTCAATTAATGAGCAGGTATGCCACGGAATACCGTCTAAGAATATACAGCTTCTTGACGGTGATATAATTAATGTTGACTGTTCGACAATACTTAACGGATATTTTTCAGATTCATCAAGAATGTTCTGTATAGGTAATGTTGCACCAGAGCATAAGAAGCTGGTAGATGTTGCCAAGGAATGTGTTGAATTAGGTCTTGCACAGGTTAAGCCATGGGGACATCTTGGAGATGTTGCGGCGGCAATAAATGAACATGCAAAGGCTAACGGATATTCAGTAGTAAGAGAAGTTGGTGGACATGGAATAGGTCTTGAATTTCACGAAACCCCATTTGTAAGTTATGTAATCAAGAAGGGAACAGGAATGGTCATGGCACCGGGCATGGTATTCACAATTGAGCCAATGATAAATGCGGGACTTCCAGACATATATATAGACGAGGGCAACAACTGGACAATATATACGGATGATGATTCGTACTCAGCACAGTGGGAAATAATGGTTCATGTGACTGAGGACGGATACGAGGTGATGTCCTATTAAGATAGATGTAGCCACGATTATGTAGTGTAGGTGACTCCGGCATTGGTGTATAGTCAGAACAATCCGTTGGAATTGTGTTAATTTATCAGGTAGGGATTTCGGCTTAAAGTTTGTGTACATTCGCAGATGAACACTTTCAGCCCAATGTCCGTCTACGGCATACGCTCTCATGAGTACTGCGCTTAGCGGGAGTAAATGCCGCTATCTACAAAGTTTATTACGGTGCTGGGAAACAAACGCGCTGCGCTTGAACGAGTTGCCCAGCACCGCTCTTATGTATATAGCGGCATTAACTCCCGCACAGCTCGTAATAAATCGAGCGTATGCTGTAGGCGAACCTTGGGTTGCAAGTGTACAGCTGTCGAATGAACACAGACAATAAAAGAAGCCGAAATCCCTACCTGATAAATTAGCAATTCCTAACGGGTTCTGGCTATACACCAATGCCGGAGTCACCGGATATATAAAAACATGGCTACATCTATTTTGACAGGACATACAACAATAAGTGAAAAGCTCCATATACTGTAGTGATACATGTATATGGAGCTTATTTTATGATGATGACACAACAGGTTCCGGCGATGTGCTATGTACCGTGGCAGCGTTGGGATGAATTATATGAGCCTTCGCGGGCAATTATGCGGGGAACTATGTTTTCTGTACTTGATAAACCATTTACAGGAGGCAGGGCATGAATTGTTGTAATAATATAAGAAATGAAAAAGCTATGATTATGAAGAATATTTATGAGCTTGGCTTTGCACTTGTTGAAACTATGCTTTATCTTGATACCCATCCGGATGATGCTGCAGCTATTGAATATTATGCAGAGATTAAGGATAAATATGTACAGTTTATGAAAAAATATTCAGATTATTATGGACCTCTCAGTATGGAGTATATGGTAAATGACAATTACTGGATGTGGGTGGCAACACCTATGCCATGGGAATACAAGGGAGGTATGTGATATGTGGAATTATGAGAAGAGACTTCAGTACCCAATCAATATAAAGAATTGTAATCCTACACTGGCGGCAATGATTATTTCGCAGTATGGTGGACTATACTTCATTAAGGTATACAATATAAAAATCAAAATGAAGGTGGTAATTGCGATGAGGAATTTTAAGGTTAATGGAACAAAGGTATCTATTGTAAACAGATGTACTAACGGAATGGAAATTAATTCATTAAATCAGAAATATGACATAATGATATTCAATGCAGCCTATAATGCGTGGACAAGATTATGTTCTTGCATGACGTTAGCTGAAGGCAAGGAAATTGCTGCAGAGAGAATAGAAGCTATGCAGCAATTAGCAATTATGGTATAATAATACACAATATATGAAAAAGGAGGAATGATTATGCTTAATGAAGAGCAGGCAAAGGAGGTAGCATTGCTACATAAAATCCAATTTGCAGTAGAAACAGTGGACGTCTCTAAATTCTATGAGGCAATTATTTTATATTCGATGGAATATGATTGCACTGTTCCTAACGGGGTAGTAAATCTTGTTGAAGCACAGGAGAGAAAAGCTACACAAGATGAGCTAAAACAGGTAATGCAGGAAATAGCAATACCTGTAATTAACAGCATTAGAACAAGCAAAAAATGTGAATAAGAATTTTTGCTTTTTAATAGATACATTGTGGGAAATATATAATATTAATTAAAAATAGAAGGGATTATTCCCTTCTATTTTTGTAAAAAGAAATACACTTCCAACTTGTCATTTTCCTTATCGTAAACACAATGATCCACAACGCTTCTAATAGCGTTAGCCCTGGTTAATGTATCTTTAGAAGTATCCTTGATGATGCCTAGAACAGATGTTATATTCTGAAGCATTTCATCAGAGGAATCAGCTTCAGATGTTTTAAGAGAATAAAGCTGTGCTTCCAGAGCCTTCCTCTCGTTATCGATTATCTGTTTATTCTCTTTATACTCATCTATGGTGTCTATACCATCTCTATAAGCCTGTTTTATCCGGGCTTCTTTATCACTAAGCTTAGAAATCTGATTAAGAATCATATCCTTGTCATTTGCATTCGCTTCATTTGAAGGTTTTTTGAGTTCATAGTGCAATTCATCCGGATTTTGCATTACACGGTCAAATGCCTCATATACAGCTTCCTCAAGGGCAGCAGTCTTGATAAAGTGACTATGAGAACATTTTCCTTTGTTGTAATTACCACATTGGTAGCGGGTAGCATTAAGCCCGGCAATAAGTGAAGCACCACAGTCGGAGCATTTAACAATTCCACCAAGCCAGTGCTTCATGTGTCCAGCTGCTCTTGCTTTATAAGGACGGCTTCTTAAAGCCATAAGGTGCTGTACCTCGTCCCATGTTTCTTTGTCAATGATTGCTGGGTGTTTACCCATAGCAATAATCCAGTCACCAACATCCTTAATAGTATGGTCATCGTGCTTCTGTCTGTTCCAACGTACAGCTCCGTAATAGAATGGATTGCTCAATATATATTCAACTGTTCTGCCTTCATAGGCTGCACCTCGTTTTGTTTTATATCCAAGAGCGTTAAGCTCTCTGGCAATTTCTAAATAACTGTGGCCGGCAACGTATTCTTTATATATCTTTCTTACAATTATAGCTTCAGGTTCATATATGTAAGGTATGCCAGTATCCTTATTCATTCGGTAACCAAGTGGAAGAGAGGATTGGTAGCCACCTCTTAGGGCTTTTTCTGTCATACCTCTAAGGACTTCTCCAGATAGACGGATAGAATAATATTCGTCCATCCATTCAATTATTCTTTCAATGAGGCTTCCGAAAGGACCGTCAATGAGTGGTTCTGATATACTTACGACCTCTACATTGTTCTTTTTTAACAATGACTTATAAACAATAGATTCTTCCTGATTACGGGCAAATCTGCTGAATTTCCACACAAGAATAATATCAAAAGGGTGTTCCTTGCTTTTAGCAAGACTAATCATTTTCATAAATTCAGGTCTTTTATCAGCTTTTTTTCCAGAGATACCATTGTCTATATAAATATTTTCAGCAAGAAGAGACATATTATGTTTTTTAGCATAATCTATCAGGAGCCGCTTCTGTGCATCAGGAGAGAGTTCTTCTTGCTTGTCTGTAGATACACGAATATAAGCACATGCTACTTTCATGTTTGCAATATCTGTAGCCATATTAACCATCCTTTCTGTAAAATATATGCGAATTGCACCGATGCAACTCTAAAAATGGGTATAAAAAATACACCTACTTGCAAAAGCGGTGTTCAGAATGATATAATATGGCTTGTTCAGGGCGGTATTATATCATAGGCACTGCTTATGTAAGTATCGTGGTAAAAGCTCTTGTGTTGGTAGCACAGGGGCTTTTATTTTAAGTAATGTAAAAATCTATTTATCTTAATAGCTTTAGAATAAAAAGCTATTAGATACATATGTGTACAAGGTAATTTACTGGATTCAAATTCAGGACAGGTGCATTGCTTTAAGCTTGCTCTATATTTACCAAAACGCCCAGCGGCTAACTTCTTATCTATGTAAAAGCTGCCATTATATTTCATTGCAGCATCCTGCTTTTGTATCTGCTCTGGTAGAGCATGTATATCATTATCAAAATCCGGCCAGTTAAGGACCTCACATCTTCCGTATATTTTCATTCAAATAGCTCCATTACATAAAGTGTAGGCTGAAATCCTATAACATAATTATCAACCTGTACATATAAACCGTATTTAGAACGATAACAATCAATTGCATCCTGCAGGAACTGCTCTGTTACATCTAAATGTTCTGCCATATCGTGTAGAGTCAGACATCTGTTTTTGTAACAATCAATAAGCCCTCGCAGACCAACTTGCCTATTAAAAGCCCATAGACGCGCTCTTGCTTCCTGCTTTCTATTACTAATATCAGACATATCAAGGATATTTCCAGATGATGTATAGAAATGACCTAGTTCCTCAGCCAGGACACAAGCTTTTTCTTTTTGCGTAGGCAAATCTTTTTTAATTGCAATCCTGTTACCTCTTATTCTGCCAGCGTTTGCGGAAAGAGACTTCTCCCTTGTAATTAGATTGTTATTATCTGCTTCAATAAGTAATTCTTCGTAATTCAATTAAATCCCCTCTTTAAACTATTTCCATTCATCATCGTTATCCATAATGTCATTATCGTGCTCCTGATCTTTTTTAGAAGAATTAGGAAGCTCATGTGCAGCATTAAGCATGTTATCATCTGCAGCATACTCAGGAATATATGTTAATTCTTCAATACGTTTGGCAGCCTCTTCCTTTCCTTTGATATTTAATAATTCTAAATATTTAAGCATCCTATTAAAGAAAACAGGATTATCAATAAGTTGATCGCTTTCGGGTTTATCTGAATCTAAATTCAGTAAAAAAGATGGTGTTACATTTAATGCTTTTGAAAATGCTAGTATTTTACTTTGAGGTAAGTCAACTTTTCCAGCCTCTATTTTTGCGACAGATGTTTTATCTTTATACCCAACAAGTTCAGCAAGTTGGGATTGAGACAACTCTTTATTTTCACGCAAACTTTTAATTTTTGCTCCTATTTTAGATTGCAAGTCCATTATTAGCACCGCCTTTCTTGATTTAAGTGTATATTATCATAAATGTGAATTTAATTCAACATTTTTGTAAAAAATAGTTGACAGACATTCAACTCTAATGTATTATTATGTTGAGTTGAATGACATTCAACTTGGAAAGGAGGAATTAAGTTGACAGATACAGTTGCTTTAAAGGGCGCAATTAAGAACTCGGGGATGTCAGTTACTTATATAGCCAATATCCTAGGAATAACAAGAGGCGCACTATATAAGAAGCTTGATAATATAACAGAATTCAAAGCGTCAGAAATTGTTTTACTAAAAAAGATTTTAAATCTTTCGGATAAAGAAAGAGATGATATTTTTTTTAATGTAAGAGTTGAATGACATTCAACTAAATAAAGATACAAGGAGGTGAGAAGGTGAGAATATCAAAAATAGACCAGAAACTGATGGACATAGCAATGAAATATGCAGAGATAATGTGGAACCATAAAGGGTTGATACTTTTGATAATATGCTGGATATATCTGTTCTGGGTTGGAACATTTGGCTGCGAGTCAGAGCTAGGAGCTGTACTAACTCTTATAGCGTTAATCATAATGTTTTTATGCATTATATGCCCATCAATCTTTGTGTAATAAATATTACGGCTATAAGCAAAGTGATAGCGAAACAAAGACTTATAAGTAACAAAAAAATGTATAAAAACATATAAATGAAAAAGAGAAACTTTGTTTCATATTGATGCCTGTTTAGACGGTATGACATAGAATGCACTTTTAAACCTAGAATAAAGCTGGAAGAGTTATATTCGAAATAGATCCAATGACATAACCTGTTGAAATTATATTGATTGCAATTTTCTTTTAGGTAGAAAGTACATTCGTTTATTCGAGAACCAGCAAACACAGCATTTTGCTCGATAAAGTCAACAATATCAGCTATAGGTGCCTTGGAATAATCGGTGAACAGATATGGTTCTATAAGCTGAAATAGCGGAAAGATAAGTTTATCGTAACGGGCTCTGATGTTGGAGTATTTAGGGGTTCTCCAAAATATGTACAAAGACGCAATAACAGACAGCGAAACGGCAATCGATTCAATCATTTGGAAATCTACAATCATGGTAAGATACCTCTTTTATATTTACTCGGCTACGGCAATAGCCTGTAATTAGAGTATAGGAGCAAAAAAGCATTTGTACAAGGATTTTAAGAAAGGAGCAGGCAATGATTATAAGAACCCAATATGCCAATTTTGGTAAACCGGAAGATTTACTCCGGTATATGCAGGAAGAAAACATTGAGACTGTAACAGTAGAGTCGGAATACTGGGGAGCCAAGCTTGCTCCTATGAAGATGACACAGAAAGATGTAGAAGACTGGGTGAAGATGAAGAAGGGTTGAATGAATTATACAGCGATAGCAATAACAGTAATTATTTGTTTAACAGTATTGGCTTTATGTCATGAACCTAAAGACCGTAAGTAGCATATAAAACATAAAGAGTCATGAGGTGAGAGAGTGAACATAGTTATAAAGATTATAGAGGGAGAGAAGACAATAGATTTCTCAACCCTGGATGAGAATAAGAAGAAAGAATACGGACAGCGCCTCAATGAGCAAGGGCTAAGTGCTATGGGGTATGTCCGTAGTAAGGAGGCAACATGAGAGACATAGGTTTGATAATTGCATACAACAAGCGTATTAATGCGGCGGTAGACGATAGACGCATAAGGGACGCGGCAAAGTGGATGTGCAGACTCCATAAGCTGGAACATAAGAACAAGGTGCCGGCGGGAAGTTTCAGACTAAGAAGCATATAAAAAAGAGCCGCTTGGACCAGCGGCTCTAGTACTTAGAACATAAAATGCTCTGCAAATATAACAATATTATTGTATCAGAAATGTTCGAGTACATCAAGAAAAATTAATAAAATGGTCTTTTTTCTTGGGCTTGTAATGAATATTAACAAGTCTGCGAAAAAGATTATTAAAAGGGGTGTACATGAAAAGAAGAGGTACAAGGTACATTCCCTATGATTATGAAGCGGCAATTGATAAATCTGTAGAAGATATGAATGAGGTCTTCATGGAGTACATGCTGAAGACCAAATACAGGTGCGTCTACACATGTAAGGAGATTCGAGCAGGTAATCAGCTTGAGATAGAAATATATCCAGAGTTCACAAGGAAAGAGGACGTTCCGGAAGATGGAAGAATTAAGGATAAAGAGACTCAAAGGAACCTGAACAATAAGAATGCCATTAAATATTGTGGAAGACTGATTATAGAGAATTTCACAAACGATGATATATGGATGACGCTTACATATGCAGAAGGGAATGAGCCAGCATGCTGGGATGAGGCTGTAAAAAATATGACTAATTACATCCGACGGATTAATTACAGACGCAAGAAGTTAGGTCTGCCTAAAGCCAAGTACATATATGTTACAGAACATGATCCTGACGCAAAGGTGCGCTGGCATCATCATGTGATTATGGACGGGCTTCTTGACAGAGATATATGTGAGAAGTTGTGGAAGCTGGGAGAGCGTTCCCAGTCAAAGCGACTTGAGGAAGATGCTTATGGTCTTGTAGGAATGGCAAAGTACATAACAAAGGACAAGCACCGGCAGAAAAATGAGAAGCGGTGGAACTGCTCAACAGGGCTTAGACAGTTCAGAGTTCGTAAGGTCCGTTCTAAGAGAAAAGGCGGAAATGGGCGGTATGTTCCTGTAAGCAAATATATAGACACATTTGTAAGAGATAAGGCTGCAAGGGAAGCAGAAATACAAGCCTGGCATCCGGAATATTCTCTTCTGGAATCACAGGTGTATTACAACGGAGTAAATGGCATGTTTTATATAACAGCAAGACTCCGGGATTGGAGAAAAAGAGATGCAAAAGGTAGACGTATTCATCCAGACGACAGCTAAAGGTCCGGCAATAAAGAAACATACGGAATATATGTATGTCTTAAAGATAGTAATTAATGGCAAAGAGTTCATTAGAAACGGCAAAGGCACGCTTGAAAATGTAACAGAGAATCAGGCAACACTGCAGGCAATAATACATGCATTAATGCGCTTCCATGAAAACTGCGAAATCCGCATAAATACTAGTTGCGAGCATGTATTAAATAGCTGTAGAAATGCTTGGCCGCAACAATGGGAAAAAGCCGGATGGACGAAAGCTAATGGGAAAGAGGTAAAAAATGCGGATTTGTGGCAGCAGTACTTAAATGTCAGCCGCGGACATGTTATAAGCTGGTCGGATGATAAAGAGCATGAGTTCAGCAAATATATGAAATATGAGCTTAAGAAGATGGAGGAAGAATATGAGAAATGCCAGTGAGGAAGAAAGAATCAAGAATGAGCTGAAAGAACAGGAGTGGCTGAGGCAGGCAATTCTTACATATGATGAGGATAAAAGTGCAGTTAATACCAGTATGCGTGTAAATCATCTTACACAAGTATCAGGGAAAATAGCAAAGTTGAAAAGAGAGTTATACGAATGTCAGCACACAGCGACATATTAAAAATCAAGATGGCTTCAAATGGCATAAATACAGAATGGGAGAAGCATTTTACTCCATAAATGTCTACAAGATACTTATTTATCTAAGTATATATATCACAGCAACTATTAATATGGCAGCAGACCTCCCTGCTATGGGAGGGGAAAGGAGAGTATGAGCAGAAGCATAATGCAGAATACAAAAGAATGTTTTCTGTGTCGTATGAGAGCAGAGAAACAGGGGTATTTTGGACCTCTTACATCATACGGCTTAGAAAAGCACCATGTTATGCATGGGGTAGCAAACAGAAAGATAGCAGAAAAGTATGGGCTTACCGTGTTTTTATGTGAAAAAGACCATAGAACAGGAGCAGAAGCAGTACACAAAAGCAGAGAAACAGATTTGAAACTTATAAGAGCAGGTCAAAGGCGTTTTGAACAGGTATACAGCCACAGAGAATGGATGAATGCATTTGGAAAGAATTATCTGTATGAAGATTCTATGGATAACAATGTGCTTGAACAGGTATTACAGCAGCTTTTTAAAGATAATAAACATCTGAGAGACAAAATATTTACTTCAAGCTTTGAAACAGAGGAAATCATGGAAATCTTATGTGCTGATGAAGCGGTGTATCAGATATGTGTACATAACAGGATTTATACAATGGATATAAATCGAGAATCAGACAGGGTGACAATAACTGCACCACCGGACGAAAAAACAGAATGGAACAGAGAAGATGTTGTGGCAGCAGTTATAGATATTTATAGCAAGACTGAGGAGGATATATGATTGCAGAGATAATAAGCTTTATAGCCGGAGCAGCATTAGCGAGTGTTATCGTCGGATTCTGTAAAGCTGGAAAGGACAACTAATGACACAGGAAACATTATTGCAGATAGGAAAACTTGGACTTGCAATAGAAGATGGTGCAAATAGGGTACTGGATATGTACAGAGTCAAGGAAGAACTTATAGGGGAAGACTTATTCAAGGGGGAGCCAAGCGAAGACAGAAGCCATTACGCAGGGTATACAAAGCTGTACAAGCTCCCTGGCATGAAAGATATAGCAGATGATGCGGCTGAATATATCAAGAACCGATTAAGTGAGGTAATTGAAGAATATTGTAAGTCTTTAGAAGTCTGTATTTCTGCATTAAGCGATGCAGTAACAGTAAAAGAGGATAAGCCCGATAGAAAGGCGAAGTCTCCCAGTTAAGAAACAGAATGACAAAAATGGATTCTATTGTGCAAAATGCGGCAGGTATATCTCTACACTTACATTAGACAGGACTATGTGGGGATATAAGAAAGGCAGCAGGTATTACTGCTCGTATAAGTGTATGCGGGCAAAAGAAAAATAAGAATAGCAGAAAGGAGCTTGGAACTCTGGCCAGAGTGATTCGTACGATGTTCCTTTCAGAATGACATACAAGGAGTTTTTAGAAAGCAAGATAGAACTTGCACAGGATAGCGGATTTGAAGTAAATCCGGCAGATATTAACAAAGCATTAAAACCACATCAGAGGGATGCTGTCATATGGGCACTTAAAGGTGGAAGAAGAGCTTTGTTTGAAAGTTTTGGTTTAGGTAAGACTATACAGGAGATAGAATTCTGTAAACAGGTAATAGATCACGAGGGCGGAAGGGCTTTGATTGTTCTTCCACTTGGAGTAAAACAGGAATTTACACAGGACGCTGTGAATGTTCTTGGATATGATGCACCTGTTTATTGCAGAAGCATGGAAGAAGTAGAATCCTGTGACAGCAGAATTGTTCTTACCAACTATGAAAGAGTAAGAGATGGTGATATAAGACCGGATTATTTTGTTGCAACATCGTTAGATGAAGCAAGTGTTTTAAGGTCTTTTGGAAGCAAGACATACCAGACATTTCTTGATAAGTTCAAGAATGTTCCTTACAAGCTGGTAGCAACAGCAACGCCAAGTCCAAACAAATACAAAGAGCTTATACATTATGCCGGCTATCTTGAGGTAATGGATACAGGGCAGGCACTTACAAGATTCTTTCAGAGAGACAGCACTAAGGCAAACAATCTTACATTGTACCCGAATATGGAAGATGAATTTTGGCTGTGGGTTTCATCATGGGCGTTGTTCATAACGAAACCTTCAGATGTAAATCCGGAATATTCTGATGAGGGCTATGTGTTACCTCCACTTGATGTAAGGTGGCATGAGATATCAATACATTATGGGGATACATCTGATAAAACAGGACAAATGCAGTTATTTACAGAAGCGGCAGCAGGCTTGAAGGAAGCTGCAGAAGTAAAAAGAAACAGCATTGACCAGCGTGTTGAAAAAATGAAAGAGATTGTAGAGAGTTCGCCTGAGGAGCATTTCCTTTTGTGGCATGACTTAGAATCTGAAAGAAAAGCAATTCTTAAGGCAATACCCGAAGTTGTAGATATATATGGCTCACAGGATTATGACATAAGGGAAAAGCGGGTTATTGATTTTGCGCAGGGAAGAATCAAGCTGTTTGCAACAAAGAAATCAATATCGGGCTCAGGCTGTAACTTTCAGCGTTACTGCCACAGGGAGATATTCTTGGGGATTGATTATGAGTTTAACGATTTTATTCAGGCAGTACATAGATGTTACAGGTTCTTACAGACAGATACAGTTGTTATAGACATTATATACATGGAGAACGAAAGACAGATAAAAGAAGCACTGCTTGAGAAATGGAAGAATCATAATCATATGGTTAAAAAAATGACGGATATTGTAAAGAAATATGGTTTAAGTCCGGCATCTAAAATAAAGCGGTTAGAGAGAAAGATGGGAGTTGAGACAGTGAAAGTACAGGGAAAGCATTATACAGCGGTAAATGATGATTGTGTTGAGGAGTGCAGAAGAATAGAAAGTAATTCTGTAGGACTTATACACACATCCATTCCATTCGGAAACCATTATGAGTATAGCGCCAATTACAACGACTTCGGGCACAATGAGAATACAGAAAGGTTCTTTGAACAGATGGACTTCCTTACACCAGAGCTTTTAAGGATTCTTGAACCTGGCAGGGTAGCAGCCATCCATGTTAAAGACAGGGTATTATTTGGAAATGCTACAGGAACTGGAATGCCTACAATAGAGCCGTTTCATGCACAGTGTATAGAACACTATATGAAACACGGATTTCAGTATTTTGGCATGATAACAGTTGTTACAGATGTGGTTAGAGAGAATAACCAGACATACCGCCTTGGATGGTCTGAACAGTGCAAAGACGGTTCAAAGATGGGCGTAGGCTGTCCTGAGTACATACTTCTGTTCAGAAAGCTTCCAACGGATAAGTCTAATGCATATGCGGATGATCCTGTAAAGAAAACCAAGGAAGATTATACAAGGGCACAATGGCAGATAGATGCTCATGGATACTGGAGAAGTTCAGGCGACAGACTTATAAGCAAAGACGAGCTTAAGGAATTTAATGTTGATGATTTACAGAGAGTTTACAGGGAATACAGCCGTTCCAATGTATACAGCTATGAAGAACATGTGAAGCTTGCGGAAGAGTTAGATAAAAATGATAAGCTCCCAGCCACATTTATGGTTGTCGCTCCCGGTTCATGGAATAACCTTGACGTATGGGATGATATAAACAGAATGAGAACACTTAATACAACACAGAGCAGACGCAGGCAGCAGATGCATGTATGCCCACTGCAGCTTGATATTGTTGAAAGAATCATTAACAGATACAGCAATGAAGGTGATATGGTTCTTGACCCGTTTGGAGGCTTAATGACAGTTCCAATGACGGCAGTAAAGATGAAAAGATATGGCTATGGAATAGAACTGAGCTGTGACTATTTCAGAGATGGTGTTGGATATCTTCAGGAAGCAGAGAATGAGATAGAAACACCTACGCTGTTTGACTTTATGGAGGCTTAATATGATAAACGGGGAATTAATAGTTGATAATTTCGCTGGTGGGGGCGGTGCCTCCACCGGAATAGAAGAAGCTACCGGCTTTAGTGTGGATATAGCAATTAACCATGATCCTAAGGCTATTGCAATGCATAAAGCAAACCATCCGAATACAAAGCATTATTGTGAAGATGTATGGCAGGTAGACCCAGTGCAGGCATGTAATGGGCATCCTGTGGGGCTTGCCTGGTTCTCTCCGGACTGTAAACATTTCAGCAAGGCAAAAGGCGGTAAGCCAAAGGATAAGAATATAAGAGGTCTTGCATGGGTAGCATGCCGGTGGGCTGGACTGGTAAGACCTAGAGTAATCATGTTGGAGAATGTAGAAGAATTCAAGACATGGGGACCACTGAACAGAGGACATCATCCAATAAAAACAAAGCAGGGCAAGACGTTTAATAAGTTTGTAAGCCAGCTGCAGGATTTAGGATATGAAGTGCAGTTCAGGGAGCTTGTGGCAGCAGATTACGGAGCGCCAACCATGAGAAAGAGATTCTTTATGGTTGCAAGATGTGACAAGAGACCTATTATATGGCCAGAGCCTACACATGCACCAGCAGACAGCGAAGATGTGAAAAAGGGACTGCTAAAACCTTATGTTGGAGCATATACGCAGATAGATTTTAGCAGACCATGCCCCAGTATCTTTGATACATCTGAACAGATAAAAGAGAAATATGGAATAAAAGCGGTAAGGCCATTAGCATCTAAGACAATGGAAAGAATAGCCAGGGGATTAAAGAAATTTGTTATAGATAATCCAGAACCATTTATTGTGCCTATTGGGTATGGCGAAAGAACAGGACAGTTGCCAAGGATCCATGATATCAATAAGCCATTACCAACCATTGTCGGAAGCGGCAAACATTATTTGTGTGCACCAACATTGATTCAATACCATTCTGAGACTGTTCATGGGGAGGTAAGAGGCCAGACGATAGATAATCCGGTTATGACTATAGATGGTTCTAATAGATATGGACTGGTTTTATCGAGTCTTATACAGATGAATAACCATTGTGACGGAAGAAATATAAAGAAACCTCTTCCAACGATAACAGCAGGCGATGGACATTTTGGAGAAGTAAGGGCATTTCTGGTTAAGTATTATGGAGATGCTACAGGACAGGATATTAAACATCCTCTCGATACAATTACCACAAAGGACCGGTTCGGTCTTGTAACCATAGAAGGTACAGATTACCAGATTGTAGATATAGGACTAAGAATGTTAGAGCCTAGAGAACTGTATGGGTGCCAGGGATTTCCAAGCGACTACATAATCGACCATGATTACACAGGAAAGACATATCCAAGAGCGGAGCAGGTTAAGAGATGTGGCAATTCTGTTAGTCCAATGGTACCAAATGCACTGGTAAGGGCTAACCTTAAAGAATTATGTATAGCGCAGAGAATGCCTAACTGCAGTATAAACGAGGAAAAGACAGGGCAATTAAGATTTGCCTAATAAGGAGAATAATTATGATTAAATGTGATAAAGGTAGAATTGAAATAAAAGGAACACCAATGGTACTTGTTGGAGAATTAGGAACAGCAATACAGACTGTATATAGAGCAATGCTTAATACAGGTATTGATAAGGTATTTGCTGAAGAAAGAATTAAGAAAGCCTGTGAGCTGGCACTTTTAACAGACAAAGAGCAGGAAGAGGTATCGAAAGACCTTGATAAAAAAATAGATGAAAAGTTGGATAAATTGGCTAATGCAATATTAAAGAAACTTTTTGAGGGAGGTAGTAATGATGGTCAATAGAGATTGTATAATGGCTAATCTTGAGCAGCGAGATTGTAAAGGACTTAAAGAGCTGTATTGTGCCAAGGAGGATAAGCCATGCCCATTCTATAAGCCAGCGGATAAATACAACAGAAATGGCAGCAGAAAGAAGGGAAGCAGATGAAAAGACTCACAAGTGATAAGAACACATCTGATATGTCTATGTTGGAACTGGCGTATAACAGTAGTTATATAAACAATGGAAATGATGCAAGATTTAGAAATTATGAATTAGATATAGATAGCAGGCAGCTTGTAAAAGAACTCGCTAAAGATATATGCAATGAAGATTTTTCCAACTTATCAGATGAAGAATTTGATGAATATATGGCTTCTATGCTTTCGGTAGAAATAGATAGCACAATAGGATTATTAGCTGCGTTCTATCGCAACCTATGGGCTATGGCTGATTTAAGGGAAAAGCTAAAGGAATACGAGGATTCTGAGGAACAAGGCAGACTTATCAAATTACCTTGCAAGGTGGGAGATACAGTTTATCATGTTGTGCAAGGAAGAATCGTTGAGGTCTCTAATGTTGATTTGTTTTTCTTATTGTTATCGGTTGTTGAGAACAGGTTTAATAATTCGGTTTTTCTAACAAAATCCGAAGCAGAAGCAAAACTGAAAGAATTGAGAGGTAAGAATGAATAAAAGAAAAGCAATATCTAAAAAAGTGAGACAATCTGTATATCTCATGTATAACGGACATTGTGCTTATTGTGGTACAGAAATAGCTTACAAAGACATGCAAGTAGACCACGCAAAGCCTCTTAGAATTGGTGGAATAGACGACATTTCAAACTATATGCCAGCTTGCAGGAGTTGTAATCATTACAAAGCAACTCTTGATATAGAACAATTTAGAAAATATTTGTCTGAAATACATAAAAGACTTATGCGCGACAGCGTGCCTTATCAGGTTGCAGAGCGCTTTGGCATAGTAAAGCATATGTCGGATAATGTGAAGTTTTATTTTGAGAAAGTAGAAGGAGACGATTATGTGGAAAATAACAAAGAAAGACGGTATTGCAGTGGAGATAGAGAGGTGTCCGGATGAGCAGAAGACGACATAAGCACCTGAATGAATATACATGCTGTGAGCAGTGTTCTAACAGCGTGGCAGCAGACGGAACATATACATGCAATAGAAAGACGATAATAGAGAATTATATGCCAACAGAAGAATACTTCTGGTGCGATGGAGAGATGTTTATTAGGAGGGAGTATGAAAAATGAAATTAATAATAGAAATGCCAGAGGAATTTGAAATACATTTTATGCAGGATAAATTTGAGGATTTCTTTATAAGAATCATTGGGGATATGAGTAGAAATGTTCCTAGTTTATGTGGAGTTGACGAGAAGGAGATTGCTGAAATGTTTAAAACAGCATTTTTAAATAGTAAAGTAGTCAATAATGATGTCAATGAAGCTGCAGATTATCTTGAAAAAGGAAAGGAAAGAAATAAGGCTATAGAGGATTCGAAAAGGGCTGTGGCAAAGGCAATATGTATAGGGTGCGGATATCTCAAAGAGACAGAATGTACATATACTGGCCAGAATTGTGGAACTAGCAAACCAATGTTAGAAGTAGCCATGAAAGCATTAGATAAATTAAAGGCAGGTGATTCGTGAGTGACTAAAGAAAATGAGGATAAAAAGAAATGGTTAAAAAGATATCGTAGAACCAAAAGGAATCTGATAGTAACCGAACTTGCAGTAAAGGAATTGAAAGCAGCACAGATAATGGGAGCAAAGGGCAATGATGGAATGCCTAAAGGGAAAAATAACAGTTCCGATTTAAGTGATTATATAGTAAAACTGGAAGATAAAGAAAAGGAATATGAGAAAGCCAAAGAAAGTTACATTAAAATTTGTGATGAAATAATAAGTGCTATATATCTACTACCAGATAGCAGGCAGCAGATGGTTTTGATATATAGATATATCACATCAGATAACAATGATTGGTCGGAAGTGCTAATAAAAATGAGAGAAGCAGGGGAAGCATATTCAATGCGACAGATATATAATATACATGGCGAAGCACTTAGAAATTTAAAAATAACTTAGAAATTTAAAAGAATAGGCTTGACATATGGTACACCATATGATAATATATACTTGTAAGGAGGTGATACATATGTCAGACAAAAAAGAAAAGTCCGAAGACGCATTAAAGACTTGGCTGGTCGGTGCGGCAACGGACTTGGTTATCGGAATAATACTTCTTATTCTCGATAAGCTTCTAAGTTAGCTTAGAAAACAAGGAATGGGGCGAAAGCCCTGTTCCACTTAATAATATAACATAGTTTCAAGAAAGGAGCAAATGTATGTTAGGTAAGTTAGGAATATTTTTTATAGCGATAGGAATAGCAAAGATGATTATATACACAGTAAAGAAAGTGAGGAGCAATAGATGCCAGTAGGAGAGCCTAATAAGCAGACAATAGCATCTGCCAAGTATCAGAAGAAAGCAGGGTATGTATCTAAGTCATATAAGCTTAAGAAAGATATAGTCGAAGCATTTGCTGACAAATGCAAAGAGAACGGAGAGAGTCAGGCGGAAGTTATAACAAGGCTTATGAATGAATACATAAGTAAAAAGCGCTAAGTTGCACCGGTACAACGTATATTAACAATATACTGGCAGCAGATAAAAGATTGCAGTGAATTGCAGTTTTAAATGTGATATTATGTATTTATAAAAGATTGCAGTAAATTGCAGTTTTAAATGTGTTATAGTATAAACTACAGAAAGAGCAAGGGAATCTTAAACGGATTCCCTTTTTAATTGCAATGGAATTTGATTACAACAGTAAGAGATGGAAACAGAAGAGAGCCAGGATATTAAGGCGGGACAAGTATATGTGTGTTGAATGCAGGAAGTATGGACGACAGAGAGAAGCAGTCACGGTCCATCACATCAAACATGTAGATGAATACCCAGAGCTTGCCTACATAGATTCTAACCTTGAGAGTCTGTGCAATGCTTGTCACAATAAGATGCACCCTGAAAAGGGCGGACATAAAGCATAGCCCCCCTGTTTAAATGAAAAATTTTTAAGCCGTCTGGGACCGGGGAGGGGAACTCTTTCCAACTCTGCAAAAAATATCAGGGAGGGGGGGAATGCCAAAATGGAGTCTGAAAAATGGAGAAGAAAAATCAAGGACAATCTCAAGAAATTAGGCACTTATGACGCTGCTTATAACTCTGTCATAAATACTCTGGCAGATACCCTGGAACAGCGCGATAAAGTTTACGGAAATTATAAGAAAAATGACGAAGACATGATTGTTGAGTATACCAATAAAGCAGGCAAGACAAACATGGTAACAAATCCTAAGATTGTACTATGGAATGAGCTTAACAAGACAGCGTTGTCGTATTGGAAGGAACTTGGATTGACACCTTCCAGCTTAAAGAAGATTGGAGGGGCAAGACCAGAGGAGAAGCCGACAGGTCTTGCAGCAGCACTTGCTTCAATTGAAAGCTAAGAACTGGAGTACAGTAATTGAATATGCAGAATCAATACGAGATGGAAAGAAAGTAGCTTGTTTGGAACTTAAGCAGGCAGTAGACAGATTCTTTCGTGATCTGGACAATCCAGAATATGAAGTCAATCCCAAAGCGCCAGAGTTCTGCATACAGATAATTGAAAAAACAATAAAGCATCAGCAAGGAGAGCGTATTGATGGAACACCATTGAGAGGCACTCCTTTTTTGTTGGAGCCATTTCATAAATTTATAATATATAACCTCGTTGGTTTTTATCACAAGGGTACAGGTATTGTAAGATTTCATGAGGCTCTTATATTTATACCGCGAAAGAACATTAAGACATCTTTTGCGGCTGCATTAGCATGGGCATTGTCATTATGGTATAGACGTTCAGGGTCAAAGGTTTATATTGCTTCAGCGGCACTAATGCAGTCGCTGGAAAGCTTTAATTTCCTTGATTACAACGTAACAGCAATGGGGGAAAAGAAAGTAAGAGGAAAGAAAGGGGGAAGCGTAAATGTTATTGATAACAACAATGAGCACAGTATGGAAGCCACCCTCCCGGATGGGAGCTTTTATATAAGAGCGTTAGCAGCAAATCCGGATGCACAGGATTCTCTTAATTGCAATATTGCAATAGTTGATGAAATACATGCTTTAAAAAAGCCAAAGCAATATAATCTTTTCAAAGAAGCCATGAAAGCATATACCAATAAGCTGATTATAGGTATCTCAACGGCAGGAGATAATGAGAATTCATTTTTGGGAAACAGATTGAAATATTGCAGAAAAGTGTTAGATGGGACAGTTAAAGATGAACAGTACTTTATATTTATGTGCTGTGCTAATCCTGATGAGAATGGCGATATTGATTATACGAATCCGGAAGTTCATGAAATGGCCAATCCTGCTTACGGTGTTTCAATCCGTCCTGAAGAACTGCTGAATGATTCATTACAGGCACAAAATGATCCACAGCAGAGAAAGGATTTCTTTGCAAAGTCATTAAATGTATATACATCTGCTATTAAAGCATATTTTGACATTGAAGAATTTAGAAGGTCCGATTCTAAGTACAGTTGGACACTTGAACAGTTGGCAAAGCTCCCAATAAAATGGTATGGTGGCGCAGACCTGTCAAAGATGCACGATCTTACGGCTGCATCGTTATATGGTAATTATAACGGGACAGACATAATAATACCTCATGCATGGTTTCCTGTTACAGCAGCATATAAAAAAGCGGATGAGGATAATATTCCTTTGTTTGGCTGGAAAGATAATGGTTGGCTGGATATGTGCAACAGTGCAACGGTCAATCATGCAGATATAGTTAATTGGTTTATAAGCATGAGAAAGAAAGGATTCAAGATTATTGAAGTAGGACATGATAGAAAATTCTGTAGGGAATATTTTATAGGTATGAAAAGAGCAGGATTTAAGATTGTTGACCAGCCACAGTACTTTTACAAGAAATCAGAAGGCTTCAGGCATATTGAAAAAGCCGTTAAAGACGGTAGATTGTATTATCTTCACTCTGAAGCTTATGAATATTGCGTTGAAAATGTGAGCGCAATAGAAAAAACAGATGACATGATTCAATACGATAAGGTTCAGCCGGAGCACCGAATAGATATATTCGATTGTTCAGTTTTTGCATGTATAAGGTATTTGGAAAATCTGGAAAAATCCAGCATTGCGTCAGGCTGGTTTGGAGGAAGTAAAAAGTGAGTAAAAGAAGAAAGAAACAAAATGTAAAAAGAGATGCTTCAGTTGGATTCCTTCTTTCTGGAGATGCATATACGACGCTATGTGGTGATGGATATACTCCATTAAGCAAAAATCCGGAAGTAGTGACAGCATGTGGAGTAATAGCAGAACTGATTGCGTCAATGACAATTTATCTGATGTGTAATACAGACAATGGCGACATAAGGATTAAGAATGAATTAAGCAGGAAGCTTGACATTAACCCTAACAGATTCATGACGAGACATACATGGGTAAAGTGGATTGTAATGAATATGTTGCTTGGCGGAAAAGGGAATGCAGTTGTATATCCTACAACGGACGATGGCATATTAGGAGACATGATATTAATTCCGCCAAGTCAGACATCATTTCTGCAGGATGGATATGGATATCAGATAGGGATAAATGGACGATATTATGATCCTGATAATGTACTGCATTTCGTATATAACCCGGATGAAAATTATCCATGGAAAGGCCGTGGGATAACGGTTGAGCTTAAAGATGTAGCCCAGAATCTTAAACAGGCATCAGACACAAAGAATGCATTTATGTCAAATAAGTTTCAACCAAGCCTGATTGTTAAAGTAGATGCCTCTGTAGAGGAGTTCCAGTCGCCAGAAGGCAGAGAAAAGTTATTAGAGGATTACACAGCGGGGGTAGAACAGGGAAGGCCTTGGATGCTGCCTGGAGAAATGATTGATATAAAAGAGATAAGACCATTGACTCTAGGAGATTTAGCATTAAACGATTCTGTTGTTCTTGATAAAAAGACGGTTGCATCTATTGTTGGAATACCAGCATTTCTTTTAGGTGTAGGAAATTACAATAAAGACGAATATAACAATTTTATATCGCGGAAAATAAAGGCAATTGCAGAAGAAATTGAACAGGAATTAACCAGAAAATTGCTGATAAGTCCTAACTGGTATTGGAAATTCAATGTCCAGAGCCTTTATGCGTATGATATTAAAACAATCAGTGATGTATACAGCAATCTCTATGTAAGAGGTCTGTTTACGGGAAATGAGGTAAGAGATAAGCTTGGAGCATCTCCTATGGATGGACTTGATGAACTTGTCTTATTAGAAAATTATATACCACTGGATAAGATAGGAGACCAGAAAAAACTTATACAGGAAGGAGATACGGATGGAAATTAAAGATACAGGAATGCAGATTCGCTCTGCAGAAAGCAAATTTAATACGAGGGAAGACGGAGAAGACCTTTACATTGAAGGATACTTCGCCGTTTTTAATAGCAACTACGAATTATGGCAGGGAGCAACGGAATCTATTGATTCTCACGCTTTCGACAATGCGCTTGGTGATGATATCCGGGCATTAGTTGACCATGACACGCACTTAGTACTTGCAAGGAATAAAGCAGGCACACTTGAATTGAAAATTGATTCGCGCGGATTATGGGGAAAAATCAGAATTAATCCGAAAGATTCTGATGCAATGAACCTGTATGAAAGAGTGAAGCGTGGAGATGTTGACCAGTGTTCTTTTGGATTTGACATTCTTGACCAGGAAACCGAGTACCGGGAAGATGGAACAGTTCATTGGACAATTAAGAGCGTAAAGCTGTATGAAGTATCAGTATGCACATTCCCGGCATATGAGGACACTTCGGTGTCAGCTCGTAAGAAGGATTACGAGGATATCAAAAGGAGATGGTCAGAATTGTGGAAAACACAGATGACTGCACGAATTAAAGGAGGAAAATAATGGCATTAAAGGCATTAATGCTTCGTAAGAAGCTCACAGACGCAAAGAAGGCTCTTGATGAAGCAAGAGCGAAGACAGCCACTTTTGAGACTAGAGAAGCAGAGCTTGAACAGGCTATAAGTGAAGCTGAAACTGATGAGGAAAAGCAGGCTGTAGAAGAGGAAGTTGAAAAGTTTGAAACAGAGAAGAAGGAACATGATGAAGAGGTTTCTAAGTTGGAAAGCGATGTAGCTGCTATAGAAAAAGATCTTGCAGATACAGAGGCTGAACAGCCAAAACCAGCGGCAAAGCCAGAGGAGAGAGGAGAAAGAAAGACAATGACAACAAGAAAATTCTATGGAATGGATATGCAGGAAAGAGACAGGTTCTTCGCCGATGATGGAGTTAAGAATTTCCTTGGCGAAATCAGATCATGTATCAAGGAAAAGAGAGCATTAACCAATGTTGGATTAACAGTACCAGAGGTAATGCTTCCACTTATCAGGACTAAGGTAGAGGAAACATCTAAGCTTGTCGGAAGGGTAAATCTTGCTACAGTGAGTGGTAAAGCAAGGACAAGAATCATTGGCACAATACCGGAAGCAATATGGACAGAAATGGTTGGAACACTTAATGAACTTGATCTTAAGTTTTACGATGACGAAGTTGATGGCTATAAGGTGGGAGGATTTATTCCAGTGCCTAATTCTATACTTGAAGATAATGATGTAGACCTTGCTTCTACTATCATTGATGCATTAGGTAAGGCAATTGGAAAAGCACTTGATAAAGCTATTGTGTATGGAACAGGAACAAAGATGCCATTAGGTATAGTTACAAGATTAGCACAGGCTGCACAGTCTGAAACATATAGCGCAACAGCAAGACCATGGGCTGATTTACATGAATCACATATAATTACAGGAACAGGTGCTACAGGACTTAATCTTTTTAAAGAAATACTCACTAATTCAGGTGTAATTGAAAATGATTACATTGAAGATGGTCTGGCATGGCTGATGAATAAGAAAACACATGATAAGGTGAAGATTCAGTCCATTGATAAGAATACTAATGCTCTTATTGTTGCTGGTATGAACAATACGATGCCACTTATCAATGGAGATATCATTGAACTTTCATTTATTCCAGATGACAATATTGTATTTGGATATTTACCAGCATATTTACTTGCACAGAGAGCAGGCACAGAAATAAGCCAGTCAGAGCATGTAAAATTCATTCAGGACCAGACTGTATTTAAAGGAACTGCGAGATATGATGGAAAGCCTGCAATTGCTGAGGCATTTGGTGTACTCACAATTTCATCAGCTGCACCGACAACAACGGTAACATTTCCAACAGATAAAGCTAAATAAGAGAGGTGATAAGCTTTGGACAACGCAAGCATATTGGAAATCATGAAACAGGATATAGGCATATCAGTTGAACTTCCACCAGAAAGAGAAGTATTTTTGACTAATTATATTGAGTTGGCCAGAGCTGCCATCGCAAGGGAAGGCATAACCGTTCTTGATAATATTGAGGACGGTATGCTTGTTGAAATGTATGCATCATATCTGTACCGAAACAGGAAAGAGGATAAACCTATGCCGAGAATGCTAAGGCTGGCACTTAATAACAGAAAATTAAGCAGGAAGGAGTTAAGTGATGGAGGGATATCTTGAACTTGTAACGCCTGTATATGAAAATGATGAACTGAACCAAAGCATTAAGACAGGAGAAAAGGTTGATTCTGTATGGGTTGAAGAAATATCTGTTACACGGAGTGAGTTCTATAATGCCGGTAATAGCGGGCATAAAGCACAGTTAGCATTTACGACAGCCTCAGCAAACTATAGCGGTCAGAGTGAATGCAGATTTTGCAAGAAAGCATACAGCATATATCGTACATATAAGTCTGATAATGAGACGATTGAACTTTATCTTGAAGAAAAGGTGGGAATAATGTGAAGATAGGAATAGATAGTTTGTCAGAAACCGTAGCACAGGAATTAAGCAATTATTCAAGAGAAGTAAATAAGGCTCTGCGAGATGAGGTGAAAACAACAACTAAGCAATGTGTTAAAGATATCAGGGAGGCTGCTCCAGAGGATACGGGAGCATATAAGAAGAGCTGGACATCAAAGGTTCAATATGAAAGTGAAGATGATATCCGGACAGTTGTATATGCAAAGGGAACAGGAGCAAGCTTAACGCATCTTCTTGAAAATGGACATGCGAAGGTTGGCGGTGGAAGAGTGAAAGCATATCCACATATTGCTCCGGCGGAAGAAAAAGCAAGCGAAAGCTTGTTTAACAGAGTGAAGGTGAGATTAGGAAAATGACGCTTGGAGATTTGATAAAAATATTAAGCACAACAAGTATTCCAACAACATACAGAGCGTTTGAAGAAGGGAAGTCGCCAGGGCTTCCCTTTATATGTATGGTTGATGCAGATACAGATAATTTTTTTGCAGATGGAAAAGTATTTCATGAAATTCATGCAGTTAATATTGAGCTGTATACGAAGAGTAAAGATATAGAAACGGAAAACAAAGTAAAAAAGGCACTTAATGATAACGAGATACCATGGCAGCAGACGGAGGTATACATTGAATCAGAAAAGTGTTATGAGCAAATATTTAGTATGGAGGTATGATATGGGAAAGAATAAGGTTAAGTACAATCTTAAAAATGTACATATTGCAGTAAAAAAGGCATCTGGGACATATGACACACCATTTGAGTTACCCGGAGCGGTAAATATGTCACTTAGTCCACAGGGAGGACTTGAACCATTTTATGCGGATGGTATCAAGTATTCTGTCAGTTCGACTAATAATGGATATGAAGGAGATCTTGAGATTGCTCTTGTTACGGATGAATTCAGAACACAGATATTTAAAGAGTACACAGATAACAATAAAGTTATGTTTGAAGATGCAGATGCACCGACAGTAGAATTTGCGCTCGGCTGTCAGATCGATGGAGATGCAAAAGAAACAATGTTCTGGTTTTATGGTTGTACAGCAACAAGACCGAATGTTGATGCACAGACCAATGAGGATAAGAAAACACCGCAGACGGATAAGCTCACAATATCTGTTGCCGGTGATGATTTTACTGTTGGTGGAAAGAAGAAACGACTGGTAAGAGCCAAGTCAACAGAGGAAACCACTACTTCACTGGAAACATGGTTTGAAAATGTTGTTTCACCGGTTGAAGCTGCATAAGGAGAATAATTATGGCAACAAAAAGAAATATAGAAATTGGTGGTATAGTATGCCACTTTAGAAGCTCAGCAGCAGTACCAAGAATATATCGACTGATGTTTTCAAGGGATTTGTTTAAAGACATGTCAAAGCTGGCAGATGAATTGGATAAATCAAACAGACTGGAAGAGAAAGAAAAGAAAAAGGCGGAAGCAGAGGGCAGGGCTTATGTTAAGTCAAGCGCTCTGCCTCTTTCATCTTTGGAAATGTTTGAGAACATCGCATATGTTATGGCTAAACATGGAGACCCGTCACAGCCAGATAATATAGAGGAGTGGCTGGATCAATTTGAAATGTTTGATATTTATGAGATTTTACCTCAGATATTAGACATGTGGAAAATTGAAACACATCAGGAATCAGAACCAAAAAAAGTATAGGCGAGATTGACAGAGAACTTAATACTCCTTTGTATTTGCTTAGGGTTGTTCAGTTAGGGATATCAATATCAGATTTAGAACTGTTAAGCATTGGATTGGTGAATGATATGTTTATTGAATATAACAACGATGATTGTGAGTATGCAAGAAAAGCAACGCAGGAGGATATAGACGCTTTATAGGAGACAAGTATGGCTGGAACAAAAATAAGAGGAATAACAATAGAGATTGGCGGCGATACATCAGGTCTTAATAAAGCACTTGGTTCGGTTAATTCGCAGATAAAAAGCACCCAATCTCAGTTAAAAGATGTTGAGAGATTATTAAAATTAGATCCAAGTAATACAGAACTTCTTACACAGAAGCATAAACTTCTTAAAGAGGCTGTTACAGAGACTAAGGATAAACTTAAGACATTAAAAGAAACACAGGATAAAATAGATAGTGGCAAGGTTACTACATCGAAAGAAGCTTATGATGCCTTAAAAAGGGAAATAGTGAGTTGTGAAACGAGTTTGAAAGACTTGGAGAAACAAGCGGCACAGAGCAATGTCAGTTTAGTAAAAGCGGGACAGGCATTTGATGGTATAAGCCAAAAGACAAGCGGTGTTGGCAAAAATATGTCGAAATTAACAGCTACTGTTGCAGGAGTAGGAGCTGCAGGAATAGGTGCGGCAATGTCGCTGGATGATGGATATGATACGATTATTACAAAAACAGGCGCAACAGGAAAGGCACTGCAAGAACTGAATGATGTCGCTGATGATATATATAGCTCAATGGCTGTATCAATGGAGGATGTGGGAATAGCAGTTGGTGAAGTTAATACAAGATTTCAGGCAACTGGAAAACAACTTCAGGATTTATCAGAGGAATTTTTAAAATTTGCACAAATTAATGGAACAGATCTGAATACTTCTATAGATACAACTGATGCAATAATGACCAAGTTTGGTATTGACACATCAAGAACATCTAATGTTTTGGGCCTATTTACTAAAGTTGGTCAAGATACGGGAATATCAATGGATACATTGCTAAACAGTCTGCAAACAAATGGTGCATCATTGCAGGAGCTAGGCTTTAGCCTTACGCAGTCTACCATGTTACTTGCTCAGATGGAAGCAAGTGGTGTGGATACAACAATTGGTATAACATCACTAAAGAAGGCTGTTACTAATCTTACTGACAGCGGGAAACCATTAAATACAGCATTGTCAGAAGTTATATCATCAATAAAAAATGCAAAAAGTGATACAGAAGCATTAAATATTGCGTCATCAACATTTGGAAGTAAAGGTGCTGCTGAAATGTCGAAAGCTATAAGAGATGGAAGGTTAGATATAAACGATTTGGCAGCATCATTGCAAAGCTATGGTTCTGTAGTATCAGAAACATTTGAAGAAACACAAGACCCATGGGACGAGGCAACAATTGCCACTAATAATCTCAAACTTGCCGGAGCAGATTTAGGTTCAACTTTATTGGAAACATTAACACCTAAAATAAATAGTACGGTTGAAGCAATTAAAAATTTTGCACAATGGTTCAGAAGCTTATCAGATGAACAAAAAAACATCATATTGATAATTGCCACATTAGTGGCAGCAATAGGACCGCTTTTTATATTTATTGGTAAAATGGCTAGTGGAGTCTCGGCAATAATAAAAGTTGTTCAGGTACTGATACCTATAGTGAGCTCTTTAAATGCTGTATTAGCTGCGAATCCTATAATATTAATAATTACAGGAATTACAGCTCTGATAGTTGCAATTGTACTTTTGTATAATAAATGCGAGTGGTTTAGAGATGGTGTTAATGCTGTCGTAGGAACAATAGTAGATTTTGCAAAAGAAGTGTGGGATAAGATAAGCACATTTTTTACTGAAACTATTCCAAATGCTTTTGACGCTGTAATATCTTGGTTTAAAGATAACTGGCAAGGTCTTTTGCTCCTTTTAGTGAATCCGTTCGCCGGAGCTTTTAAACTATTATATGATAACTGTGAAGGATTCAGAAATTTTGTAAATGGTTTTGTAGAAAAAGTAGTGGATGCATTTACAGGATTTGCGTCTGACATAAAAGAAAGAGCTGTAAGCATAGGAACACATATTACAGATGGAATTGAAGTTGCAATAGATTATATTCGTGATTTACCACACAAAATGACAGAGTGGGGCAAAGATATGATTGATGGATTTGTAGCAGGAATAAAATCAAAAGTAAGTAATGTTGAAAATGCTGTTATAGGTATAGGCAATAAAATTAAGAGCTTTCTTCACTTTTCAAGACCAGATGAAGGTCCTTTGCGCGATTATGAGACTTGGATGCCTGATTTTATAGGAAGAATGGCAGAACAGATAGAGCAACAGAAGGGCAAAATAACTAATGCTGTACAGAGTATGGCGGGGGAAATGAAATTTACACCAGCTATAGCAGGTACATCTAGCACAACAAGTAACACCACAAATGTATTTAATGGAAATTATAAGTTTAATGATAAGTCTGATATTGATTATTTCATGAATCAGGCGGCACTTAGACTGAAAGGAGCACGATGATAGTTAATGGTACAGATTTAAGGACTAAATATGGTCTTAATGTTGTATGGCTTAGCCAGACGATAAACCCTCGGACGGTGAATGTATATAATAATTGGCTTGATGGTGCAATAGACCCAGCTAAATATAAGAAGACAAAGTATACAGAATTTGAGATATACATTGAAATGCTTGTTAAATCTGAAAGTAAAGAAGATTGTGAAAAGTTAATGAGTTCTCTGATGGCAGACTTTGAATCAGGAATTGTTCAGCTGGATGACATGGAATTCTTATATAAGTTTGATATGGCCAAGGAGCAGAGAGAATTAAAGAAAAGATGGTTATATCATTATGAATTGACATTAACAGGTCATGCAAAACTTGGAAAGCCAGTTAATGAGAGCTTTACAGGAACAAAATACACAACAACTATTAAAGGCACAGCAGAAACTCCTGCTGTGCTTTCTTTAACATCAGATATTGCGTTAGGAAGTCTTACAGTAGAAGGTTTAACTGAAGATATTATTACAATTTCCAATGTTGGAAGAAACACAAATATTCTGATTGACGGAGAATCATGTGTGATAACTGAAAATGGCGAGGATATATTTGATAAAGTTGATTTATGGAGCTTTCCAAGGGCAAGTCCTGGAGATATTACAATTAAGCTGGGAAGCACATGCAGTGCAAAATTAAGCTATTATCCAAGATATATTTAAGGAGGCAATATGAAACTTAAGTTAGGTGAAATAAAAGAGGAGATAATTGGACTACGGAAGGTCTATGATAAGAAGCTTCCGGTGGCATTAAGCTATTCTATAGCTACCAATGAGAAAATGCTTTTTGAAAAGTATAAAGAAGTTGAGGAACATCGCGAAAAAATATTCAAAGAGGTTTGTCTGAAAGATGATGACGGTGTACCAATTATGCTTGAAGATGAGAAAAAAGGCACTAAGGAATATACATTTGAAACAGATGCTATAAAGAATGAGGCAATTTCTAAGGTAGAAGAACTTTATGAGCTTGATGAAGATTTTGACATTAGAACAGTAACGATGAATGTTATTGAGCTTACAGAAACAGATCCTAAGTATGATATTCTTACAGCACAGGATATGTCAGCATTATTATTCATGATTAAATAAGAGGAGGAGCGGCTATGCTGAAATACATTGATAAAAATGGCAAGAAAAAGCCGCTAATTGAATATTCGAATCTGTGTATTGAAGAGGTGCTTGACTATGGAGATAAGACATTAACATGTAATGTTTCTATGAAATGTTCTGTGGCGCTGGAGGATATAATCAGGACCAGAACCAATGAATATGTAATAAAGCAGAAAAACGGACTGGCTGATGATGGTACATATACAGTAACAGCAAAACTTAACATTGACGAGCTAGAAGGGACTCCTTTTATATCTTTTGATACAACTGAAAAAACAGCACTGGAGGCAGCTCAGTTAGCTCTTGCTGGTACTGGGTGGACATGCGAATGTGATGTAAAAAAGAAGCGTACCATAAGAATGACAAATGCCTCATCATGGGAAATATTAAAAAAGATAGTTGATACTTATATGCTGGAAATGCAAATTGACAGTATAAATAAGGTTATCAGATTAAAGGAAAAAATTGGTTCGTATAAGGGAGCATATTTTACAGACCAGATCAACTTGATATCTTTAGAGAGTCAGGCAAATACAAATGATTTTTATACAAGGATTTATCCAATAGGAAAAGATGGACTGACAATTGAAAGTGTAAATAATGGCAGTACCGTATTGGAAAATCATATATATAGTTCTAAAAATAAGACATATATATGGAAGGATGAAAGATATACGGATCCGCAAAGTCTGAAAGAAGACGCTGCCGAGAAGCTGGCAGATATGGCACAGCCATATATTGCATATAGCTGTTCAATACTTGATTTGTCTCAGAACAGCAAGAAATATAAGAATTACAATATTGGAGATGAAGTTGTATTAATAGACAGCTTTTCTAAGACGAAGATTAAGCAACGAATAAAAAAGATATCAAGATATCCTGATGATCCTAGTAAAGATACATGTGAAATCGCTAACCTTAAGCTCACATTTACTGAGATGCAGCAGAAACTTAACGATGCAGCAGACACAGTAAATAATATTACAACTGACAATGGAACAGTAGATGGCAGCTCTATAGATGATATGGATGCCAATAAACTAACAAATGTTGATGATGTAGTATCTAAAACGGAAAGCTTTAAGAGCATTAAAACAGAAGTATTAACTGTTACAGGTGAGTTACAGAGTGCATCAGGTAAAATAGGAGAACTTGAAACCAATAAACTTGATGCAGAAACGGCAAGGATTACATATGCAACAATAGAAAATTTAAAAAGCCTTTCTGGAGAATTTGAACAGTTCAAGACAAATGATTTTACTGCAATAACAGGAAAGGTTAATGACCTAACTGTTGGGGTAGAGAAAGTAAATACTCTTATGTTTGGTTCTGCAAGTGGTGGAAGTCTTACGACAGAGTTTTCCAATTCAGTTATAAGCCTTATAGGTGATGCACAGATAAAAAGCGCAATGATAGAAAGCATTGATGCAAAAAAGATAACATCACTTGATGTAAACACTACAAGCGTGAATATACACAGTGAAAGCGGATTGTCACGTTGGAAAGACAACACAATTGTAATCAGCGATGGAACACGCACACGAGTTCAGATTGGAAAAGATGCAAATGCTGATTATAACATGTATGTCTGGGATAAAGCAGGTAATCTGATGTTTGATGCACTTGGACTTACTGAAAAAGGTGTTAAGAGAGAGATAATCCGCAACGACATGATAAAAGAAGACGCTGATATATCAGCAAGCAAGCTTGATATCGGCAGCCTTTTTGATGTTATTAATAACGACGGAAGTCACACGCTTAAATCTAGCAAGATATATGTTGATAGTGATAAACAGACGCTCGATGTTTCTTTTAAGGCAATAACTACTAAAACAGACACGGCAGTTACAGCTGCAAATAAGGCAGAACAAAATGCAGGTATGGCGCTTTCTACAGCAAATTCAGCAGACACAAAAGCACAAAGTGTTATAAATCGTGCTAATGCCGGAGAATTTAAAGGCGCTGATGGAAAGAACTTCAATTGGAATCTGATTAAATATGATTATATTGAAGCATTTGCGTCAGAAATTGATAAAAGTGAGTATATAAAGAATGGCAAAGTAATATGCGAAGGAACTAATGTAAATGCTGGCATTAAAATCGATTCTGTTAATTGTTATGAGTCATCTACTCAATATGTTCTGAGTGGGTATGTCACAATTCTCAGTAAAACATGCATTAATTTTTTTATATACAATGGGAAAAAGCATACTTTCATTTCTTTTTCAATAGATGGTAAAAGTTATGCAAATCCATTAGATATTATTACAACGGATGCAGTTCAAATTTTAAACGATGGGAAATCACATTTTTTTGAACTTAGATTTCAGACAGCTAATGATATGCCAGCCGACGATAATACTAAAGCGACATACACATATATTCAGCTTAATAAATCAAATCAGACTAATATACGATATCAGATTGTTGGCTTAAAACTTGAAAAAGGAAATAAATCAACGGATTGGTGTCCGGCTAAGGAAGATTTAAAAGGCGCAACTGGAGCAACAGGAAAAGGAGTTTCTGCAATTACTCCGCAATATTATCTGTCTACTTCAAACACAACTCAAAGTGGTGGTTCGTGGAGTAATACAAGACCTTCATGGGTTGCAGGAAGATATTACTGGATGAGAGACTATATACAGTGGACAGATGGCAGTGTTACAGCATCCGCCCCACAGCTTGCTACAGACCTGAACAATCTTTATTCATCACTTAAGACAGTCACTGATACAGTATCTTCTCAAGGGACGCAGCTATCTACGGTTCAGGGGCAGATAAGCTCTAAGGTGTGGCAGCAGGATATAACGACAGCTGTAACTAATCTGCAGATTGGTGGAAGAAATCTTTACAAGGGAACAAAATACTGGAATGGCGAATGGATAATAAAAGATGGAGTAACAATAGCAGGAGATGTAGCAAAAATGACAGCGGTGGCGTATCCGAGGTATGGAACTGTAGCTGTTAAAAGCAAGGAACAATACACAATAAGTATTGAGATAAAAAGTGATACAGCACATACTACTGCAGAAGGAGGCGTGATACTGCTTGATTTTGTAGACAGTAAAAATCAACGTGTGGTTGCTAAATGGGTGCCTGGTTCTTTTACAACAGAATGGAAAAGAATAAATTATACATTCGACGTTCCTGAAAGTCACAATATTGTAGCACTTTGGGTCGGACTGCGAAATAATTCTAATAAAGTTGTGTATTTTAGGTATTTAAAATTAGAAAAAGGTAACAAAGCTACAGATTGGACACCAGCACCAGAGGATATTGACGCGAATATCTCTTCTGTAGAAGGCAAAGTGACGACAGTAAGTAATCAGTACACTTATCTGAATCAGACTGTTAGTGGTATATCTGCAACAGTGAATAGCCATACTTCACAGATAAGCAAAAAAGCGGATAATAGTACAGTTACTGAAATTAATAATAGAGTAACAACATTAACGGCAGATTTAAGTGGAATAAAGCAGTCTATTTCAGCAACCTATGTAACTAAAACAGAATACGCAAAAGAAATAGACCGGCTTGGAGACAACATAAATAATGTTGATGATAAAGCTAGTGCGGCCCAGGATTGGTGTCAAACCATAGAGGACAATATAACAGACCATTACTCTACAACTGTACAGATGAATAACGCGATTACGCAAGCTGTTAGTGCGGAAAGTAACAGTATTAAGCTTGAAGTATCAGGAACTTATGCAACTAAAAATGATATTAGTAATCTTCAAATCGGTGGAAGAAATTTGTTAACTGGTTCCGCAGGTTGGACTAAAGCCAATCCAGCAAAAAGTACAAATGCAGCAGATGGATATGCATATATTGGTGGAAAAGTATATCTTGAAAATGGTAAAACATATACTTTGCAAGCGGTTAGTGATTCCGTATGGGCTACAGGGCATGGTGGTCAAACTGGTAAAGCAACGATATGGCTTCATGGTTTAGGAGATGGATTTCACAGAGTATTTTGTGGAGATGGTAAAACATCGGGACGATATACATGGACATTTGTTCATACATCAGCGACTCAGAATTGTGAAATAAGAATCAACGGTTATAGTAAAGTTACAAGCTTTTGGGATATTAAAATAGAATCTGGCAACAAAGCTACAGATTGGACACCAGCACAAGAGGATGTTAATGCTAAATTTAACAATTATGCAACAACGGCAAGCCTGAGTGCATATATAGCAAAAACAGATACAGGAGCATTAAAGAGCTGCATTGAAGCAATTGCAGACGATATTAACTTAACTGCTGGCGGTGCTATTAATATTAGTGGCAATAAGAGCGTTAATATTAGTGGTAATAAATTCTCATTGAACAGTAGTGGTACTAAAATATCTAGTGCAGGATATTTTCAAACTGTTAATGCGAAACTTGGTGAATGGAATGTAGATAGCAAAGCTATATATTGCGTAACAACAGATAAGGTATATACCGCATATCTACAGAACCCAGATTATGTAGTAGGAGCTGCGAGAGAAAATGCATGGGTGTATTCGGTGCAGAAGAATAGTTATCCAACATTTTATGTCACAAGTGAAGGTGAGTTATACACAAGAAAAATCAAACCATGTGTGAATATGGAAGGCTTCAATGTGCGAGTAACATCTTCCGCTAGCGGTATTGACATTTTTTGGTATACATGGAATTTTAGAGGCACTGGATTATTACTTGTCAATTGCGCAGTGTGGACTGACGAGACAGATGACTATGGGACAACCAGCTGTGCTATATACATCAACGATGCATGCGTGACAGCTAACACACACCGGTATGGAGAAAATTCAAATTCAGTAGAGTTAGATGCAGGATGCAGTTTTGCATACTGGGTTAGAGATTCGGATATCAAATTAACAATAAAGGCAGGTTCAACTAAAGACGGAATTAAAACATTTACAAGAACGATTCAAACTTTATTTGGACTGGAACAACTTTAAAAATCCGCAACGCGGTAGAAAGAGGTAAATATGGAAATACAGAAAAATGTAACATTAAATGCATCTATAACAGCAAAGGTAGATGAAAGCGAGACAAATGTTGTTAATATGTATGCAAACATACCACAGCAGGGACAGCCAACGGTAAGTAAGACGGTTGTTAATGTTAAAGGTTATATCGCAAATAAGAAAGCGTGCGATGCAGATATTGCAACATTTGAAGCAGAAGTATATAAAGCAATAACTGAAAGACAGGAATAAAAAGTTAAAGTTGCACCAGTGCAACAGAAAGGATATTGATTTATGGAAAAATTAAAAGTGATTGTAACAGCGGCGTGGAGCATTATATTAAGTGCTCTGGGAATCTTAGCAATTCCAGTATTATTACTGGTAACATGTAATCTAATAGATTATTTCACAGGTGTTGCAGCGTCAAAATTCAGGAAGCAGGAAATTGACAGCTACAAAGGAATAAAAGGAATTGCAAAGAAAATATGTATGTGGCTTTTGGTAGGAGTTGGTGTAATAGTAGACCAGCTCCTTTCTTATTCTGCAGGAGTTGTAGGTATAACATTACCTTTTACATTTCTTGTGGCTTGTGTTGTGGCAATATGGCTGATTTGCAACGAAATTATAAGTATATTGGAAAACATCAATGATATCGGTGTAACACTTCCACCATTCTTGCAGCCTATTGTTAAGAATTTAAAAAGTCAGGTAGAACAGAAAACAACAATTGATAATCAGGAGGATAAATAATATGAGTATCGTAGGAATAGATGTAAGTGATAATAACGGAACACTTAATTGGGATGTTATCAAGGAACTGATTGACTTTGCAATAGTAAGAGTAGGCTACGGATCTAATTATGAGAGCCAGGATGACAAGCAGGCTATAAGGAACATGCAGGAGCTTGAGAGAATAGGCAAGCCTTATGGCGTATATCTTTACAGTTATGCATTAAATGAAGATGAAGCACACAGCGAAGCAGCACATATTTTGAGAATGATAGCAGGATTTAATCCTAAAATAGGACTTTACATTGACCAGGAAGATGCGGACGGTTATAAGGCGAGAAACAATAAGAATCCTCATGAAAATGGAGAAGATTATACAAGATTCTGTCAGATCGTTATGGATGATTTAAAGGCAGCTGGTTTTGAGACAGTAGGCACATATGCTAATCTCAATTGGTTTGAGAATATTCTTGACAGGGAAGCACTTACAGACAAGAAGTGGCTTGCTATCTGGGGACCTGATAATTGTCCTGTAGAATGGGCTGAAATATGGCAGTACTGCTCAGATGGAACAATTGACGGTTCATCGCCAAGAACTGATATGAATAATTATATCAACGAAGGCAACTTTGCAAAACTTACAGAAACGGCTGCACCAGACTATGAACCGGAAGTGCCTATTCCGGAGAGAGAGATTGAAGATGTTGGCACAATGTACAACAAAGGAGATCATGTATGCTACAACAGAATCTACTACACAGCAGGCGATTGGACGGATGGAGCTGCACCTTATTACACAGATGGAGTAATTACAGATGTGTATGAAGGAAGCAGACATCCTTATCTTATCGATGATGGTACAGGATTTGTTGATGATAACTGTATTGCTGGATATTATAATGAGCCAGAAGATGATACAACAGAAAATGAATCAGAAGAAATGGCAGAGGATACGGAAGAAAAGACAGCATATGCAATAGTAGAATCAGGAGAAGGTTTCTGGCAGGTTGCAGAAAGAGCATTAGGAGACGGTACAAGATATCTTGAATTAGCAGAGTTTAACGATATGGATATTAGTACACCGTTATATACTGGCATGGAACTCAAACTTCCTAATTAATTTTATAATTAAGGCTGAAAGGGGGCATATTGCTTTTGCGATATGCCCCCCTTTTTTATTTGCTCTAAATGTGAATGATAATCATCAACTAGATATAAAATATACGCATTATACGCATAAAAAGTATTGACAAAATGCGCATAATGTGTATAATATAATTATAGATGAGATACCAAGGAAGGAGAAAAGCTGATGACTGTCAGAGAGCTTGATAAGCTTATAAAAAACGACGGTTGGTATTTCGTAAAACAAGTTGGTTCGCATATGCAATATAAGCATCCAACTAAAACTGGAAAAGTTACGATACCAAACCACAAGGGAGATGTCGATATAAAGACAGCGAACTCGATACTTAAGCAGGCAGGACTTAAATAGTCCTGCATAGCTTATGTAGGTTGTGGTATATAATAATATATAGACGGAAAGAAGGTTGATGATTATGAAATTAGTATATCCTGCAGTATTTACACCGTGCGAACAGAACGAAGGTGGTTATACAGTAGAAGTTCCAGATCTTAAAGGCTGCGTGACAGAAGGTGATGATTTAGCAGAAGCAATTGAAATGGGAATCGATGCTGCAAGTGGTTGGGTACTTGATGAATTAGAGAATGGTAATAATATACCTGAGCCATCGTTACGGGAAGATATAAAGCTGGATGATGACAACAGCTTTATTAATATGCTTGTACTGGATATGGACTCTTATTCTGAAAAGTATGGAGATAAAGCAGTAAGAAAGAATATAACAATACCAGCATGGCTGAATGCTTATGGGGAAAAGAATAATATTAATTTTTCCAAGGTATTACAGGATGCTTTATTAAAAAGAGCACAAGGATAGAATGAATATTAATATGTGCATATATTAATAGGAAGAAAAACAGTATACCTTAATGAAGTATGGTGGTCCGGATGGTGAGCTTGGGGCATCAATGAGATATCTGTCACAGAGATATTCCATGCCATACAGGGAGGTTGCCGGGCTGTTGACTGATATAGGTACGGAAGAGCTTGGTCATCTTGAAATGGTCAGTACAATGGTTCATCAGCTTACAAGAAATCTTACAATGGAACAGATAAAAGGAACCCCATTTGAGGCATATTATGTTGATCATACGGTTGGAGTATGGCCGCAGGCTGCAGGAGGTGTACCTTTCTGCGCAATTGAATTCCAGTCAAAGGGGGATGCAATAACTGATATTGCTGAGGATATGGCAGCAGAGCAGAAAGCGAGAAGTACTTATGATAATCTGTTAAGACTCTGCCGTGATGATCCGGATGTGTATGAACCGCTGAAGTTCCTAAGAGAAAGAGAGGTTGTGCATTTCCAGAGATTTGGAGAAGCTATGTCAATTATACAGAGCAAGCTGGATTCTAAGAACTTCTATGCATATAACCCGGAATTTAAAAAATAAGAAATAGAATGATATTAATAAAATATTATGGTAGAATACATTTATAAAAGACTGATTAAAGGAGTACTTATGAAAGAGAAGATATATACCATACCTGTTAACGATGCATTTTCGTCAGATTGTGAATGTCCGATTTGTTCAATGTATAAAGCGTTGGAGGATGATGCGGTAAGCTATACAATGGGTCCTAGTTATATGGAAGATGATATAAGGGCTGTGACCGATAAAAAGGGCTTCTGCCAGAAGCATTTAAAGAAAGTGTATGACTGCGAGAACAGACTTGGTTTTGCACTTGTTATGAAGACACATCTGGACCGGGTAATTAATGACATTGAAGGGCTGCAGGATGGAAAAGTGGCAGGAAAGTCTATGTTTAAGAAAGCTGATAAACCTTCCGTGACAGCATATACTGAACAGCTTGAAGGCACATGCTTTGTGTGTGAAAGGATTGAGAACACATTTCAGAGATATCTTGATACAATATTTCATATGTATAAGCATGATGCTGATTTCAGAGAAAAGTATAAGTCGTGCAGGGGATTCTGTACAAAGCATTACGGGATTCTGATTGAACAGGCGGCTAATTCTTTAAAAGGTGATATGTTAGAGGATTTTATTAAGGCAACTAACAGCCTGTATATTGAGAATATGAAGCGTGTGAGAGATGATGTTGAGTGGTTTATTAATAAATTTGACCACAAATATATTGATGAGCCATGGAAGAATGCCAAGGACTCTCTTGTCAGGGCAATGATAAAAGATGGTTCATATATAATGGATGAGCCGGGAAAGAAGAATAACAGATAAAAAACAAGTCACTTGTTTATAAAGCCTGATAAAGGCACATATAACAAGTGACTTGTTTTTAATATGTGAAGGTAACTGAATACAGTGTGTAATTAGTACGATTAGTTGTTTTATATGCATAGGATAACTGGGTTCCTGCATTAGATACTGCAGATTTGATGTCAAGGTCTGCAGTTGTAGTGAATTCTATATGTTTAACTCTGTTGCGGATGCATCGTAGTATATAGTTATCAAATTCTTTCTGTGTATTAACTGACTGAAGCTTTGCCTGTACAGGATATGTGTATATATATCCATTTGCAGGACTGGCAGTATTTACTGCAGATTCCCATGTATGGTCAATTGCCATGTCTGCGTCTGAAATATTAAAGTATCCGTGATCAATATATTCTGATGAAGAACCAACGGGATCATCCCATGTGACATCAACCTGATACCAGTCATCTCCAAGCTTTACAACATTCCATATATGCTGCTGGTTGCCTGCTGTACCTGATAATGTATAATTCTCAATGCCAAGCATATCCATAAATGTTTTGAAACTCTCAGTGTATCCACTGCAGACAGCTTCGCCATTAATAAGCGCATCATAAGCATTAAATGTAGAACCACCGTTATCAATGTATGTTATATGCGATACAAGGTAATCATGTATTGCGAGTTCATTTTCGTAATCACTTTTCTGAGGAGAAGTAACTTCTGAAAAAATTTCAATATATTTGTTATATAATTCAAGCTGGCGGTCATTAAGCTGGGATGTGTTGTCCGAATTATATGCTTTCATTATTGCATAGTTATCCCAGCAGTCATAGGTTATCACCATATTATAACCGTCTTTAACCCTGCGGTATTCACATTTTATCTGTTCTATTCCGCTAATCCGTGTCAGCCACTCGTTGGCATCAATAAGTTTGTCATCAGCAACAAAAATATCACATTCGTTATTGTTATTTTCCATGGATTGTATTATAAACTGAATTATATCTTCAGTTGTAGCTGCTTTGTTATCAAAGGGTATATATGAAATTTCTGAAGAATTATCAGATGTATTATCACTTGTAAAAGGCATGCTGCATCCGTAAAGGGATGTTATTAATATTGCTCCGGCTAAAAGAGACGCTAAATATTTTCTGAACTTCATGAGTTGTCTCCTACTAATTAATTATAATCACATATAATTGTATAACGGGGTGATTGCAAATGTAAAGCGAAATGATAAGAAATATGGAGGATAATTATGGCAGATTATCAGTTGAAAAATGTTAAGGATTTTGATCTGGCACAGACACTTGAATGTGGACAGTGTTTTCATTTTGTAAAAATGGATGAAGAGGATTATGTACTGACTGCAAAGGGGCATGTTCTGCATGTTTCACAGGAAGCGGATACCGTTACATTCTATGATACAGAAGAGGACGAATATGTAAATGTATGGAAAGATTATTTCGATATGGACAGGGATTATTCGGCAATTAAGAAAAAGCTGCTGGAAAAAGATGATAAGTTAAAGGATGCAATTGAAAGCATGTGGGGAGTGAGGATTCTTAATCAGGATTTTTTTGAAACTCTTATATCATTCATTATATCGCAGAATAAGCAGATACCTCATATTAAGAAGATAGTAGCTGATATATCTGCAAAGTTTGGTACATATATGGGGACATATGGTGGAGCAGATATGTATACATTTCCATCACTGGAACAGCTTGCCAATGCAAGTGAAGAGGATTTTAAAGAGTTAAAGACGGGATTTAGGGCGCCCTATATTATGGATGCAATAAGAAGAAATATGGCAGGTCAGTTTGATAAAAATGAACTTAAGAGCATGGATTATGATTCGTGCATTAAGGAACTTATGACAATAAAAGGTGTTGGAGAGAAGGTTGCCAACTGCGTAAGCCTTTTCGGACTTGGAAAGAAAGAAGCATTTCCTGTTGATGTGTGGATTAAAAGAATTATGGAGACAATGTATTTTGACGGTGTGGATACGCCGAAGGATAAGATTGCCGCATTTGCAAAGGAACAGTTTGGTGAGCTTGGCGGATTTGCGCAGCAGTACCTGTTTTATTATGGAAAAACAATCAAAATGGGTGTGAAGTAATAATTATTAATAAAATCTAAAAAATATAATATATTTGAATTAGCTGTTGACAAATAAAAGCATGAAGTGTTACATTATGTGCAGTGGTTAGCACTCGAAAAGAATGAGTGCTAACAGAAATATGAATGCTGCCATGAAGGGTTCACTCTTATGTGGAGACAGCGGAATGGAGGAATATATAATGAAATTAGTACCATTAGGAGACAGAGTTGTTATTAAAGCATTAGTTGCAGAGGAAACTACTAAATCAGGAATCGTGCTTCCTGGACAGGCTAAGGAAAAGCCACAGCAGGCAGAAGTTATTGCTGTAGGTCCTGGCGGAGTTGTTGATGGTAAGGAAGTTGTTATGCAGGTTAAGCCTGGTGATAAGGTTATCTATTCTAAGTATTCTGGAACAGAAGTTAAGCTTGATGAAGATGAGAATCTCATTATTGTAAAGCAGTCAGATATTCTTGCTATCATTGAATAATTAAGCATTGAATAATGATGTTTTTGATTACAGAGTTTTGAACATATAAGTATATTTATTAGGAGGCTATTATTATGGCAAAGGAAATTAAGTACGGAATTGAAGCTAGAAAGGCTTTAGAGGAAGGTGTTAATAAGTTAGCTAATACAGTAAGAGTAACAATCGGACCTAAGGGACGTAATGTTGTTCTTGATAAGTCATATGGTGCACCACTTATCACTAACGATGGTGTTACTATTGCTAAGGATATCGAGCTTGAAGATGCATTCGAGAATATGGGTGCACAGCTTGTTAAGGAAGTAGCAGCCAAGACTAATGATGTTGCAGGTGATGGTACAACAACAGCTACTGTTCTTGCACAGGCTATGATTAATGAAGGTATGAAGAACCTTGCAGCAGGTGCTAACCCAATCGTATTAAGAAAGGGAATGAAGAAGGCTACTGATTGTGCTGTTGATGCTATTGCACATATGAGCGAAAAGGTAACAGGCAAGGATCAGATTGCCAAGGTTGCAGCTATTTCAGCAGGTGATGAAGAAGTTGGACAGATGGTAGCTGATGCTATGGAGAAGGTTTCTAACGATGGTGTTATCACAATCGAGGAATCTAAGACAATGAAGACAGAGCTTGATCTTGTAGAAGGTATGCAGTTCGACAGAGGATACATTTCAGCATATATGGCTACAGATATGGATAAGATGGAAGCAGTTCTTGATAATCCATATATCCTTATTACAGATAAGAAGATTTCTAATATTCAGGAAATTTTACCGGTTCTTGAGCAGATTGTTCAGAGTGGTGCCAAGCTTCTTATTATTGCAGAAGATGTTGAGGGCGAGGCTCTTACAACACTTATCGTTAATAAGTTAAGAGGAACATTCAATGTTGTAGCTGTTAAAGCTCCTGGATACGGTGACAGACGTAAGGAGATGCTTAAGGATATTGCAATTCTTACAGGTGGTCAGGTTATTTCTGAGGAACTTGGACTTGAACTTAAGGATACAACAATGGATATGCTTGGTAGAGCTAAGTCTGTTAAGGTTCAGAAAGAGAACACAGTTATCGTTGATGGCGAAGGTGCTAAGGAAGATATCGATGCAAGAGTTGCCCAGATTAAGGCACAGCTTGAAGAGACAACATCTGAATTTGATAAAGAGAAGTTACAGGAAAGACTTGCTAAGCTAGCAGGTGGTGTAGCTGTTATCAGAGTTGGTGCTGCAACAGAGACAGAGATGAAGGAAGCTAAGCTTCGTATGGAAGATGCTCTTAATGCAACAAGAGCTGCTGTTGAAGAAGGTGTAGTATCAGGTGGTGGTTCTGCTTACATCCATGCTTCTAAGAAGGTTTCAGAGCTTGTTAAGGAACTTAGCGGAGATGAGAAGATTGGTGCACAGATTATATTAAAGGCACTTGAAGCTCCATTATTCCACATTGCATACAATGCTGGTCTTGAAGGTGCCGTTATCATTAACAAGGTAAGAGAGTCTGAAGTTGGTACAGGATTCGATGCATATAAGGAAGAATATGTCAACATGATTGATGCTGGTATCCTTGATCCGGCTAAGGTTACAAGAAGTGCATTACAGAATGCTACAAGCGTTGCTTCAACACTTCTTACAACAGAATCAGTTGTTGCTAATATTAAGGAAGATGCTCCAGCTATGCCAGCAGGTGGTGCAGGTATGGGCGGAATGATGTAATTCCACGATATAATTAAAACTTACAGCCCGGTGGGTAATTTCCCGCCGGGCATATTGCTTTAAAGAAAGGTTATTGAATTATGATAGAAGGAACAGTAGAGCAGATTGTTAAAGTTACCGCTCCTAAGATTTCGATTTTTTATAGAATAATACTTGTGATTGCATGTCTTGTAGCTGCAACAACAATTGTGCAGACAGGCTGGTTAGGCGTTATTGTACTGGTTATATTTATATTTTTCACGGTGTTTGTATTCGAGTATTATAATGCTGAATATGAATATTCATATGTTGATGGAAGCCTGACTATAGATAAAATTATGGCTAAATCCATAAGAAAGAATGTCGGCAATTTTGACCTTACAAGAGCAGTTCTTGTGGCTAAGGTAAACAGTCAGGAGGCTTTAGGCAAAGCCAGACAGCAGTTAAGAACATATAATTGTTCGTCAGGAGTAGATGACCCTGAAGATATTGTAATATACACATATGACAATGACAGTAACGAGATGATAAGACTGTTTATGCTTCCAAATGATTCAATGAAAGAAGCAATTGTAAGTGCTGTTGGTAACGGAGTTGCACATTTATAAAAAATGTTTGACTTTTAGCGGCAGTTTTGTTATATTCTCTTGTAACATATTTATAAACTGACTAAGCTGTCAGATACTTGTAGAAACATCCGGATTAATTTATTTATTCGGATTTTTTCTATATATTAAAACACAACAGAAAGCGAGGATTTTAGCAAAATGGGTAAAATTATTGGTGAAGGCATTACATTTGACGACGTACTTTTAGTTCCACAGTATTCAGAAGTAACACCTAATATGATTGACCTCTCAACACAGCTCACTAAGAATATTAAACTTAACATTCCTTTAATGAGTGCAGGTATGGACACAGTTACAGAACACAGAATGGCAATCGCAATGGCTAGACAGGGCGGTATTGGTATTATTCATAAGAATATGTCAGTAGAAGCTCAGGCAGAAGAAGTAGACAAGGTTAAGCGTTCAGAGAATGGTGTTATCACAGACCCATTTTTCTTACATCCAGATAATACATTACAGGAAGCTAATGACCTTATGGGTAAGTTCAGAATCTCCGGAGTACCTATCACAGATGATAATGGCAAGCTTGTTGGTATCATTACTAACAGAGACCTTAAGTTTGAGGAGCATTTTGAAAGACCAATCAAGGAGTGCATGACAAGCGAGAATCTTATCACAGCTCCAGTTGGAACTACTCTTGAAGAGGCTAAGAAGATATTAGGTAAGGCAAGAAAAGAGAAGCTGCCTATCGTTGATGACGATTATAAGTTAAGAGGACTTATCACAATCAAGGATATTGAGAAGAGCGTTAAGTATCCATCTTCAGCACATGATTCACAGGGCAGACTTCTTGCAGGTGCTGCTGTTGGTATCACAGCTAATGTTATGGAAAGAGTACAGGCTCTTGTTAATGCAAATGTTGACTGTATCGTTATTGATTCAGCTCACGGACATTCTAAGAATATTATTACAACTCTTAAGGAGATTAAGTCAGCATTCCCTGATCTTCAGGTTATTGCCGGTAATATTGCAACAGGTGCAGCTGCCAAGGCTCTTTGCGAGGCTGGTGTAGATGCTGTCAAGGTTGGTATCGGACCTGGTTCTATCTGTACAACACGTGTGGTTGCAGGTATTGGTGTACCACAGATAACAGCAATTATGGATTGTTATGAGGTTGCTAAGGAATATGGTATTCCGGTTATCGCAGATGGTGGTATCAAGTTCTCAGGTGATATGACTAAGGCAATTGCAGCAGGTGCTAACGTATGTATGATGGGTAGCATATTCGCAGGTTGTGATGAGAGTCCTGGAACATTCGAATTATTCCAGGGTAGAAAATACAAAGTATACAGAGGAATGGGTTCTATCGCAGCAATGGAGAACGGAAGTAAAGACAGATACTTCCAGACAGATGCTAAGAAGCTTGTTCCTGAAGGTGTTGAAGGTAGAGTACCTTACAAGGGACCTCTAGCTGATACAGTATTCCAAATGATTGGTGGTATCAGAGCCGGTATGGGTTATACAGGTTGTGCTACAATCACAGACCTACACGAAAAGGCTAAGTTCTGTAAGATTTCAGGTGCAGGTCTAAAGGAAAGTCATCCACATGACATTCAGATTACTAAGGAAGCTCCTAACTATAGCTTTAATGTATAATTAAAAACTTTGATTTTAAACAGGGTTCTCATGTGAGAACCCTGTACTTATATTATTATGGAAAATAAACTTATATATTTATATAGCCTTTATGAATTAGTAAGGGCAGATATGGACAAAATAAAGATACCATATACTAAGAATGTACAGATAAAAATAAATAACAGAGCAAAGAGGATGCATGGTTGTTGTAGAAAGGTCAATGGTAACTTTGTAATAGAAATATCTGACTTTCTTTTTAATTATTCAAAAGAAGAGATAATGAACACAATTGCCCATGAATTAATACACACCTGTTATGGCTGCTTCAATCATGGAAAAAGGTTTAAATACTATTGTGATAAAATAAATCAGCTTGGTTACAATGTTACAACCACATATAAAGGGAAAGAGGTAACACAAATTCAAAACGAAGCAAAGTACCTTGTTATGTGTGAAAACTGTAATACCAAAATGTATAGAATGAAAAAGTCAAAATTAATCACAAATTCTCAGCTTTAT
>OIZO01000075.1_pt1 | contig 79253 bp, 58 predicted proteins | sample 1588551 | NCBI WGS metagenome assembly OIZO01 (sample SAMN03283271) | human gut metagenome | biome: human-associated habitat; material: feces | host: Homo sapiens | place: Peru | collected 2012
CAAAGCACTACTGGCGCTATCGCATGCACCTGAACATTGAGGATCTTATGGCAAACGGTGAGTTTATCGACGACATTAGTACGCTCATCGGTCAGGCTGGCAGGAACTTCGGTTATTCAAGTAGATGAAAATGATGTCTGAAAGCACAGACAAGATTAACCTAAAAACAAATATATAAATGCTGAAGAAATATATGATGCTGGCTGCGCTGTTGCCTATGATGGCAGCAGCCCAGACCGTAAAGTCGCCCAACGGCAATGTAGCGCTTACCTTCTCGCTCTCAGACAAGGGACAGCCTACATACGAGATGTCGTACAAGGGTAAGGCTGTGTGTAAGCCTTCTCATCTCGGATTGGAGCTGGCTAAGGACAAGCACGCATCAAAGGGAATGGACGAGACCGACCTTATGGACGGTTTCACAGAGACAGGCAGCAAGACATCGACCTTCGATGAAACCTGGAAGCCTGTATGGGGCGAGACTTCTACCATCCGCAACAACTACAGCGAGATGGAGGTCAACCTGACTCAGAAGTCTTCAAAACGCAACATCACCATACGTTTCCGTGTTTACGACTACGGTATGGGACTTCGCTATGAATTCCCGCAGCAGGAGTCGCTCAACTATTTCGTGATAAAGGAAGAGCACACCCAGTTTGCCATGGCAGGCAATCATACTGCCTACTGGATTCCGGGCGACTACGACACGCAGGAGTATGAGTATAACATCACTCCGCTTACGGGCATACGTGAGGTGATAGCCAAGAACCGTGAGGCTTACAAGAGCAACTCGTCTACAACCGTATTCTCCGATACTGGCGTGCAGACTTCGCTGCAACTCAAGACCAACGACGGTCTGTACATCAACATACACGAAGCCGCTTGCTTGGATTATCCGACAATGCACCTCAACCTCGATGAAAAGACTTTGACCTTCGAGTCGTGGCTTACACCCGATGCTGTGGGCCGTAAGGGATTCATACAGACTCCTTTCAACACACCTTGGCGAACCGTAATGGTGAGCGACGATGCCCGCGATATGCTCTCGTGCAAGCTTACGCTCAACCTTAACGAGCCTTGCAAGATAGAGGACACTTCATGGATTCATCCTACAAAGTATTGCGGTGTGTGGTGGAACATGATTGTCGGCACCAAGACATGGAGCTATACCAACGACCTTCCGTCGGTTCGTCTCGGTGTGACCGACTACAGCAAGTGCAAGCCCAACGGCACACATGGTGCAACAAACGATGAGGTGAAGCGTTATATCGACTTCGCTGCAAAGAACGGTTTGCAGCAAGTTCTGGTAGAAGGATGGAACGAAGGATGGGAAGACTGGTTCGGACACCAGAAGCTCGATGTCTTCGACTTCGTGTCGCCTTATCCCGACTTCGACATAAAGATGCTCAACGACTATGCCCATTCTAAGGGCGTTAAGCTGATGATGCACCACGAGACATCTTCTGCAGCACTCAATTACGAGCGCCACTTGGAGGATGCTTTCCGCTTGATGAACAAGTATGGTTATGATGCCGTTAAGACCGGATACGTCGGCGACATCATTCCGCGAGGCGAATATCACTACAGCCAGCTGATGAACAATCACTATCAGCGTGTCATTGAGACTGCCGCCAAGCACCACATCATGGTAAATGCTCACGAGGCAACACGTCCTACGGGCATCTGCCGCACATGGCCTAACCTCGTAGGCAACGAGAGTGCACGCGGTACGGAGTATGAGGCATTCGGCGGAAACGTAGCTTACCATACCGTGATGCTTCCGTTCACCCGTCTGCAGGGTGGTCCGATGGACTACACACCGGGCATCTTCGAGACACGTCTCTCCGAGTGGAGCCAGAACAAGAGCTTTGTTCACACCACACTCTGCGGTCAGCTCTCGCTCTATCTCGTCATGTACAGTCCGCTGCAGATGGCTGCCGACCTGCCCGAACACTACGAGAAGTATGACGACGCATTCCAGTTCATTCGCGACGTGGCTTGCGATTGGGACGACTCGAAGTACTTGGAGGCAGAGCCTGCCAAATACATCACCGTAGCACGCAAGGCAAAGGGAACAGACAACTGGTTTGTAGGAGGCAAGACAGGCGAAGAGGCTCGCACCGCAGTAGTGCGTCTCGACTTCCTCGACAAGGGTCGCAAGTACGACTGCGCGATATATCAGGATGCCAAGGATGCTGACTACGAGCATAATCCCAAGGCTTATCAGATTCTGCACAAGACCGTCAAGAAGGGCGATGTGCTGAAGATTAAGGAGGCACGCGGCGGCGGTTTCGCTGTTTCGCTTATTGCTAAATAATAACAATACACTACGCTACTGACATGAACAGAAATTATTTGTTTACGGCATTTTTTGCCGCAATGCTTACATTGAATGCCAATGCTCAGGGGCGCTTTAATGAGATGGAATACGGCAAGACACAAACCGTATTCCATCTCAACGCGTCTTCTACCCCCAAGCTCCGCATATACAAAAACGGACAGGGAGGCAAACCCGTCAAGACCGTAAAGATGCGGGCTATAGGCAACGACCGTTGGGAAGCCACTGTCAAGGGCAACCTTGGTGGCATGTTCTACACCTTCGACATCGGCAAGGGCGAGTGTCCAGGCACGTTTGCCAAGGCTGTAGGCGTAAACGGCAATCGTGCAGCCATACTGAATATGGCTGACACCAATCCGGATGGATGGGCTGACGACCGTCGTCCGGCTCTTGCGTCGCCTGCCGACCAGGTTATCTACGAGCTTCACATGCGCGATTTCTCCATTAGCCCTACTTCGGGCATGAAGCACCAGGGCAAGTATCTGGCTCTGACCGAGCCTCGCGCCATAGCCTATCTGAAGAGTCTCGGCATCAACGCCATCCATTTCCAGCCGCTCTTCGACTATGCTTCTGTCGACGAGACACAACTGCACCGCCCGCAGTTCAACTGGGGCTACGACCCGAAAAACTATAATGTGCCCGAAGGCAGCTACTCGACAGATCCATACAAGCCAGAGGTGCGCATACGTGAGTTCAAGACAATGGTGCAGGCATTGCACAAGGCAGGCATCCGCGTTATCTTCGATGCCGTTTATAATCATACGTTCGACATCGAAGGCAGCAACTTCCAGCGCACTTATCCCGACTATTACTATCGCAAGACAGCCGACGGACGTTATTCGGACGGTTCAGGTTGTGGCAACGAGACGGCATCGGAGCGTCCGCTGATGCGCGAGTTTATGATTGAGAGCGTGAAGTACTGGATCAACGAATTCCACATTGACGGATTCCGATTCGACCTTATGGGCGTTCATGACATCGAAACGATGAACCAGATACGTGCCGCTGTCGACGCAATAGACCCTTCTATTTATATATATGGTGAGGGATGGAGTGCCGGAACGTGTGCCTATCCGCAGGAGAAGCTTGCCATGAAGGCTTCAACCTACAAGCTTAACGGCATCGGAGCGTTCAGCGACGACATGCGCGACGCTCTTCGCGGTCCGTTCTCCGACGACACCAAGGGAGCTTTTCTTGCCGGAATAAAGGGCGAGGAGGAGAGTCTGAAGTTCGGAATAGTTGGCGGCATAGCCCATAATCAGGTTGATATGACACGTGTCAACTACGACAAGAAGCCTTGGACCAACGAGCCAACGCAGCAGATAAGCTATGTAAGCTGTCACGACGACATGTGTCTGGTAGACAGATTGAAGGCGAGCGTACCAGGACTGAAGGATATGACACGCAGCCAAGCCGACCGACAGGCAGAACTGATACGCCTCGACCTGCTTGCACAGACTGCCGTGTTCACATCGCAGGGCGTGCCCTTCATGCTGGCTGGCGAGGAAATGCTGCGCGACAAGAAAGGCGTGCACAACAGTTTTTCGTCGCCCGACAGCATCAACGAGTTCAACTGGGACAATCTGAAGCAGTATCCGCAGGTGTTTGAGTATTATCGTGGTTTGATACATCTCCGCAATAATCATCCCGCATTCCGCCTTGGCAAGGCAGAAGCCGTGAGAGAGCACCTTGAGTTTATTGCCACCGACGATTGTCTTGTAGCATTCCGATTGAAGAACCTTGAAGGTATCGACTCGTGGAAAGACATCATCGTGGTGCTCAATGCCAACAAGCAGGCGAAGACAATAGCCATTCCCGAAGGCGAATACACCGTAGCCTGCTGCAACGGAGTGATAAACGAGCAGGGCATCGGACTCTCGTTCAACGCCGCAGAGGCTACGGTCAATCCACAGTCGGCATTGATACTGTACAGAAAGTAATAACTAACGTTTTAATGCTAAACCTAATCAGATAATGAAGAAAAAACTTGTATCGTTAATGATGCTTATGAGTGCAATGAGCTTGAACGCTGCGGTGACAGTCGACCGCATCGAACCTACCAACTGGTATGTAGGCATGAAGGATGCCTCGCTGCAACTTATGGTGTACGGCAAGGATGTGCGCAATGCCGATGTTGAGGTGAACTATCCCGGAGTGCGTATCGATTCTATAGCCCGACTCGACTCGCCCAACTATCTGTTGGTATACCTCAACCTTGAAGGTGCAAAGGCTGGCGAGATGACAATGAGTTTCAAGCAGGGCAAGCAGACCAAGAAGGTGAAGTATCAATTGAAAGACCGCGCTATGGCAGGCGACAAACGCATAGGCTTCAGCAATGAAGACGTGCTGTATATGCTCATGCCCGACCGCTTTGCCAACGGCAATTTGAAGAACGACGCTTTCAAGACTATGCGCGACAAGACATGCGACCGCTCGGCTCCAAGTCTGCGTCACGGTGGCGACCTTGAAGGTATTCGCCAGCACCTCGACTACTTCAACGAGCTTGGAGTTACGGCACTGTGGTTTACACCGGTTCTTGAGAACGACAGTCCGAGCAATGGCGTGAACTCAACCTATCACGGCTATGCCACTACCGACTACTATCGTGTAGACCCACGTTTCGGTACCAACGACGAGTATAAGCGTCTTGTAGACGAGGCTCACAGCAAAGGTCTGAAGGTGGTTATGGACATGATTTTCAACCATTGCGGATTCGACCATCCATGGGTAGCCGACATGCCATCGAAGGACTGGTTTAACGCTCCCGAATGGCTCTCGCCCGAATATCAGACAGCCGAGCATCAGAAGAAACTGGACACCATGGACGGCGATGCCAAGGTCAACGACAAGTATCTGCAGACCAGCTATAAGCTTACACCGGTGCTCGATCCGTATGCAAGCAAGGTAGACTTGCGTGAAACAGTAGACGGATGGTTCGTGCCTACAATGCCCGACCTCAACCAGCGCAACCCTCACGTGATGAAGTATCTGATTCAGAACAGCGAGTGGTGGATAGAGACAGTCGGCATAGACGGCATCCGTATGGATACATATCCGTATGCCGACCGCGACGGAATGGCACTGTGGATGAAGACACTCGACAAGGAATATCCCAACTTCAACACCGTTGGTGAGACATGGGTGACCGAACCTGCCTATACGGCAGCATGGCAGAAGGACAGCAAACTGTCTGATAAGAACAGCTATCTGAAGACTGTCATGGACTTCGCCTTCTTCGACCGTATCAATCAGGCTAAGCATGAGGAGACCGATGATTGGTGGAACGGCATGAACCGCATATACAACGTGCTGTGCTACGACTACCTTTATCCCAACCCGAAGAGCGTAATGGCTTTCGTGGAGAACCACGACACCGACCGATTCTTAGGAGAAGGCAAGGATACTCTGGCTCTTAAGCAGGCGTTGGCGCTGCTGCTGACCATCAACCGCACTCCGCAGCTATACTACGGAACTGAGGTGCTGATGAACGGAACCAAGAGCGTTACTGACGGCAACGTGCGTAAGGACTTTCCTGGCGGTTGGGCTGACGACAAGCAGAACGCCTTCACGGCAGAAGGACGTACCAAGGCGCAGAACGATATGTTCAGCTGGACAAGCCGACTGCTGCATTGGCGTCAGGGCAACGAGGTGATTACAAAGGGCACACAGACCCAGTTCTGCTCACATAAGGGCATTTACGTAGTTGCACGCCAGTATAAAGGCAAGAGCGTTATGACCGTTATCAACGGAAAGAACAATGCTGCCGAACTCGATGTGAAGCGTTATGCCGAGATAATAGGCGATGCTCAAAAGGCAGTAGACGTTACAACCGGTCGCAATGTCGTAATCAGTCATAACGTAAAAATGCGTCCGCGCCAGACCATGGTATTGGAGTTTTGATGTACAATATTTGCATTTCTAACGCTCAATACTGCGAGTTGAACGCACAAGAAGATCTTTAGCTCGAAATTCTCGAGTTTTGAGCGTGCAGAACTTAATTCGTTTATAACCAGAATGTTATAACTATGACTGGGCAAGGTGAGCAAAAAGCGAAACCTTAAAAGAACTCCTTTTTTTTGCAAAAGAACAACTATTGCCCTCCAATAGTACTCCCGTTGCATACCATTTAGGGCTTCTTTGCCTTCCAAAAGGACTACATTTGGAAGGCAAGGAAGCCCTAAATGGTATGTAGAGAGGTCACCTACCCCTCAAAAACTATAAAAAACCGTTTCAGAAATCTCTAGAATCGATTTTTCGTTTGTAACACTTTTTTACTGCCTGTACGATATTTGCATTGTCCTTTTTAACGATTCTTATCGTACATAAATATCGCTACTCCTTAATTCTTTGGTAACTTTGCACCCGAATTAATAGAGATAGTTATAAAAGTTTTTTTTGAATTTATGAAGAAGAAATTAGGAATCTTTACCCCCGTAACGTTAGGAATGCTAACGGCATTCGGTCCGTTTTTGACTGATTTTTATTTGCCTGTTCTACCGGAAATGACAACATTCTTCAATACATCGCCAGCTTTGGCTTCGCTTAGCCTTACAACAGGAATGATCGGACTGGCAGCGGGTCAGGTGTTTATAGGACCACTTACAGACAAGTACGGACGCAACCGCATATTGGTGATTTCAATGATTATGTTTGCCGTAGCAACCATCTTGTGTATTCTTGCGCCAAACATATATATATTCAACCTTATGCGCATATTCCAAGGAGTGGCAGGAGCAGGCGGTATAGTCATCTCGAAGAGTATGGCGACGGACATGTTCAGCGGAAAAGAACTTGCCAACTTTATGGCTATTCTGGGTTCAATCAACGGTATTGCTCCTGTATGTGCTCCAGTAGTGGGCGGAGTAATGGCAGGCGTAACATCGTGGCAGGGTGTGTTCTGCTTGCTGCTCGGCATAGGTATCATATTGGCAGTATGCAGTTGGCGTTTGCCCGAAACCCTACCAGTTGACAAGCGTATTCAGAGTAACATTCTGCATGTCTACTCCAATTTATTTCGCGTTTTCCGCAATCCTCGATTCACACTAAGCACACTTGCAGCCATGGCGTGCTTCTTCACCTTCTTTGCCTATATCGCCTCGTCGCCGTTCATATTGCAGCAGGGTTACGGTCTGTCGCCTTTTGAGTTCAGTCTGTGTTTTGCCCTGAATGCCTTAATGATAGGCGTAGGTGCTGGCATAGCCCCGCTGTTCAAGCGCTCTACAACGAGTATCAGACACGGAGCGTTGAACATGTTGTCGGCTTCGGTATTCTTGGGCGCCTGTCTGTTATGCCATCTGCCACTTGTAATGCTCATGTGCTGTTACATTTATCTGATGTTCAGCTTCGGCTTGATGCAACCTGGTCTCACAGCCGTTGCTCTTGATGCCGAGCGCAACAATGCAGGAGCGGCAAGTGCCATATTCGGAGCTTCGGGCTTTGTAGCAGGAGCCATAGCAAGCCCTATAGTTGCATTGGGAAATATAAACCTCACTTCAAGCTGCGTAATGTTTGCAGGGGCTGTGATTTGCGTAGCTCTTTCCCTGCCATTGTGCAAGAGATTGAAGCCTGCACTGCAGTCGTGTTCCTAATGTGGAATGTGCCGTAAAGTGAGAAAATGCCGATTAAGAGTAACATTCTTATGCACATATAATGTTAAGAAAACTTGTAGATTGAACTCTTCTGTGGCTTTTAGTTAATGTGATTTCCGTATTTGCCTATAATTTGTTAACTTTGAAACCTAATAACTAAAGCAATGAGCATCAGATACGAGATACATTCTTAAAGAAAGAGGAAGTGATAAACTCGTCAGTGTTTTTCCAAACAAAATTTGAATAATTCTATGACAATTAAAGATAAATTGCGGGACTTGGTAAACCGATACCAAATTGCAAAAAACAAAGGTCAACTTCAAGGGGCTTCAGAAGCGACAATGAGAACATGGATAGACGAGCTTTTATCTGTGTTTGGGTGGAATGTGCAAAATACGCATCAGGTTTTGACAGAACATACACTTGGAAAAGACGAGAAAAATAAACTACAAGAAATTGGATCTACTAACATACGTCCTGATTATACCCTTGTCAATGGTGCAGTAAAATTGTCTTTTGTTGACGCAAAAAGCCTTGCTGTAAACATTGCGGAAGATAAAAATGCGGCTTTCCAAATACGTTCTTATGGTTGGTCTATTAGTGCCCAATTTTCAGTGGTTACTAATTTTGAGCAGTTGGCCATCTATGATTGTTCTGTAATGCCGTATGTTACGGATGAATCTTTTATTGCAAGAAAATATTTATTGACTGTTGATGAGTATGTTGAGAATTATGATATACTTAACATGTTTCTGTCCAAAGATAATGTGATTTCAGGCAATATCAGATTTGTAAACAAGAAAGGAAATACAATAGACGAGAAGTTTGCCAAACTGTTGGGAGAAATTCGCAAAAAATTAGCTACAGCAATCCTTGCTTCAAATAAAGTGGAATCTGTAAGTACTTTGAGCTTTTATGTTCAAACAATAATAGACCGTATTCTTTTTATTAGAGTATGCGAAGCACGTGGATTGGAAGAAGACGGTTTGTTGGCAAAATATACACAAAGGGATTTTTGGACATCATTCAAAAAAAGTTCATATGCCGAATTTTATGAACACTACGATGGTCCGATGTTCAAGAAAATACAACCTTTGCAAAGTCTTGTTGTTGACAATGATGTACTTGTTGATTTTGTCGGAAAGTTGTATTATCCTTCACCGTACCGATTTGATGTTATACCACTCAAATCGTTAAGTGACATTTATGATTTGTTCCTTGGCTATCAACTTGTAGTAAAAGACGGGAATGTTTATGATGAGTTGAAATCAGAATTCAAAAAAAGTAATGGTGCAGTAACTACTCCAGAGTCGTTGGTGAATCGTGTTGTATGTTCTACTTTGCCAGATTCATTCCTGTCTAATCTAAGTGTAGATGAATTACTGAAATTTAAGATAGCAGATATTGCGTGTGGTAGTGGAGTATTCCTTGCAGGTATTTATGACAAATTGGCTTTGTGCCTGGAAAATAAAATAGCTAATGGAGACAATGTCTGTAGTAATTTCTATGCAAACATAGATGGCAAGATTAAACTCACTATAAGTGGGCGGAAAGCCATTATAAATAATTGTATATATGGAGTGGATATAAATCCTGAAGCTGTAGAAGTCGCAAAACTGTCACTTTCATTGAAAATTATAGACAATTATAATCCGAAAGACTTTAATACAGTTGGCATACTTGGTAGTCAGATACTGAAGGGAATTGGAACAAACATAAAATGCGGAAATTCTTTGGTAGGGTCTGACATATATACTGTATATCCTAATCTTTTAAAAAATATTGCGGAAAATCAAATGACAAATGCATTTGATTGGATGGAGTCGTACCCTGAAGTTTTTAATAAGGGTGGTTTTGATTGTATCGTTGGAAATCCTCCTTATGTAGAGGTGAAAAACTACAATGTGGACTTGCCTACAATGGCATCATATATAAAGTACAAATACAGTTCAAGTAAAAACGGGAAAATCGATCTGGCGATACCATTCATAGAGAAAAGTATCGAACTCCTCAATGAAAATGGACGTTTAGGGTTCATCATACAAAAGCGTTTCTTCAAGGACCAGTATGGGAAAGGTATTCGTAGGATGCTTACGCAAGAAGGAAAATTTCTCCTTAATGGTATTTATGACTATGAGGAAAATGACCTGTTTTCTGGAAGAACTACATATGTCGCAATTGTAGTGTGTGATAAAAATGTGAGAAACAATGACTACGTGTGGTATATGAATTCTGTTCATGCCGAAAAGAACCAATTGATGCCAGCTAAAATGCTCAATGATTCACCATGGAACTTTGAAACGTACAAGTTGAATTGTTTAAGGACAAGATTGGGAGAAGATTTGGGTACATTACAAGACGTATGTAATATTAGAGTTGGCGTACAGGTTCTTTGGAATGATGCCTATCAAATAGTTGCGGATAAAATTTCAGATGGATTTATTAAAGGACACTCTAAAATTGATGATGATATTGTCATTGAATATGATGCGTGTAAGCCATTATTGTGCAACGAACAATTTGCGCCACTGACAAAACGTGATTATAAAACATTTGCAGTATTCCCTTATGATGTTACAGATGAGGGAGAAGTGAAAGATTTGAGTTTTAGTGAGTTTACTGCTTTATACCCAAAGGCAGGCGCATATTTGGAAAAACATAAAGATTTAATTTGCAGCACCGTACAGACTTTGCCTGAAAAGAATAAGTCTTATAACTTGGAAGAACATTGGCATCTGTTTACCAGAGCCAACAATCACGGTGCCATATATCCAAAAGTGTGTGTCCCAATGACTGCGCAATATCCACAGGCCTCTGTAGTGTTGGACTATCATGTGTACTGTGATAATGCAAATATGTTCTTTATTCAAGTTGAAAATGCAAGCAGAAAACAATTGTATGCATTGGCTGCGATAATGAACTCGACCATATTCAATACGTTGGCTCGTTCGTTGGCTAATCCGCAAAGGGGAGGTTACTATAAATTCAACAGACAGTTTCTTGACCCAGTGCCATTCCCATGCAAGGCTTTTGTTGAAGGAAAAAGAAATATAGTTAAACTTGCTGAGACTGCACAACAGATAGAACAGACAAACGAACAGATTAGAGGAGTTGTTGGAGGACAAACATCAGGATTAGAGTTGACATTAAGAACATTATGGAAACAACTCGACGATTTGTGCTTGAAGCTGTATGGCATAAAAAAGACAGATGATAAAGCAGTATTGTATTCAGTAACTCGAAAAGACAGGAATCCGTATGGACAAGAGAATTAATGCTATTATAAAAAAATTTTCAGACAATGAACTTGCATTAAACAAGATTGTTGTATCTGCATATATACGTGCAAATGGGTTAGAGTCGAATTGTGGATTTATATCCTCTTTTGTCATAGATACCGAAGACTCCCTTTATGAAGATGTCGAAGTTCTAAGTAAGGATTGTCAGTTGGAAGATGTTATAAATATATTTGAACTCGCAATACCAAATTTTGAGAAAACAACTAATGGTGCGGTGTATACTCCGAAGTTTATTCGTGAGTATATTGTAAGCAAGGCATTAGAATCTACCCAAAAACCGTTGGGCAAATGCTTGTGTGCAGATATATCATGTGGATGTGGAGCTTTCCTTTATACATTAAGTGAACAGATACATTCAAGGACAAATATTCCTTACAAGAATATATTGCATAATATTTATGGAATAGACATAAGTGAGACAAGTATAGGCAGAGCTAAAATTCTTTTAGCTCTTGTTGCATTGCAAAATGGCGAGATTGTAGAATCGGAAGATTTTAATCTGTTTTGTGGTGATACATTAGCGTATGATTTCAGTTCCTGGCCAGTAATCGGTTTGAATCAAGGTATGGATATTATAGTTGGCAATCCACCTTATGTAAGGTCGAAAAATATCAGTTTGGAAACAAAGCAATATCTTTCGTCTTGGAATACATCCAAGGTCGGTAATGCCGATTTGTATATACCATTCTTTGAAATTGGTATGTCTATTCTGAATGAGACTGGCGTTTTGGGCTATATAACAGTCAATACGTTTTTCAAGAGCGTTAATGCGCGAGCTTTGCGAAGCTATTTGTCTGAAAACCAATGGACTCTAAAGATTGTTGATTTTGGAGAACAATTAGTATTCAAGAAAAAACTTGCATATACATGTTTGGCTTTTTTATCAAAGGCAAATAGTTCCTTTATTCAATATTCGAAGGCTGCGATAGATGACGTGAAACATTGCCAGAACTTTCCGTTCTGGCATATATCTTATTCAGACCTTGATAATAAGCGGGGCTGGAACTTAAATGATACGAAAATTTTAAAAAACATTCAATTGATAGAGAATGTAGGTGAGCCTTTAGGAAACAAATATGTAATAAAAAATGGTATTGCTACATTGGCAAATGATGTATTCATATTCAGACCAATTAAGTCAGATGCCGAATATTTTTATATTGTCAGAAATGGTATTGAGTATTCTATTGAAAGAAAAATTTGCCGTGACATAATAAAGCCAAATATCATAAAGACTGAGGCAGATATTCCACAAAAGGAAGAAAAGATAATATTTCCATATGATAAAGGAAACAATGTAGTATCAGAAAAAATCTTTATGGAACAATTTCCATGCGCATATCATTACCTATGTTCGTGCCGTGATATACTCGATGCCCGAGATAAAGGTGAGGGGGATTATGGAGCATGGTTTGCCTTTGGACGCACTCAAGCTATTGCTGATAAAGGTCGCAAATTACTTTTCCCTTATATGAGTGATGTGCCACATTTTGTATACACAAATCAAAAGGATATGATGATATATTGTGGCTATGCTATATATAACGAATCGGAAAGAGAACTACTCTTTTTGAAAAAAATTTTGGAGTCAAGTGTGTTTGATTATTATATGCGAAATACGAGTAAACCATATTCAACAGGATATTATTCTTATGCGAAAAATTATGTGAAGAATTTCGGAATATTTCCATTTTCTGAAGAACAGAAACGACACTTAATGTCTCTTCAAACAAAAGAAGAGATTGATGCCTATCTTTTAGGCATTTATGAAATAGCTATATAATGGGAAACAAGAAACGGCACTCGGTGTACTTCCGAGTGCCGTTAACCATAAAAACTAACTTATGAAAATACTCTTCAGTTTATTGGCATTTTGTTTATTTGCCTCATGCGTCCATTCTCAAGAGGCGGTGGACACGGTAAGTGTGCGTGTACAGTATCGTGCATTGTATAAACACACGCAGGAGCAAAAGGAAGCGTATGATGATATAAATCTGTTGGATATAGGGAGACATTCGTCTCGGTTTTATAGCCAACGGTTTGAGCAGTTTCTGCATCAGCGTGATTCTGTGAAAAGTTTGAATACCGACCCTATGAGCTATTTGCAGTTTTTGGCAAATACGTTTGGTTCTAAGAAAGGACGCGAGTATGAAGTTTATAAGCATATTCCGCAGAGGGGCACTCTCACTTATACGGATGTCCTGCACAATGATTTTTTCTTCTATTATGAGGAATCCATTCCGACGTTTTCTTGGGAACTTGCCGAGGGTGATACTATTATTATAGGATATCCCTGCCATAAAGCCGTTTGTCAGTTCCGTGGGCGCACTTGGACAGCGTGGTATTCGTTGGACTTGCCTTTTGATAACGGTCCATGGAAGTTAGGTGGTTTGCCCGGACTCATATTGGCGGCTTCTGAAAGCCGACATGAATTCTCGTTTGTTGCTACAGGCATAGAACAGATGCGGCAAACAGCAACCATCAGCTTTCACCCCAAGCGTTACTTGCGTTCAACTCCTGCCAAGTTTCAACGTCTGCTTGAAGATTATTGGAAAGACCAATGGAATACTACAAACCGCTTGCAAGGCAGTGGATATAGTGAACCGCCTAAGGCACAACGGACTTTCAATGCATGTTTAATGGACAAATATGAATAAGTGATATGAGAAATATATATATAACCTTTCTTTTTCTGATTTTCTGCTCAATGGCTTATGCTCAAGAGCAAGCAAAATATCGCGTCACATACGATTGTGATGCGCAGGTAGTAACAGGCAAGACCAATACTTACAGATGGACGCTTGATATAGGCGAGACTACCGCCATATTTTATAATAACAACTACAGGTTGTACAGTAGTGAACTGGCTAAAGTGAAGGCACAAGGAGGCGACAATGCGATGATTGACCAACTGCCAGTAATTGGCGGAAAGTATTTCCCAAAGAATGATCTCCAGATTGTTGTTGGCTCTCCAGAGAAAGGGGAATACATTTATTACAAGCAGGTTCTCAACTCCGGATTGAAATATGTGGATGCGCTTCCCGTTATCGAATGGCAGTTGACAGACAGCACAAAGACCATCTGTGAATATGAATGCAAGCAGGCGGTTGGCTCCGTGTATGGCCGGACATGGACTGTATGGTATTCTATAGAGTTGCCTCTCAATTACGGTCCTTACATTCTTAATGGTTTGCCAGGATTGATTATGGCGGCAAGGGATTCGGATGGCTTGTTTGATTTCAAAGCTGTTGGTGTAGAGAATGCTCCTGAGAATGCCTTGGTTTCGGTTTACAAAGAAGACAGCTACCAAAAGTGTACCCGAAAACGTTTCTTGCAACTGCGCTCAGAGTCAGAAGGAATCAATAAAGACCAACTTGTAGATAGAATTCTTAGTCAAACGACATCGGGTGAAAAAGTGATTGTTTATACTGTTTCTGGGACTGATGCAAAAGTCGATAACGAGGTTGAAGTGCCTAAATATAACCATTTGGATAAAGAATGAGAATTGCCGTTTTTATTTTACTTCTGCTAACAAACTTTTCGCTCTCTGCACAAACCTTCACAGGAAAGGTGAAGGGTAAGAAAGGAGAACTCTTGGTAGGTGCCTCGGTTGTGGCATCGACTGAGAGCAAGTCAACCGTGGCGTATTGTCTCACAAGCGATAAGGGTGAATATAAGTTGACTATTCCTAAAGGGAAAAATCCTGCAAGCATAACGGTAAGTTATATTGGTTATCAGAGGAAGACGATGCCGTTTGCTGATTTGAAGGATGGCATGACTATCACGTTGGCAGAAGGTGGCTTCAAGTTAAAGGAAGTAAAGATAAAAGCGGAGCGTATAAAAAGCACAGGAGACACGCTCACATATTCGGTTGCTGGTTTCCGCCAGGGGCAAGACCGAAGCATTGCCGACGAGATAGCCAAGATGCCTGGACTTGAGGTAAAAGCGGATGGCAAGGTGGAATACCAAGGAAAACCTATCAACAAGTTCTATATTGAGGGACTTGACTTAATGGGGTCGCAATATGGTGTTGCCAACCAAAACATCTCAGCTGATAAGATAAAGAGTGTGCAGGTATTGGAGAATCATCAGTCGGTGAAGTCGTTGCGTGGCGTGTCGTTCAGCGAACAGGCTGCTCTCAATCTTGTGTTGAAGGATGATGCCAAAGCCGTATGGACGGGAGCGGCTGACATAGGTTTGGGTTATGGTGATGATTTTCTATATGACTGCCGACTGATGGGTATGCGTTTCAACAAGAAGTATCAGACTCTGATGATGTACAAGAACAACAACATCGGCAAGCAACTCGACAATGAGGTGCTCGACCTTGCTGCATTGTTGAAGGGAAGAACTGGCTCTGAATCGGGCTTTCTCTCTATGATGTCGGTTGCGGCTCCCGACCTTGCAGACAACCGATATACTTTCAACAATAGTCATCTTGTTGCCGGCAACTGGCTTTGGAAGACTGGCAAGGATTCGGAACTGCGTGTGCAAGGCAACGGATTTATTGACAAGACCGATATGCAGGACTATAGTTCATCCACTTATCTCACCCTTGCCGATATGCCAGTCATAGTTGAGGAGCAGAATGTCAGCAACACCCGAAGCGAATGGAAGGGTGAGGCCAACTATCAGTACAACGGCAGTAAGAGCTTCATCAAGAACAACCTTAAAGGCTATATTGACTTTAACAAGAGTATCGGCACGATGATGTACAACGGACAACGCACCGACATGATGGTGAAGCCGCACAAGCGTAGTATTACTGAGGATTTTCAGATGTCGCACACCACGGCAAAGGGCAACATATATAACGTTGACAGTTATTGGACCTATAGCTATCTGCCAGGACAGTTGCTCACCATTGGTGGAATGACAGAACGGCTGAATCTCGGTTTCTTCTCCACGCAGAATGAAATGCAATATAAACTGAAAGTCGGCAGACACTATCTCAACAATGAATTGGGAGTGAACTATGACTATCAGAGTATTGGTGTGGCAATGGACGAGGAAGCGGAGAAGACGAATGTGTATCAGTTGCTTCGCACGTATTGGACTCCTTCAATGTCGTTCCTTTTCGGAAAGCACAGAATAGGAATAAAGTCGAAGATAAGTTATGCCTGTCAGTCTTACCGTGAGTCAAGAAGCAATCATCTGTGGATAGACCCTTCGGCCAACTGGAATTGGAAGGCAACTGTTGTTTCTGAATTTTCGGCTAATGTTGGTTATGCTAATGCGCCATTGATGGGAAGGTCTATCTATGACACTCCTATCTTCACAAGCTATCGCACGCAGAAAGTGAATAGAGGCAAGACGGATGCTACTCACTCTCTTCATGCCACGGCAGCATATAAATACACCAATCCTGTGTCGGGACTGTTCTTTAATATTCGTCCTTCATATAATAGAATGTCGGGAAACATCCTTTACGAGAGTGCGATGAACGGCAATATCTACACCATGACTGCTACCGACAAGGAATATGCCATGCAGACAATAGGTGTTTCTGGTCGTGTAAGCAAATCGTTTGGATGGGCAAAGACACTTGTCGGTATTGGTGTCTCACACAACATCACAGATTATAATATGCTTGTGTCGGGCATTGTGAATGACGCACGTATGAACACAACCGCCGTTTCGTTCAACTACTCATTGCGTCCAGCGAGATTTCTTTCTGTTGAGGGTATGTCGAATGTGAACATTTACAAGCAGAAGAACCTCACGGCTCCCGAACTCTCTTCCGACCCCACAACCGACTGGGAACATCTCCTTAAACTATATGTATTCCCTGCCAAAGGATGGATGCTGAGCGTAAAAAACGAACTCTTCCATACCAACGACAAGAGCATAGGCGTAAACCACTTTCTTGATTTTGCCATTGCATACAAGGCTAAGCGTTGGGAGTTCTCCGTCACAGCAAACAACCTTATTGGTACTTCAGAGTTTGAACGAAGAACTCTCGGCAACACCATTGAGTCGTATAGCATTACCCGTCTTCGTCCAAGAGAAGTGCTTGCAAAATGGAGTCTGGATTTGTGAAATTTTTCCCGAACAACTTAGCGACTATAATGTTGCAACTTGTGCGATCTTTGATGTATATTGCGAGAACGTTAAAATGTGTGATTTATGACTTCATTCCATTTTATTCCACTATATTTGCATTACAATGTATTACATTAGCATTGCAATGTATTGTATTTGTATATATCAAAAAAACGAAAGATTATGGAAACAAAATCATTGAGAATTTCAACTTCTTTCAGATTGCCGGCTGATGTGCTTTCTGCTTTGAAGGAACAAGCAAAACAAGCAAATAGAAGTCTCAACAATTATGTGGAATGTATTCTCATAAATGCGCTTGGCAATTCTGCTGCAAAACCGAATGAAGAAACTTTGGCTGCTATTGAAGAGGCGCGTCATGGTCATACAAAAGCCGTTGACGTGAGCTGTTATGATGCATTCGTAAACTCAATATTCGGAAATGAAGAAGATTAGGCGAACAACAAAATTCAAGAAAGATCTAAAAAGATACCAAAACAATCCTAAAACACTTATGGAACTTTTTAAGGTCGTTGAATTGTTGGCTAAGGGTCAACCTATACCTAAAGAAAAACGACCGCACGTTTTGAGTGGCAACTACAAGGGAGCCTTGGAATGTCATGTTGAAAACGATTCTCTCTTAATTTGGATTGAACAGTCGTCCGATGGAGAAGAAATCATAATACTCTCTCGTTTCGGTTCGCATTCTGAGTTGTTCTGAACAGGTTTAAACTGATGACGATATTATGAAGATACTTCCATACATAGTATTCTGCTTTCTTATGCTTTGTGCTTTGTGCACAGGCATCAACAGCTATAACAGAACTAAAGGCATGATAGCGCAGGACGTTAATCGTGCATTGGAGCAGGTGCTTGCGAAGATGCCTGACAATGTGGTCACTACAGATACAATACGTTGCTATCGCAACTGCCTCACCATTGCCGAATTGAAAGATACGGCAGGCATTGCCATGCGTACTGTGCGTAGGAATGGACGCCTGGAGACAAAGCTTGTGGCTGAGGCTAACTGCGGCTTTGTAGCTACATTCATGATGTCTGACCAAAAGGCTTCGGGTTCTCTTCTCATGGTTGGAATGCTGTGGCTATTGGGCAGTCTGTGGTACGTCAGGAGGAATAGACCAGAGCTGATAGTGCAAGGTCTGTCGTATGGGGGCATAGTATATCATAACGATATGTTCATGACGCAATCGGGCGAACAGATACACCTTACTCCTATGCAGCATTCCTTGCTCGAAATGTTCATAACCGCCGACACTCATACACTATCCAAGCAGGAGATTTGCGACCGGTTATGGCCCAAGAAACCTGATGCCAATGACACGCTCTACACTCTGATAAGACGCATAAAATCTATTATAGAGGCTCATAGCACGCTGAAGATAGAGTCGGACAGAGGCAAGAGCTATAGCTTGAAAATCAAATAGATAGGCTTTTTGTCAGCCAATTGTCAGGGAGATGTCAGCCTGAATAATTGGCTTTCTTGCAAGGAGAACATAAATTTGCACCAAAAATAAAAACATGGTGCAAATGAAACGATTGATTACACTTTCCTTTATTCTCTTTTCCACATTCTGTGCTTATGCTCAGGATGTGGAGAAGACTATTACGCTCGATGAAGTGACGGTAAAAGCTGCCAAGGTTGTGAACAAGGCTGACGGTATGATAATTTATCCTACCGATGCTCAGAAGCAAGCATCGAACAATGGCTATAGCATTCTTGAGAAACTCACACTTGCCAATCTTCGTATCGACAACATCAGCCATTCTATTACTGCCATCGACAATAGGGGAGGAGTTCAAATTAGAATAAATGGTATTGTGGTTGGCAAACCGGAGATGTTGGCTCTCAATCCAAAGGACATCTCCAAGATAGACTTCATCAACAATCCCGGCGTTCGTTATGGTGACGGCATAGCCTATGTCATAGATATCGTAACACGCAGGAACGGGAGCGGATATACCGTTGGCACGGACCTTACCTCGGCACTTACCACGTTGCAAGGCGACGGTATGGTGTATGGTAAATGGAACAAGGGCAAGAGCGAATTATCGTTTTCGTATGACGTGAGTGGGTATAGAACCAAAGGCGAAAAGAGCAAGCAGACGGCAGATTACACCTTGACAGATGGTAGTATCTATACAATAGAACGAAACGATGTGGAGTCGCTTCGTAAATCCATATCGCATGATGCAAAACTTACCTATAACTGGTCAGACTCTACAACCACAGTCTTCCAGGCATCATTGAACGGAGCATTCAACAACACTCCCGACAACTATACTGTTAAGGACATTCTGGACGGTACTCGTCAATATAAAGCAACAAGTAGAGCGAAAGACAAGAGCTATTCGCCCGTATTGGATATCTATTTCTTCCGTCAGCTCACACCACATCAGTCTCTTACCGCAAATGCTGTAGCCACATATATCTCCACACAGACAAGTAGTTATTATGACGAGGGCGCACCTTATAAATATAATGTAGATGGCAAGACGGCTTCTCTGCTTACGGAGGTAATCTACGAGAACCGACTGAAGCCCTTCACTTTCTCTACAGGTTTGAATAACAGTTATAAGTACATCAAGAACGACTATCTTGGTGATGCTTCGTCTTTGACTAAGACTAACAACAACCGCCTATATGCCTTTGCCGAAATCAAGGGCATGCTCCAACCATTTAGCTACGCATTGGGTGTGGGCGCAAGTTACATTCATTACACTCAGAACGGTCACAGATATAATTTCTGGACTTTCCGCCCAAAGGCATCTCTGACATATCAGATTAATAACAGCATGCAGTTGAGCTATACTTTTGGGATGCAGGACAAAGTCTCGCGCATAGCTATGACGAGCAATGCTATGGTTCGCACAAACAGTATGGAATGGACTGTAGGCAATCCCGATCTGAAACCTTCGCACGATATTGAGCATCGCCTACATGTTTCATACAACACCAGTCGCTTGCAGACATTCGTTGAAGGTTATTATAAACAATGTCTAAAACCTAATATGGCTCACTATGAGCGAACTGACGGCAATAAGTTTCTTTATACCCAAATAAACCAAAAGGAGATTGATGTACTGGATGTCTATGCATACGCCAGCTATTGGCTCTTGCCCGAAAAACTCCAAATTGCAGCCAATGGAGTAATATATAGATGCTTCAATTTCGGCTACGACTATACACATTGCTACACCTCATGGTTTTATGCAAGCAGCATCACGGCTTATCTCGGCAACTTCACGTTGCAAGGCTATGTTGACAACGGCAATAGATTCTTGGAGGGTGAATCAAAAGGCTACAACGGAGCCTATTCTGTACTGAAAGCATCCTACACATGGCGCGACTTGCAGTTCTCGTTGTCATGGGCAAATCCATTCAACAAAAACTACAAGTCGTACGAGAACGAATTGCTCAACCGAAATATCCATAAGCATACTGTAGGCTACTCAAAGGCCAACGGCAATATGGTTTCTTTGAATATCTCATGGCGACTGAGCCGAGGCAGCAAGCATAGGTCGGCGGAAAAGAGAATAAACCTGCGAGATACGGATAATGGCATTATAAAATAAAAATTCTTTGTATTTTAATAGAGAGTTTCTATAACCCCAACGCTACAAGCGGCTCTTCTCTGCATTACCAGCACCCTTACCCTTGTACTTGCTCTTTGCAGTATTGAAGTTGTACGACAAGGTCATACCCACGCAGCGTGTATAGCCATAACAGTCTTTGGTCATTACATTATGGTTACCATACATTGTCCAACGTTCCTTATCGGTCTTGAACAAGTCGTTGGCATAAACGCCTATCACAAGAGCGTCGTTGAGAAACGACTTTGTGAACTTCACGTCCACTTGAGCGAACTGTTTGGAATATTGAATATCATAAAGTCGGCTTGTTTTATATCGCATATTCAAGAACGCCTTTAGTGTGGGCGTTATGTTGAAACGATTGTTTAGACGGAAGTTGAAGCATGGTATGTTTGACGGTTTGTTGATATCGAAACCGTCAATACACAAGAACGACTGTGTGTAGTCTATCTCTGCCATAGGATTATACCAGCCAAAACGGGGCGAAGCCACTATCGACGCATACACATCCTGACTATGATTGAAGTTGACATTGCGCAGAAATACGATGTCCTTGCCTTGATAGAGCGTTGCTACCCATACCATCGGCTTGTCGATATAGTTGTAGCCGGCATTGAACGACAACCAATCGTACACCACATTCAAGTCAATATTATTTGTTATACATGGACGGAGATAAGGATTTCCACCCTCGTAAGTATAGCGATTATCATACTGCACCTCATCACGCAGACTGTTATAGCTGGGTCGCTGAGTCTTGCATGTATAAGCAAGTTGCAATGCCCATTTATCTCTGTTCCATGACATAGAAGCAGAAGGGAACCAATCGGAATATCTACGACTCGGCTCAGTCTGCCAATCCCCGAAAGAATAATAATCGGACTTTACATGCTCGTATCTTACACCTGTATTTACCGAGAAGTCGCCAAACTTCAAGCCATACTCAGCAAAGCCAGCAATGTTCTGTTCCTCTATCTTTGTATTCGACGCAGCGACATATTGCTCGGCATTAGTATATTCGCCACGAATACGTGAGGATGTGAATTCAGTGCCTATGCTTAGCGTTCCCTTCCAAACAGGGTAAGACAGAATGAGTTTGGCAGCAGTCATATCACTATGTTGTCTATTGCGTGTATGAACGTCGCGACTCTCAATATCTACGCTGCTCTCTTTGATTGACATCGTCCTACCTTTCTTTTTCCAGAAATAAGTAGCGTTGAAGTCCACACCCAACTTGCCTATCTTACCCACATAATATGCATTGGCGTTATGTGTTGGACTAAAGCAATCCCTCATACTGGCTGCTTCGTTTACGAATGCTGTTTGCACCCCGTCTTCCATTATCTTCTGATAAGAGCCGGTCGTCTCTCCTTTGCCCAAACCCGACTGATTTTCGTAGCTCAATCCAAATGTATTGTCATCATCTATGGAATAAGCAAAGCCAGCCTTAGCACCGACTCCTTTTGAACGATACTTAAGCGGTGCTGCCTGTTCTATGAATATATTCTTCGTACCATTAATCTCGTTAGACAACACATTATCCTCACCTCCGGGCGCCGTTGAACCCCATAGTTCACCAAACACTTCTACCTTATTAGTACGATATGTTGACGACATGTATTGCGAACCACCCCACCACTTGTTGAACATTGTAGTAGTATAGTTCTCGCCACTCCATCCTTCGCCCTGACGGCGTATTGTATTGATACGTATTACGGACTTAACCTCTGCATTATATTTAGCACCTGGTGCGGTGACAATCTCTACATTCTTTATATTATCCGACTTCAGTTGATGCAATTCGTTGAGATTTCTCACCTGTCGGTTGTTGATATAGATAAGCGGCGAACCTTTGGCAAACACATTCACCGTTCCATCCGAACTGACATCAACGCGAGGCATTTCGCGCAACACATCAGTTGCAGTACCAATCTTGTTAAGATCGGAGTGTTCTATATCAACAAGCATACCCTCCTGTCCCAACTTTATGTTCTCGCGCATAGCTTTTACCTTCACGCCTTTAAGGTTTATCGTGTTCTCATGCAGCACGATTGCTCCTATCATACCGGTATTGTATGAGTGGAATACGGTCTGATAGCCCACACAACTCACCCTTACTATTGCCTTACGGGCTTTGCAAGGAATCACAAACTGACCATTCTCGTTCGTCACACCGCCATTTATCAATGAAGAGTCACCCACATTAAGCAACGCTACATTGGCAAAATCTATCGGGCGATTATTGCTGTCAACTACGCGACCAATCATTTTTGTAGATGACTTCTGCGTGCATTCCACGAATATATTGTCGCCATCTATCGTCATCTTCATCGGATAGAAACCTATGATTTGCCTGATGGCATCAGGAGCGGTTCGCTTCACCACATCAGTGGTAACCGTGAAGTCCTCCAACTCATCATATATGAAATTGATGTGATAATCCTTTGTGCTCTTGGCAAGGACGGTGAGAGCTTCTGACATCGAAGTGTTGCGGAAATTGTGGGTAATGCGTTGGGCATAAGCGGAGTGAAGAGAAATACTCATCAAGCCCACGAGCAATATAACGTATCTTAATCTTTTCATCTTATTCCACTATTAGGGTTTGACCTTCATGACGAATGTTCACTTTCTCGAAATGATTCATCAGTGTGATGATATCATCTATGCTCATATCCTCCTTCAGTTGCAGGAAGAGGCGGATATGGCGAACCGACTCGTTCTGATAAGTCACCTGAAGATGGAAATGCTCGGCGATAGGGGTCAATATATTCTGAAGCTCTGCATTTTCATAAACCAATGGGAGCTTGGCAATACTTGCAGTGTCAGTCTTCTCTTCCGTATATGTTTTCTGTGGAGCTGAGACTTGCTGTGCAGAATTATCATCAGATGCCACGAGTTCGGTGTCGTTCTTTTCGGATGACTGCTGAGAGAGTGTAACCAGATGAATGGCTGCAAAGGTGAAGCCTGAGATGACAAGGACAGCAGCAACGGCAGCCACCTTTCTCATCGGGCTCCAAAGAAAAGCCACTTCGGTGCTTTGCTTCTTTTCTTCTTTCAGTTTCTTCCATTCCTCATCAACCGAAGGCATCTTCATCTCTTCCTTCAACTTGTCGAAATCAAGTGCCTGCCTGGTCTCTACCATCTGCTGATAGAGTTCTTTCACTTCCTCATCGCCCAAAAGTTCAGCCTTTTGGGTTTCGGAATACTTTTCAGGATGCTCCAAGAGGTCAAGAAGCATATCCCATTTCTTAGAATCTATACCATATAATTCTTGTTTCATTTTCTTTTCTTCATTTTAGGGTTTCTATTGTAAGCTTAATACAATATAATAATTGTTATGCTACTTTCCTTTCAACTTTCCTCTGAGCGTTCGCAAACCTTTCACGATGTGCTTGTTCACAGCCGAGATGCTGATGCCTAATTCTTCCGCTGTATCCTTATACGACATGCCTTCGCGATAGCACAATCGGATAACGGAAGCGGTCTGATTGGTCAAGTCGTTGTCGATGCAATCCACCGTTGCTTGCCATCGCTCTTCCAGGCGGTAAGGCTCTTCCTCCGTTAGTTTCTCTTCCGAGAGAGGAAGAAGCTGTTTAAGCCTTTCATCCCGTTTCTTCTTGGCAATAATATTGATGCAAGCATTCTTCACGCTTCGCATCAGATAAGCCTGGTCAGGAATCAGCTGTTTATCCCACAACCTTGAGAACACGTCGCTCACCACATCCTTCGCCACATCGTTGTCATGTAGCAAGGCAAAGGCTAAGCGATACATCCGTTCGTAATTGTTGTGGAACAGCTGTTCCATTTGCTGTTCATTATCTTCAGTCATTACGTCATTTTCTTCTTGTTTCTACTTTTATAGACAAGCTTTCCGGAAATCAATTACCCCTAAAATGAAGAAATATTCGTGTTTTCTTTTTGGAAAAGTATTGTAGCCTATTTTAGGCAAAGGTAATAAAAAAGATAGGTTATTATGCTTAAAAAAATATAATAACCTAATTGTTTTTCTATGTTTATTTGGTCGTATGTGTCGAAAAGTGTAGCTTTGCGATGATTTTATGTGTCAGAAAGTGTAAGATTTTGCTATTATTATATGTCTAAAAGTGTAATATTCTGACATTATCATGTGTCTAAAAGTGTAAATCTATGAATTGCCCTTGAAGTTTTATGAAGACTTGTCGGCATTCAAGCTTTATCTATGCGATTGTGGACTGATGGGGGCTATGGCAGATACAGCTGCAAAGGATGTGTTGCTTGGCGACAACGTGTTTACAGAGTATAAAGGAGCGTTCACAGAACAATATGTTCTTCAACAGTTGCTTGCGTCGGGCATCAATCACATCTACTATTACAGTTCCGATACCTCTCGTATGGAAATGGATTTCCTTGTTCAACGCAATGGTGCCATATTGCCTATAGAGGTAAAGGGCGGAACAAGCATAAAGGCCACTTCATTGCACAACTATCTAATGGAACATCCTGACATATCAGCCATACGCTATTCTATGCTGCCATACCGCCAACAAAAGAACATCACCAATATGCCGTTATACGGAGTTTTCCTCTAAAAGACATCGGTCAAGCAAAGTAGCTCGTCAACCTTTCGTTGATAACGCTTCGCTTGACCGATTGTCATATATTTGTTGTTTATTAAGAGAGTTTCTTCCTAACAAGAGCTACAAGCGGCTCTTCTCCTCATTGCCGGCACCCGTACCCTTATACTTACTGCGCTTGGCATTGAAATTATACGTAACCTGCAGGGAGATGCTACGAGTATAGTTGTAGCAGTCTTTCATGGTGCCCGCCCCAAGTCCGTACATCGTCCAGCGCTCCTTTACCGTCTTGAAGATGTCATTTGCAGAAAGATAAATTATCCATGTGCGGTTGGCAAACGACTTGTCAAACTGCAGATTGACGCTGTAATTGCTCTTCATCATAAGAAATCCATCAGCATTGGTTGTTGCAGCATTAAGGCTGATTGCCGCATTCATTGTTTCTGAAAGAGCGAATTTATTGTAGAGCGAGCACAACAGCAAGGGTTTGCTTAATGCCTTACTTGAGCCATACTTCTCAGTATCGAAGAACTGCTGACTGTAATTGAACTTCCACGTAGGACGGAAGATTCCGAACTTTGGCGAAACATTTACAGAAGCATAAAGCAGCTGGTTACGGTCGAAATTCAATACTGTGGTATAAGCAAACTCCTTTCCTGGATAGACATACTTTGTCCACACCATCACATCCTTTAGATATTTATATCCAATGGAAATATTCAACCACTTGTACATTATCATGGTCTCAGCATTGAAAACCTTCTCTGGTTGCAAGGTAGGATTTCCACCTTCATACAAGAAACGGTTGTCATACTGCATGAAGTTGCCCAACTGCCGATAGCTTGGACGGTGTATCTTCTCGTTGGCATTCAGTTGCCAATGCCAGTTGCCCTTGTTCCATGAAACGCTGAAATTAGGAAAAAAGTTGTTATACTTTCTACTAACATCGTCCTGCTTAACTCCATCAGACAGATAGTCACGGACGATATTCTCGTAACGCACACCAAGTCCTACAGTCCACTTGTTGAGAACCAGTCCGTACTGTGCAAAGCCGGCAATATTCCTTTCATGGATATCCGTCTTTGTGGATGGCACCAACTGCTCTTCATTTAGAAACGTTCCGTGCGAGTCTGTCTTCGACATCTCCGTTCCTACAGACATATTTCCTTTCCACAAAGGAATGTTCACAACCAACTTGCCTGCCCACATATCGCTATTCTGGCGATTGCTTGAGTGTACCTCCTGATTGCCCAACTCCTTGCTGATTTCAAAGCCCTCATCATTACGCCTGTTTTTGACAGCATAATATGTGGCGTTAAAATCAACACCTACATGTCCAACTTTTCCCACATAATACACATCGGCCTGATGCAGGCTAAGAGAAGGCTTCATAACCTCATTCTGATCAATGCTACCCTGTGCCATACCATTCAGCAATACATCCTGTCGGCTAACACTATTCGTCCTACCTTTCAACATACCGTAGTAGCGATAAGAGCCACCAACAGAATTGCTATCATTAAGCGAATAATCGGCTGAGAGTTTTTCCGACAAGAAGCGGTTGTTAGTATCCAAATGAATCAGCTGGTCATTGTAATAATGCTTGTCGGGCAAATAGATATCGGTAATCAGATTATTATCCTCGCCGTCATGTGTACCCATAGTCCATATACTATTGGCTATCTCGAATTTCTTGGTCTGATATCTGGCGCTGATATTTTCGTAATCCGCCATCCATTTATTGTATTTACCATAAGCGTCCGTACGCAAGCTGAATCCATTGGCACGGCGCTCTTTGGTACGTATACGAATTACCGACTCCACCTCCCCATCATATTCTGCACCAGGACTTGTAATCACGGAAATCGACTTGATGTTGTCGGGAGTGATGTTTACAATCTCATTATTGTCATGTACACGTTTGTTGTTGATATAGATAATCGGCGCTCCTTTACCAAACACGGATATCTTTTGTCCATCAACCGATACACGTGGCAATAGGTTCAGAACATCAAATGTATTAGCCATCTTAGAGAGCAAGGTATGCTCTATGGCTACTTCCATTCCTCCAGGCAATATTTTATATTGAGGTCTGTCACCCTTCACCACAACGCCTTTGACAATCATGGTTTTGGGGTGCAATCTGATGACCCCCATCTCTGTATTGTTGTATATACGACTGACTGTCTTATAACCAATGTATGAGATTCGGGCTAACACCTTTCTGGAGTTGGAAGGAATTACAAAGAAGCCATTCTCATTGCTCACTCCATGTCCTACGATTGTAGAGTCAATGGGCGACAGCAAGGCTATTGTTGCGTATTCGGCTGCATTGCCTCGCTCGTCTAAAATGCGTCCCTTATAACGAAATGTTGACTTCTGTGTGCATTCCACCATAATATTATTCTCCACCTGCGTCATCCTGATAGGATAGAAGCCTATCAACTGCATAATGGCATTAGGAACATTCGAGTTGCGGATGCTCTTGGTCACCTTAAAGTCCTCCAACTCATCATACACAAAGTTGATGGTGTACTTATGCTGACGTGCATTCAAGTCCTTCAATGCCTCTGAGAACGACACATTATTATATTGTCGGGTAATGCGCTGGGCGTAAGAATGCTGAGCCAAAATCAGTAGGAAGAAGAGGAGGAACAGGCTGATGGTCTTGCTGTTATTGGGTGTAGTCTTGAATATGTTTTTCATAAGATGTCCTCCCCTTTTATTTCACTATTAATATTCCTTCGACGTATTCTATCTGTATGCGGTCGAAAGCATTCAACAGCTCCATATTCTGCTCCAAAGTCTTCGTCTTGTTCCAATTGAAGAAGAGGCGCACGTGCTGTGTGTTGGCATTCATATATTCCACCTTGACGTGATAGAAGTCTGCCATCTGCATAAGAATGGTTCCTAACTCAGCATTGTCAAACACCACTGGCTTCATGTCGAGCGAATCCGTTGGCTCTACAGTCATAGCTTTAAGACTGTCGTTGGTTAATTGTTTAGAATTGACTGTCTGTTCTGTTACAGTTTTATCTTCCACTACTTTGTCAGAAGTAGAGAGTTTAAACCAACCGTTCTGCACAGCAGCCAAGGCCACACCCGAAAGAAAGATGATGCCAACGATAGATGCTGCAATCTTCATTCGGTTGCGATAAGACCCATTAGAAAACTCCTTCCAAGCCTTATCCACGTCAATCTTCTTTGGCGTGGCTTTCTTGCCAGCCATTCTCGCCATAGCCAAGTCGCGTAGAAACTCCTTCACTTCCTCATCGGCAAGCAAGTGTTCCATTTGTTCGTCAGTATATTTATCGGGATGCTCCTGCATGTCAAAGAGCATAAGCCGTTTTTCGTCTTTGTTCATGTTAGTCATTGTTTTGCTCATTTTATATGTTCCCTAATCCAGTCCATTGCCTTAGAGAGATGGTTGAACACTGTCACCTTGCTCACTCCCACTTCATCAGCCACTTCCTGATACGACTTATCTTGCAGATAGCGCAGACGGAATATAAGCTTACGGATGGGAGGCTCAAGGTCGTCGATGAGAAGCAACAGCTGATCAAGACGCTCGTCCGTATCTTCTGAAAGAATAACGTCTGCATCATCAGTCAACAGTCTCGCCACCCTTTCCTTCACGCTCTTGTGAGCAATCAGATTAAGACAGCGGTTGCGTACGCTCCGCATCAAATAGCCTTCCTCGCTCTCAGGCAATAGGACCATATCATCTGCAAGAATCTGCGTGAACACTTCGCTCACCACATCCTTGCTTTCGTCGTCATCCGAGAGAATGTATCTGGCCAGATTGTACATCTTCTCATAATGCCGACGAAACATCTGTTCTATGTCCTTTTCCTGTGTCATATATCCTATATACAGTTGAACAAAGCGAGAAACTAAGCAAAACAATGATTATTTTTGAAAAAACATAGGCAAAGGTTATTATTATTGAACTTGCGAAAGTTCAGAACCTTATTTAATAGGTTCGACGTGTATTATCACGAATGTTCCCTCACCGAGTTGTTCCTTCAGCTTCTTTTCCATGGCACGAGTAATGTCGTGAGCCTTGTCGAGAGTCATCTGTCCGTCCATACGCACGTGAACCTCAATAGAGGAACGGTTGCCTATTTTGCGTGTGCGCAGATTGTGTGGATCCTTTACACCGTCGAACGAGAGTAGGGTCTTGATAATATCTTCTTCAACAGGTTCGGGCAGAGAGTTCTCCACCAGTTCGCCAAGACTCGGGCGCAACTGCTCTATAGATGCGTGGATGATGAGAATGCTCACGATAAGGGCTGCAATGGGGTCAAGTATGGTCCAGTGTGAGCCTAATACCAAGGCTCCACCGATGCCTATTGCCGTGCCAATTGACGAGAGGGCATCGCTGCGATGATGCCATGCGTTGGCTACGACAGCTTGCGACTGCAACTGTCTGCCCTGCTTGCGCGTGTATTGAAACAACGCCTCCTTGACTACTATAGACAATATGGCAGCCACGAACGCTATCCAGCCAGGCGATTGCAGCGTGCCACCGTTAAGGCACGACCATATCTGTGTGATGCTGTTCCACATGATGCCAAGACCTACAAACAGTAGCATCAGTCCGATAATGGTTGTAGCGAGAGTCTCATACTTGCCGTGTCCGTACTCATGTCCGCGGTCTTGCGGCTTGCTCGATATACGCACGAAGGCAATAACGATGAAGTCGGTGATAAGGTCGCTGAGCGAGTGGATGCCATCGGCAATCATAGCCGAACTGCGTCCGACAATTCCGGCTGCCAGTTTGAAGAGGCAGAGAATGATGTTAGCTATAGCGCCATATATCGTGACGCGGTAGATTTTGCGTTCGCGCTCGTTGCTTTGTGTGCTCTCGGCACGAGGGCACGGATTGCTTGTATAAACCATAATGTCTTAAATTCTAATGTTATTGAATATTTCTAATATATCACTTCTTTGTGAAATGTTGCTTTAGCTTAATTTGTCACAAACAGCATGCCATAGGGTGTATGGGAATGTATGAATGATGCAAAAATACGAATTTGTGCTTAAAAATTGATGTTAAACAACTAATTTTGTTCGATTATCTTTGGCGTTACTGATTAAATGAGTATCTTTGTATGGATTAAGACAAACTATGAAGTGTGACGCCTGCATGAAAAGTGGGCGTCAAGTCGTATTAGTTTGGAAAAACCGATTTTCAACTAACAAATGACTGCTTATTTAGTTACAACTACTACAACAATCAAACAGCGTGTTCCGATGTGACTTCGGGACACGCTTTCAAAAATGCTAATCAAATTTTATTAAAACAAAGATATTATGAGACTTATTATTGAAAAGGATTATGATCAGCTCTCAAAGTGGGCTGCTGAGCATGTAATTGAGCGTATCAACAAGTTCAATCCGACACCCGATCACAAATTTGTGCTCGGTCTGCCTACAGGTTCTTCACCAATCGGTATGTACCGTGCTTTGGCTGAGGCTTGCAAGGAGGGTCGTGTTTCGTTCAAGAATGTCCTCACTTTCAATATGGACGAGTATGTAGGTCTGCCCGAGTCACACCCGGAGAGCTACCACTCATTCATGGCTAAGAACTTCTTCGACCATGTTGACTGCCCGAAGGAGAACATCCACATCCTCAATGGCAACGCCGAGGACTTGGAGGCTGAGTGCGCACGCTACGAGCAGATGATCGTTGAGGCTGGTGGTATCGACCTCTTCATCGGTGGTATCGGTCCTGACGGCCACATCGCTTTCAACGAGCCGGGTTCTTCACTCACATCACGTACACGTATGAAGACTCTTACAACTGACACTATCGTTGCCAACTCTCGTTTCTTTGACAACGACGTGAAGAAGGTTCCGACAACTGCTCTTACTGTAGGTGTAGGTACTGTAATGTCAGCTCGCGAGGTAATGATTCTCGTTAATGGCCACAACAAGACACGCGCTCTCCAGGCTGCTGTTGAGGGTCCGGTTACTCAGATGTGGACAATCTCTGTTCTGCAGATGCACCAGCACGGTATCATCGTTGCTGACGAGGCTGCTACTGAGGAGCTCAAGGTTGGAACATACCGCTACTTCAAGGATATCGAGAAGAACAACCTCTAATCCCAACGACGTCTATGCATAAAGCATTGAACATAAAGAAAATCTCAGTTGCTTCGGTCGAGGCGGCTGAGATTTGCCGTATTATGGACGAGGCTCAGATTGAGTTCGTTCCGGTAGACAACCACTGCTGGGCTGCGGATTTCCCCTACAAGCCAAAGTTTGAGGTGCGTATGGCTCACAATGGCAGCCAGCTGCTCGTGAACTATCGCGTCACTGAAGAGTGCGTGCGTGCCGTTGCACCGCACGACGACGGTAACGTTTGGGAAGACTCGTGCTGCGAGCTGTTCCTCTCGCCAGTGGCTGACGGAACATATTATAATATGGAGTGCAACGCCGCAGGCACACTGCTCATTGGTTTCGGTCCAAGTCGTGAAGGACGTGAGCGTGCTCAGCAGGATGTTCTGGACAAGGTGCAGCGCTGGTCGTCAATGGGACGTGAGCCGTTTAATGACATTGAGGGTGAGCGTACATGGCAGTTGTGTCTGGCTGTGCCCGTTGAGGCTTACTATCGTCACAACCTTAAGAGCTTCGACGGCTTGCACGTGAAGGGCAATGTGTATAAGTGTGGCGATATGCTGCCGCATCCGCACTTCCTCTCACTATTCCCCATCGACCTGCCAAAGCCTGATTTCCACCGTCCCGACTTCTTCGGCGATGTAGAGTTTGAATAAAGTGTAATCATACCATATTTACTGATAACACTTCTATAATATATATAATACAACAAGGGCAACAAAAAACAATGTCGTTTTTTGTTGCCCTTGTTGTATCTATGCTATTGTTTGCCTATTTGTTTTTATTCCGGCAAACTCTTATTTCTCCATAACTCGTCTTACCTGCCAACGTGTCACTACAGTAGCCAATGCTCCGTAAACGATGGCTTGCATCCAAAGACCCTTGATTTCGGGTATGATGTCACCGAATACTCCACCGAGTGTGTTCAGCTTGACGAATCCCTGAATGCCGAAAGTAGATGGGAACAGCCATGAGAACCATTGCCACATTTCGGGAATATTGCTTTTTGGCCATGACACGCCCGACATGAAGAGGAAGGGCACTGAGGTGAACACTACGAGCAACATTACATTCTCGCGCTTGCGTACGAAGTAAGAGAAGGTGATAGCAAAGCCTATGCACGACAGCAGATAAGGTACAATGAAGAGTGCAAAGTCGCGTGCGTGCAGTATCTGCACGAAGTGGAACAGTCGCGGAACCGCCAGCAATACCCATGCTGCGATGAGTAGGAAGAGCACGAAGAATCCCATTGTGCGACCCACCATGATGCGTGCCAGTCCGAAACGACGATCGTACATCGGCACGAGACGTATGAAGCGGCGCTTCTCGTGCGATGTTCCGTAGGCAATGCCTACGCCAAGCAGCATCACCTGCTGTATGATGAGCACCAGAACGCCTGGCAATATGAAGTTGCCGTAGCCACCTGTATTGTTGAATATAGGTACATCGGTTATCTGCATGGGCTGCGTTGTGAGCTGGTCGTCGCGGTTGGTGTAATTGCCCGACAAGGCTATTTGTATGTGCGAGTTCATATCGGCAGCCACTGCCGTACAGGTCTGGAATATAGCCTTATAGGTAAGCATCAGTCCCATATTGCAATACACGCTGACGTGAGCTTGCTGCATGCGTCCGAGGTTGTGGCCGAAGTCTTCGGGCAGAAGTATTATGCCGTACACTTCCTGCTTGCCCACGAGTCGGCTTGCCTCCTCAAGGTTGTTGCAATAGGCAGCCACACGAACGTCGGGCGACGCATCAACATGGCGTACGAACTCGCGGCTGGTCTGACTGTGGGAGTTGTCCACTACAGCTACTGGTACGTCGCGTACCACCTCGTTGTTGTATATCCACGAGTAGAGTATAGGGTATGCCAAAGGTAAAAGTATAACGAAGAGAAGCGCACCCTCGTCCTTGAACATGTCGCGCATCTCGTGAAGCCATACTTTGGCCGTGTCTTCCCAGAAAGTTCTTATCTTGTTCATCTAAATACAGTTTTACTCTAAATATACGTATTCTCTCAGAGCCTTGCTCAGGCGCATGATTACAAACACGGGAGAGCAGGCGAACAGAGTGAGTGCGGCTGCGTTGAGCGCCACATCGGTCCACGGATTGCCTCCGAACACCACAATCTCATATATGATGAAGAAGTGGCGCATGGGGAACAGTTGTGCCAGCGATTGCAGGGCTGGGTCCATGGCAAGGATAGGGAAGGCTGTTCCGACCATCGAGAAGCTCAGTACGCCCCACAGCGAGCACATACTCATTGCCATTCGCATTGAAGGGAACAGCCCGAACATGAACACGCCGAAGCCCTGTGCAGCCAATACTGTCAGCACCCCCAAGCCTATAATGCTGCCCCAACCGCCAGGATGCGGGAAGTGGAGAATGCCGAACGTGTAGTAGAGGTAGCCAAGCATTATGATGAGCCAGATAATGGTGTGTGGCAGTATCTTGCCTATTATGGCTATGCACGGGTTGTTGCCAGCGCACTTCATTAGTTCGCGTGCTGTGTCCATCTTCAATTCCGAACCCATAGAGTAGGCTGTTACGAGGAATATGAACAGCAACAGACATGTCGGAACGAGCATCGTTGAGAGGTAAATGTTGTAGTTGACCCATGGATTGCCTACGGGATGCAGGTCGATTGCGATGGGTTGTAGGAATGTAGCAATCTGTTTGTCGGTGTAGCCTTTGGCTGACATCACTGATTTGCCTACACCTGCCGTGCCGAGAGTGGCTACAGTCTTAAGATCCTTAAACACGAGTGAGCCTGCTGTAAGCGAAGCGTAGCTGTAATAGTAGGACACTTTGGGCTGTCGCGAAGCCAACAGGTCGGATGCAGTGTTTTGTGGAAAATACAGGAAACCGTATATTTCATTGTGCTGCATAGCGAGTCGTGCCTCTTCAAAGTTGGGGTAGTGCGCCACAACCTTTGTCGATTGAAACGAGTCGAGCATTCGTGTCAGCTTGCGTGTCGTGGCAGAATTGTCAAGGTCGACAACACCTATTGGCATGTCTTGCGGCTGGCCTTCGTTCATGAGCGACGTGAAGAAGAAGGTCACGAATATCGGGAAAATCACCATCGAGAACAGATATATGTGATTTTCCTTCAGTCGGCGGCACTCGCGTAAGAAGATTTGTATGATTCGTTTGGTGAAAGACATTAATAAAATGATTAGGGGAAATCGTTTATGAGATAATCTATCGGAAAGAGAAAAGCCCTACCCCCAGCCCCTCCCCAGCAGGGAGGGGTTGGGGGAGAGGCCTTTTTTACTTCTTCAGCACCAATGACATTCCCGGGCGCAGACCATCGATTTTGTCAATCGGGCGGGCCTTCACTTCGAATGTCTTGAGGTCGTACTGTCCGTTTGACTTGGTGGCCTTCCATACTGCGTACGAGCCTTGGTCCTTGATGTAGTATACCTTCATGCGGATCTCGCGGTTGTATGCGGGTACGAAAGCCTTGATCTCACTGCCTATCTTCATGCCGTTGAGCTGGTCTTCACGAACATTGAATGTTCCCCAAAGGTCGTTCATTACAGATATTGACATAATCGGCGAACCAGTTCCAACGAGTTCGCCCACCTTAGGATAGACATCGCTCACCTCGCCAGCCATCTGTGCTATCTGCATAGTCTCGTTGATGTAAGAGTTCACTTCGGCTACGGCACCCTTAGCACGGTTTACCTGTGCGGCTGCTGCCTTCTTCTCTTCCATACGGGCACCATTCACTGCCATGTCGTACTGGCTCTGTGCCGCCTTGACTTGTGCCTCCATTGCCTTGTAGTTGGCGAATGCCTCGTCGCGCTTCTGGGCTGTCATCACACCCTCGTCAAACAGACGTTGTACGCGGTTGTACGACTTTTGGGCTATTTCAAGACCTGCCTTCGCCTGCTGCAATACGGCGAATGCGGCACGTACCTGTTCCTTGCGTGCTCCGTTGTTTGCCATTTCGTCCATGGCTGAAGCTGCGTTTTCTGCCGACTGTGCCTGAGTCATCTTGGCGCGCACCTCAGGAGCATCGAGAATTGCAAGCGTGTCGCCCACGTTCACGTAGTCACCCTCCTTAACGCGGAGTTCGAGAATGCGTCCTGGCACCTTGCTCGACACGCGATATTCCGACACTTCCACCTGTCCCTGTATAGTTTCAGGCTCTTGTTTGAGCGACAGCGAACCGATGATAGCTACTGCTGCCACCACAGCTGTTGAGCATGCTATGGTGATAAGTATGTTCTTATGTTGCGATTTTTCTGACATAATAATATATAATGTGTGTTGTTATTGCAAGACACCGAGTGCCTTCTTTAAGTTAACTTGACTCATTTTTACGTCTACTTCGGCGTCTATCTTCTGCGATTGTGCCTGCACCCATGCTGTCTGTGCAGCCATTACGTCGGTAGTTGGTATTACACCCTCCTTGAATCCGAGGTTGGCGCAACGCAGGTTTTCCTCAGCGTTCTCTACGTTTTTCGTTGCCATGGCCAGACGGCGGTTGGCCTCTTTCACCTTGAATTGGCTCTGGCTCACCTGCAGGTCTATCTTCTCACGAATGTCGTCGCGTTCGAGTTCGACGATAGTTGTGGCAATTCGGCTTGCGCGCACCTTGTATGTGCCCTCCATCCAGTTCCACAGCGGTACGCGCACCATCACTCCGACATTCCACATGCCCGAGAGTTTGCGTTCGAATCCGTTGAAGACGTTGGGGTTGGTGGCTACATATCCGCCCGTAAGCAACACCTGTGGAAGATAGGCGGCACGTACCAGCTTGGTGGCCTGGCGACTCATGTCGGCAGAATTCTGCAGAAGCTTCAGCTCTGGACGGTTCTCCATTGCTACAGAGCGGTCGGCCTGAGTGTCGTCTGATTGTGACGTGAGGTTTTCGGAATTTTCGTCAGCCAGTGTGATGTCCGAGTCTACATCCATACCACACAATTGGCAGAGCAGCATCTTGGCGAGTGCCAGTCCGTTCTCGGCCTGTGTTAGCGACATCTCAGCCTCGTTCACCTTGACATCTACCTTCAGTCCGTCGGCTCGTGTGGCAACTCCTTCGCGTATCATCTTGCTCACATCGTCGTCGAGTTTCTTGACAACAGCCAGATAGCTTTCTGCCAGCTGCTTCTTGTGATGTACAGAAACAACAGTCCAGTATGCCTGGTCGATAGAGTGCAGCGTGTTTTGTGTCGAAGCCTCAATGTTGTTCTGCGCCATCTCTTCGCCTATGGCAGCCATGCGGTTGGCTGCTATTATGGCTCCACCCATGTACACAGGCTGTGTGAGCATTACAGAGAGTGCGTACATCTGGCGTGTGTCTGTACGGAAAGCGTCAACGATGTTCTGTCCTACATGGTTGACTGCTTCGCCTATCTTAGAACCCACCTGTCCGAACATGCCGCCGAGATTGGATGCCTGTTCTGGTGTGAGTATGCCCTGCTGGGCGAGGTTGGTCAGAGCGCCGGCAATGTCGTCGTGCAGCGCACCTGTAGTGTTGGTGCCAGCATTGGCAAGTGCCGACTTCTGGTCTTTGCTGAGTAGTGATATCTCGCGGCTTGTCAGTTCGTAGCCGCCGAGCGCACTGATATGTGGCAGATACTTTGTCTTGGCCGCTTTCTTGTTGTAGCGAGCCATGTCGAGCTGCAGGCGCGATGCCGACAGGGTCTTGTTGTTGCGCAATGCCATTGCGCGACAACTGTCGAGTGTCAGCGTCTGCTGTGCCTGAGCGCTTGCGGCAAGCGTAGTAAGGGCCAATATTAAAAATTTGTGTTTCATATTTGTTTGTTTGGTGGAGTGTACGGCTTGTCAGCCCGAGTGGCTTACTTGAATGTGAAGCTGCGTGAGCCAATCATGTTGCCGTCGGCAAAAATGCTTACCTGATAAGTACCGGCAAGCAGCGACTGCGACACGTTCCAATAAGTAGTCAAAGCCATTTCCTGTCCTCCATATTCCACAGTCTTGTGCATTGTGGCTTCGAGCGAGCGGTTCTGATAGTTGAATGATCCGCCACCGCCGAGTGTTGTTCCGGCAGGTGTGGTGATGCGCACGTAGAATGTCTTCTGTCCATTCTGAGCTGTCACGTTCTTGGCTATGGTGAAGTTAACCTGAATGTTTGTACACTTTGAAGTCTTGTCGGTAGCTTTACCGCGCTTGTTCTTCAACTGCATAGATATGCCTGTAGCATCGAGCTGTGCGGCAATAGCCACCTTCTCCGAGAGTGTGGCGCGCTCGGTGTTGAGTCCCTCAATCTGTCGGGTAGCTTCGTTGTATTGTCCCTTGATGCGTGTGTTCTCGGCAGTGAGGTTCTGATTGAGTCGGTTGAGCGAGTCAATCTCGATGACATAGCTGCGCAATACGGCGCGTACTGTAGCTAGCTCCTTCTTGAGTCGTGCTATCTCGCGTGCGTCGCTCGACTTGGTGTCCTGCAGTTCCTTGAGCAGTCGTTCGGTCTTTTCCTGCTCAGCGGTGAGTTGGGCTACGATGGAGTCGTTGGTTATCTGCGTCTTCATCTCGCTGTATTGGTTGGCAAACTGCTGATACTCGTTCTCCATCTCCTTCTTGTCAAGGTCGGCGAGTTCTTGCATGGCCTTGTTTTCTTTTCTTTGGCTGTCAAGATTTACATAAAGGTAGGCAATAGTGCCAACGAGGGCTAAACCTATCACACCCGCTACTATCCCAGTAATGAGCTTTTTCTTTTCCATAGTGTTCTGATATATCAATTAATGAGTTTTAAATAATAAAGTTTAAACTGTTGCAAAGTTAGTTTTTTAATTTTAAAGTGCAAAGCAACGGGTGTTGTAAATAAATAATGATTGCTAAAATCGAAGACAAAAACAGAAGAACGGAACAGGTGAATAATGAAAGAAGCCCTTTTGACTTGCTAATGAGTTTGTTTTTTATGTCAAAAGGACAACTTTAGCAAGCCAAAAGGGCAACTTTAGAATTGTGGAACTATTTTTGAAAATGTGTGTGGCTTATTTTTTATTTTATTGCTTTGAGAACTTGCTCAGCAATGCTTTTCATTCCCTTTATCGACGGGTGTCCGCTCTTCTTGTCAATGTCCTTGAGTTTTATTACGGGCACGTCGTAGTGGTGGCATACTTCATCTATTGATTTGTTGATGTCGTCTTTCAGTTCGCTGTTAAGGATAAAGTAAACGTCGACGTTGGGGTAATACTGGCGTATGTCGTTGAGCATCTTTGCCATAGCCGGTCGGAAGTAGTAGAGGTCGGCACGTCGCCAGTCGCTGTACTGATATTCGCCCATCTTTACACCTGCCCATGAGTCATTAGTGGCACCGCATATAAGGATTATGTCTGGATTGCCAAGATTGTGGCATCTGGTCACGAACGAGCGGTCGCTGAAGTCGGCATCCTTGTATCCTGTGTTGCATATTGTGGCACCCGAGTAGGAGTTGTTCATTCCCATTTTGTAGCCGCCCTGCTTTATCACTTGCCACCACCATGTCTGTTCTACATGCTCCACGTCGGTCTGCTGTTTGTTGGCTGGTGAGTAGTACCATATAGCGTTGCCATCGGGAATGAATCCTTGGAATGTTGAATACGAGTCGCCCAGTACGGCAATGGTTCGGCGTACCTGTGCCGGAGCCTGTACAAGCACGAGCATGAGCAGGCAGAATAGTGTGATTGTCTTTTTCATTTGCTGTTTGTTTTTTAGTTATTATTGTTGTTCTTTTTCTTCGTCTACCCCCAGTCCGAACAATGCGAAGTCGCCTTTGGTCGGGTCGTCGGGGAAAATCCGGAGCATAGCATCTGTCAGTCGGCGTGCTGTCGACATTGATGCGGTGCGACTGTTGAGCAGTCCCATTCGCATGCCCTCCTGTACCACATGTGTGTCGAGTGGCATGATGAGTGTGCGGCGGTCGATGACGTCTGCCCATAGTCCGAGGTCGACGGGCGAGTCCGACCGTACCATCCATCGCAGAAACATGCACACACGCTTGCATGCCGACGACGTGTTCTTAGGCACTATCTTGCTGGCTCCGCGCTCGGCAAAGTATCGGCAAATAGCTTCTACAGCCTCAATGCCCGTCGTGGCGCAGCTTGCTACGTAAGCCTTCATGCTGCCGTGGCTGTTGAGCATGTGGCTATAGGCGGCAAGCAGGCAGTGCATGTCGTGCTGGGTGTACAGACGGTAGTAGCACTCGGAGGTGTCGGCTATGTCGTTCTGCCATTCGCCCGAGCGTACCCAGTGGTCTACTTCGCCCCCCGAAGCGTCGAGCACGAACTGTATCTTGGGGAAGAACTGCTTGCGCGAGCCGTAGCTCAGGCACGAGGCGATGAATGCCATTGCCTCCTGGTTGGCGGCTCCCGACACCAGGTGCATGAACGAGCTTGGGTCGGCGGCGAGAAATTCTGCCGTTTCGTATTTGTCAGCCAATTGGCGTATGTGGTTTGTCAGTTGTATGTCTGTATCTGATTGCATTGCTTTGTTTTTTTGTTTCTGAAGCGCTTGTATTGTTTTAGATGGGGTGAATGTAGGTGTAAAGGTACGGTGAATTATTCTATCTGCCAAACATATGGAGTAATGAATGGCAATGTTTTATAGATAGTTGACTGAAAAACTTGGTCAGATGAGCGAAATTGTGTAAATTTGCACGTATGAGAATAGACATAATAACCGTATTGCCCGAAATGCTTGAGGGCTTTATTAACGAATCGATACTTGCCCGCGCCCAGAAGAAGGGACTGGCAGAAATTCACTTGCACAATCTGCGCGACTACTCGGCCGACAAGTGGCGCCGTGTAGACGACTATCCTTACGGAGGATTTGCAGGTATGGTGATGCAGTGCGAACCCATCGACCGCTGTATTTCGGCATTGAAGGCCGAGCGCGATTACGATGAGATAATCTATACTTCGCCCGACGGCGAGCAGTTTGACCAGCATATTGCCAACGACCTCTCGCTCAAAGGCAACATCATCATACTCTGTGGACACTATAAGGGCATTGATCAGCGTGTGCGCGACCATCTTATCACTCGCGAGATAAGCATCGGCGACTACGTGCTGACGGGTGGCGAGCTGGCTGCAGCTGTAATGGCTGACGCCATTGTACGCATTGTGCCTGGCGTGATAGGTGACGAGCAGAGTGCTCTGAGTGACTGCTTCCAGGACGACCTGCTGTCGGCTCCTATCTACACACGCCCTGCCGACTACAAGGGATGGAAAGTGCCCGACATATTGCTGAGCGGCAACGAAGCCAAAATCAAGAGCTGGGAAATGGAGCAGGCTATGGAACGCACAAAGCGATTGCGTCCTGACCTGTTGGAGAAGTAATGGTATCCAGTTTAGACTTGAAAATTGAGAGTTGAAAGTTATGATTACCTTTGAAGATATCATAATTCTCAATTTTCAATTTTCAACTTTCAATTTTTAACTTTCAGTTTTCAAACTATTTAAATAAACTAATCATTAAATGAACAAATCTATACTTTCGGCAATAGCTCTTGCTTTTGCCTTCGCTATGCCCGCTTCTGCTCAGGACGGACTGCTTAAGAAATATGCCCAGCGACTGTCTACTCCACGACATTATGTGTGCTATCGTACTAACGAGAAGATTAAGATTGACGGCAAGCTCAACGAGAAGTCGTGGGCAAAGGCTGCCGACACAGAGTCGTTTGTCGACATAAGCGGCGACGGATTTCCCAAGCCTATTTACGACACCAAGGCCCGAATGATGTGGGACGACGAATATCTGTACGTGTCGGCTGTGATGGAGGAACCCAACATCGTGGCTAACCTCACACAGCGCGATACTATCATCTATCATGACAACGACTTTGAGGTGTTCCTCGACCCTACAGGCGACGGACAGTGTTATTTCGAGATTGAGAACAACGCACGTGGCGTTGTGTTCGACCTTATGCTTGATCGTGCCTATCGTTCGGGCGGCAACTTCTACATCCAGTGGGATTGTCCAGGACTGAAGCTCGCCGTTCAGCACGACGGTACGCTCAACAAGCCTAAGGACAAGGACCGCTCGTGGACTGTGGAGATGGCTATCCCGCACAAGGCAATTACCCGCAACTTCACCAATCCGCTCGTTGCTGGCAATACATGGCGACTTAACTTCTCGCGTGTTGAATGGCTTAAAAAGGGTGGCCCTGAGGAAAACTGGGTGTGGACTCCTACAGGCGAGATTAATATGCATGCTCCCAACCAGTGGGGATTCCTGCAGTTCTCCGACAAGGTTGTAGGCACCGGCACCGAAGAATTCCGCTGTCCGTACAACATGGAGGCTTACAAGCTGCTCTGGGCGATGTTCCATGCTCAGTTTGAGAAGCGTGAGAAGACCGGGGCTTATACAAGTTCTACAGCATCGCTCGGACTGACCGATGCCGACCTTACTACATTGCCAAAGGGCAGCAACGTAGAGCTTGAGGCCACAACCACACAGTTCACAGCCAGCGTTCTTGTTGGCGGAACAGGCAAGCGCTATGTGGTAGACCAGAACGGAAAGTTTGAAGTGAAATAAAGAACATCGAATATTGATTCGATGAGTAAAAATAAACGAGGGTGTGTCTTTTAAGTCACGAATAGTCACGAATTATTCATGAATTATGCTTACTGATTATAACGCACACTATATTCGTGTGATTGGTGAAATTCGTGGTGAAGAACCCAACACGAATCACTCGAATTGCACAAATAGTTTGTGGTGCAATTCACGGATAATTCATGATAATTTGTGACTGAAAACCACGCAGCAATCATAAAGTCTTTCAAGTCACGAATAGTCACGAATTATTCATGAATTATGCTTACTGATTATAATTGACTTTTTGACACACTCTCGTTTTTATATTATTCTTCCCAAACCAGATAAGCCGAAACGAGCCAGTGGTTCATTTCGTTGCCGTTTATAGGCTGAGCCTTTGGGATGGCTATACTTAGAGTGTGGCTTCCCGGTGCAATATTGTCAAGCGAAATTTCCTCTGGAGCAACATCCGAGCCAGGACACCAGTTGGAGCGTGAGAAGTCTGACGAACCTACAGGTTCTTCTATTTCCTTCTCCGTGTAGTTGCCGTCAGGACCTATGTATGAAGCAATGCGCTTTTCGAGCCACACACCAGTACCGGGATTGAAGCGGCGGAACGATGCGCAGTCGTCGCGCCACGGAGTGAACTTATACACTTCGTTGCCGTCGACAGAAAGAATGTTTTCTTGCGGTGTGAACTCGTCGCCACCATTATGACCGCCATGTCCAGTTACGATATACTTCAACTTGACGTTCTTTGCACCCTTAGGCAGATTAAAGTCGGTTACAAGTGGCTTGCGTGCGAAGAGGTCGGGATACTCCTGACCTATATAATATACTGTGTTAACGAGTGGCAGCACGTGAGTGTGGGGCATAGGATAGCAGCTGATGGGAGTCTCCTTGAATTGCAGTTCAACGCTTGCCAGATAACCCTCGTCAGTCCATGTGTCGATGAATACGCCCACGTAAGCCTCGCCTTCAAGCTCGGAGTAGCGGTCGGTGATGTCCTGCTGCCACTCAACGCAATCCGCCCACTTCGGAATGTATACTGGGCGGCGCTTTGCAGAGAGTTTGTCGTCCTTGCCGCTGAAATGTCCTACACCGAATGGAGTCATAAATCGCATCAGCTCAACAGTCGGCAGATAGTCCTTGCCGGCTACGATACCGACGAGCTTCTCGTACTTTGAAGCGTCGACAGCAGGAAACTTGTTCTTGCCTTGAGCAATGGTCATGAGATTGATGGCCGACTTCTTTGGCAGTACGAACACCGATCCTGACTTGTCCCAGCGGTCGCCGTTAGACGCTACTGTAGTCTTTATGTACACCTTGACGTTGCGCTCGTAGTGCGGAACGTTGATTTTCTTCAATATTATACGTCCGTTGACAAGACGTATTATGCCGTCGGCATCGGCTGCATTAAAGCCTTCAAGCTTCGACGGAGCATAATGAACGTTTGTCTTATCAAATACCTTTATTGTCTTACTGCCCTTTGCTGCGTACTCCTTATGGTTGGCAGCTTGTGAGGAAAGGGCAAAGAAGAAGATAAAGGCGAAGAGGGAAGAAAGGGAAATAAGGGTGAAATGTGGAAAATGGAAATGTTTCATAAGATTATAAAAATGAAAAGAAAAGCCCCACCCCCGACCCCTCCCCCGTAGGGAGGGGGGTGATATGATTTTATGGAATAAGCTTGGTTGTTTCCAGCAGAAGGCCATAGGCCTCCGCTATTATTTGTTACAAGTAGTCGGTTCATACCGCTCCACTCCCTGCGGGGGAGGGGCCGGGGGTGGGGCTTTTGTGGGTGGTTGGGCTTGGGGCTTTTGGGGCCTTAGTTACTCTCAATAACCTTACCAGCTCCGCGATAGAGCTTTATCGGGCCATCGAGCAATACTGCTACTACTGTTATCATTGGATCGAGTGAACGTTCGGGCACGTCGATGTAGAGATTGCCTGGAACTTCGCTCCAATAGTTTTTGTTGTAGACCTTCGACTGGATTATTTCGCCGTCGCCTACAACCCAAACGCGGTTGACCTTATTCATAACGCCCTTCACTTCGATAGGACCGTTAGGCTTGTAGGGGAGGTAAAGGTAGAGGATGTCGCCAGCCTTGTTGAGAGTGGTGTAGCCCTGGAAGTGTTCGGCAGGAATACCGGCACGTGTGTCGTAGATGGCTTCCTTGTGCTTCTTTGTCCAGCGACCGAACTCCTTGAGTATTGCTACCTGCTCTTCGGGGATGGTTCCGTCTTCCTTCGGACCTATGTCGAGCAGCATGTTGCCACCCATAGAGAGACAGTCGACGAAGGTGCGCAGCAGAATGTAGGGCGACTTGTAGTTGGTGTCGGCATGCTGATATCCCCACGAGTCGTTCATAGTCATGCAAAGCTCCCAATGCTTGTCGGCTGGACGAACCACAGGCACGCCCTGCTCAGGTGTGGCATAGTCGCCATAGCCCTGTATGCGCGAGTTGATGATGACGTTCTTGTTGGCCTTGCGCAGGAACTCAGACATTCCCTTGGCGTTCCATGTCTCGGCATCCTGCTCCCAGTCGCCGTCAAACCAGTAGAGGTCGGGCTTATACTGATTGAGCTCGTCAAGCTGGTTGAAGTCAAACTTGAGGAACTTCTGCCAGCGTGCAGGATCGTCCTTAACGTTGTAGCGAGTCTCGGTGCGTGTGAAGTTAGGATAGTCGGGGTGCGACCAGTCAATGAGCGAGTAGTAGAGTCCGAGCTTCAGTCCGTGCTTGCGCACTTCCTTAACGAACGGAGTGACGATGTCGCGCTTGGCGGCTGTAGCCTTGATAGTGTTGAGGTCGCTGTACTTTGTGTTCCACAGAGCCACACCGTCATGGTGCTTGGTGGTGAGAACTGCGTACTTAGCGCCGCTCTCCTTGATAAGGTCGAGCCATGCTTTAGGGTCGTAGTTCTTGGCTGTGAAGCCGTTGCACTGGCTCATATACTGCTCGTAGGGCAGATAGCTGTTATAGAACGACCAACTCTCTGACACGCCGTTCACAGCGTAAATGCCGTAATGGATGAATACACCCAACTTGGCGTGGTCGAACCACTCCATTCTTTTGTCTTTCTGCTCCTCTGTCTCCTGCGTAGCGGCGTTCTGGGCTACAGCGCCTGTCATGGCAGCCGCACAGAGCAAAGAGCACAATATGCGCTTGATTTTCATAAATGTAAATTGTTAGTTCTTAAGTTGATATTTAGATAATATGTTGCAAAGTTAATCAAAAAATCTCAATGATAGTGATTAATTGCTTAACTTTGGAACATCAGCGTTTATATTTTTAAACTATAAAGATATAATGTTGTTTTTTGTTCTACTTTTTGTATTTTTGCAGAATAGAACCGAAACTTTATTTTTTTAATTATTATAAACTGATATGGCAGAAATTCTTACGCTAAAAGTTCAGCGAGTAGATGAACTTTCAAAAATTTATATAGTTGAATACGAAGAAAAGTTGATTCGTGTTCATATGGTTCAAGAACAGGTAGGAAAAGGAAATCCTGGAGAGATTGTCTGTAGGATAGAAAAGTCGGAAAACTATTGTTATATAACCCAGGACATGCAGACGCTTTTAAGGCGGCATTACAAGGAAGGTGATGAGGTGATGTATCGCATTGAAAAGACAACGCCTACGTTCTATCTTCTCAAGGACGACCTCGGCTATCAGACTTATCTTGACAAGAAATACCAGATAAACCCTACGATTACTCCAAAGATAAAGTGCAGGATAAAGTCAATAGGCGACAAGCGATGTGTGGTGGAGCTGATAGAGAAGATTAGTGTCGAACGGAGTCAGTTCACGATAGGCTTCGACAATATGAAGGCTTTGTTCGATACGAAGATGGAGTATGCCGAGTCGGTTACGAATCTGCTTCTTTCTGACAACCTTTCCGGCTATTTCGATTCCGAATGCTACAAGTGGATATACACCGTGTGCAAGGACCAATTCACCGACATTGATAAGCTGAGAAACATACAAAAGTCATGTCTTGACGTACTTGAAAACAGTACGTTGCTTAAAGATTGCAATGTCAATGAGCGTGAGGTGCTTGAGGAGCGGTTCAGTACGCTCATAGAGCAGATAGGCTACTACATACAGGCTCTTGAATATGTCGAGTCGGAAAAAGAAGGTGGGATGATTGACGAACTTCTTCGAAAGTTGCAGAAAACCGGATATGTGTTCCACCCGAAGAAGATGTTCTACATCATGATGTGCATATTCCTCATCAAGTCGAAGGGCGAGAGTGGTTCTGAGTTCCTCGACGAGATGATGCCAAAGGTGTTTGACACTCTGCGTAGTTGCGACATCAACAACTGGAAGCGTCCGCCTTTCAAGATAGTGTGGATCAAGCTGCTGGAGTTCTTCATCCAGTCGCTCGACAATAATCAGGACCGCCTGACTGTAGACCGCAAGGCATTGGCTAACATGGTACAGTCGCTTGCTCTGCAGTTCAATCTTGCAGAGAATGACGACGATATGCTTATCGACCCCATTCTCAATCTCTCCATGCTCTACCGCTATTGTGCAAAGGTGGGCGTGATAGACCCTATGAAGATGCTCGATGTGGCTTACCACACGCTTATCGGTGTCATTCAGGAAGAGCCTCACATGATAAACTATACGGACGACCCCGACCGTATGGTTAACGTCATATACAACCAGGTGAAGGAGTTTATCCCGGATGGCATATCCTCGTTGAAGTATGAGGGTAAGGATGCCGACATACTTGTGAGCAACAACACCATCAGTATTGTTCCGAAAGCCTACGATGCCGACTTTTGTCACGACATGGTGCCCGACTATCTTGAGCTGTGGCACAATCTTCAGGTGCGGCAGTTTACCAAGCCTTCGCCTATAGGCAAGCAGAACCGCAAGTCGATACAGCCCTACAAGCGCATTTGGGCAGATGCCTTAAACAACATCATCAGTACAAACAAACGTCTTGAGAAGAAATCTGAGGTGTATTCTCGTCCCAAATTAGGCGAGGAGTATGGCATTATCATCACCAAGCAGACCGCTGCCGAGACTCCTACATTCGAGTGTCTTGTAGTTGACCCAGATGATGTAGTGGGACGCGGCGTGATACGCATGGCCGATATGGTGGGCTATGCTACTCCTACGGTGGGCTTGTTCTCCTTCGAGAAGAACGGCAAGCCGATGATTTTCAGCGCTAATGTTGTAGAGCAACTGGAGGATGGTACCTATCGCTTCGAGTCGAAGACCTATTTGGACAAATTGTGCAACGACTACCGCTACGATAATATCGACTACACCGACAAAATGTATTGTGTGGTGACGGGTGGCAACACGCTTTTACCATTCTATGCAGTGAGCGAACAGGGCTTTTCTATGGCTGTGAGATACGATGAGGGCAATACACCGATACAGATGCCGAAAGGCACTGTCATCGAGGTGGGCTGTATTGAAGGCGGCAGACCTGGCTTTATGAATGCTATATTCTTACGCATCGCACACGAAAAGCAGCTCACACTGGCTGAAGCATTCAATAATCTCATTAACATCTTATCCGGTGGCGATGTCTATGAGGAGACGGTTGAGACAGAAGAGGAAGTGGAAGGTCCTGATGTGATAGAGAAGGAACGCGTGAGGGAGATAATGAACATTATAGATAATGTGGCTTCTCTCGAAAACGACTACATTAAGGCGTACAACTATCTTGGATTCAGTCGTATGATGGCTCACGTCATGGAAGACGAAGAGCAGATAAAGTACTATGCAAGCAAGATGGCGCTCATCGAACTTCTCTACGAGTTTGATATCAACAACAGTATATCAGCAGACCTCATCAACCGCTTCCAGCAGAACAATGCCGAGTTCTTCACACAGCATTCCACACTACATCAGCAGTTCCGCAAACTGCAGATTGTGAGCTATCTCGGTCATGACGAGCATAACAGGGAGTTGTGTGAGATAGCCTGCGAGACGTCAAATCCCGACCTCGTACAGCTGGCGCAGCTCATCCTCTCGTTCAACTTCATGAAGAAGACCAATATGCTTGCGCAGGCAAGCGATGTGCATGAGCATATCAAGGAACTACTGAAGCTGCAGAAAAAAGAGAATCCGAAGAAGGATTACGGTCAGGAGACGTTCACCAAGGAGTTCAAGACGTCTGTCATCTGTCCTCCCGACACCATGCATCCCGACCCTTCTCGTCAGACGCATAAGATTATGGAGGAAATATGCGCCTTCCTCAATGCTGAGGGTGGCGTGCTCTACATCGGTGTCGACGACAAGACCCACCTTGAGCGTGGCATAGAAGAAGACCTCAAGCACCCGCTCTTTGAGGGCAGCAAGGACAAGTACGACACCTATGTGCGCAACAAAATCAACCAGATGCTTGTGCCCGGCGAACTTGCCGACCATTGCATCAGCACCTCTTTCGACGAGGATGCCCACACTACGGTCTACGTCATCAATATCAAGCCCTGCCCGCAACCCATTAGCATCGACGGTGTGTTCTACGAGCGACGCGGCACGTCGTCGCGCCATGTCTCTGAGGAGTATCAGAATGCGTTTATCAGCAACCGACTCCAGATGGCACCTACCATCAACCAGCAGCTTGTCTGCGAAATAGTTGATGCAGCAAAGCATACTGCCACGGATGTCGTAACTGACATGGAGGAGCAGAAAGACGGTCGTCCGTTGGAGTTTACCACCGGACTCGACTCTATAAAGACAAGCGAGATACGCATGTATCGCCATAAGGACGATGACATACAGTCGGACGATTTGTCTACGTACATCAACATCTTCAACGACAACCAATACAGCGTAACGCCTCAGAAACTGTACGACTGCCTCTCGTTGGGCCTCTATGATGAGGAGTTGAAAGGTATGTTGGTTGTGGTGTACGAGACTGGCGAGATTTCAAAGATACACATCGACGAGCTCGTCGATACTGAAGAGTGGGTTGAGAAGCCCATCAACAATAAGTCGAAGATAGTATTTGTGAGTCCTGCCATGCCCGACGATGTACTGTCGATTCTATTCCACTCGAAGAATACCGACTACTATCGCTTCATCAGCGTAGAAAGTCTGGACAAGGGCACGTTCAACACCTGCATGCGTCCGTTCTATACAGGTCAGATTGACCAGATAATTGAGTGCGAGATTCTGTCGTTGACTCTCAACGACCGAATCCAATACAAGAACTTCCTCGACATAAGCAACGACAAGGCTGGTGCCGACTCAAAGAAACAAGACGGCAAGAAAGCTATGAAGGCTATCGAAAAACAGCTGGGTAAGTAATATGTATTTTATTATTTATTGGCATGATAACGCTTATAGAGAACGTTTAATTCGATATTTTTTTTTAATTTTGCATCATAACATCAAATGCTAAAAAACATCTATTTATAAATAAAAAAACAAACAGCATGAAAAAACTATTTCTAACTCTTGCCGTGGCGCTCTCCGCATTGTGTGCAAGTGCCAAGGGCAACAAGATTCCAGTGTATGCTTGGTCGGGCTATGCCGACAAAGCTACCGAAAAATCGCTTATTGCCGACTTCAAGGCTTGGAAGAAGCATGGCGTTACCGGTGTGTGCATCAACGCTGGAATGGATATGGAGAAGATCCGCACAGCGTCTAAAGCAGCCAAGAAGGTAGGTCTGGAATATCATGCATGGGTGCCTACAATGACTCCCGGAGGCAAGCCGAAGAGCTGGTACACAGTAAACCGATTGGGTGAGTCGGCTTGCGACAATCCTCCTTACGTACCTTATTATACTACGCTCGACCCGCGCAACGAGGAAGTAAAGAAGTTCCTCACCACAACATTCGAGCAGATTGCCGAAATTCCTGAGGTTGACTATGTTCAGCTTGACTACATCCGCTACGCTGACGTAATTCTGGCGCGCGGACTTTGGGACAAGTACGGACTCGTGATGAACGGCGAGTATGCCAAGGCCGACTTCTGCTACTGCCCCGACTGTGTGGCTGCTTTCAAGAAGCAGAGCGGTATCGACATCACCAAGGTGTGCGACCCGTCGAAGATCAAGGAGTGGGCTCAGTTCCGCTGTGATGCCATCACGGCTCTGGTCAACCAGATTAGCGACGCTGTTCACGCCAAGGGCAAGAAGTTGAGTGCCGACGTGTTCCCCGGTCCGAAGAGCTACGCTGAGTGGATGGTGCGCCAGCAGTGGAACAAGTGGAACCTCGACGCAGTGTTCCCAATGAACTACAACGACTTCTATATGGAGCCGGCAGCATGGGTTGGCAAGGTGACCAAGGAAGAGGCTGAGTCGCTTAAGGGTCGCAACACCTTATTATATAGTGGTATCTTTATCTGCCACGACTGGCGCAACAAGGACAAGGTGATTGATCCTGAGAACTCGGGACTCCTTCCGTCGGAGATTGCCGAGGCTGTTGAGACATCGATGGCTGCCGGTGCCCACGGCATCAGCATCTTCACTCCCAATGACATGACCGAAGAGCATTGGGCAGAACTTGAGAAGGTGTTGAAGAAACTTGAAAAGTAAAAACAAAAAACGAGTCCTTTTGGCATTTTAAAAGGGCTCGTTTTGCGTTGTAAAAGGACTCCTTTTGGATAGCAAAAGGACTCGTTTTGGAGTTCAAAAGGACTCCTTTTGAAAGTGTGCGGTTTTAGGTCACGAATTATCATGAATTAATCGTGAATTTCACCACGAATGATTCGTGCAATTCGAGTGATTCGTGTTGGGTTCTTCACCACGAATTTCACCAATCACACGAATATAGTTTGCGTTATAATCGGTTGCCCTTAATTCATGGACGAATGTTGTGTGCGTTATAATCGGTTGGCTTGATTTATGGACAATTCGTGGTAATTCGTGACTTGAAAGACTTTATGATTGCTGCGTGGTTCTCAGTCACGAATTATCATGAATTATCCGTGAATTTCACCATGAATTAATTCGTGCAATTCGTGTGATTCGTGTTCGGTCTTTCACCACGAATTTCACTAATCACACGAATATAGTTTGCGTTATAATCGGTTGGCTTGATTTATGGACAATTCGTGGTAATTCGTGACAAAAATGGCTTTGAGGTGGCTGCGTGGTTTTCAGTCACGAATTATCATGAATTAATCGTGAATTTCACCATGAATTGATTCGTGCGATTCGAGTGATTCGTGTTCGGTCTTTCACCACGAATTTCACTAATCACACGAATGTTGTGTGCGTTCTTCACGCACGCTTTTTCTTTGGCTTTGCCTTGGGCTTTGGTTGCATTCCGGGCAGGTCTTTTATTATAGTAGCCTTGAGTATCCGTACGTCTTCGATGGGGCGGTCGTTCTTGTCGCGCTCCACTCGTTGAATCTTGTCTACCACGTCCATTCCCTCGACAACCTCTCCGAATACCGTGTATCCGCCGTCAAGGTGAGGCGTTCCGCCTACCGTTGTGTACTGCTCAATCATTTCGGGCGTCATCTTGATGCTGTCGTTGAATACGGAGTCGAGGCGGTGCTGCTGTCGGGCAATAGCCTTTTCGCTCTGCTTCTTGCCGTAGACGATGTAGAACTGCGAACTGCTCGACTCGTGCTTCGGATTCACCTCGTCCGGTTCGCGGGCTGCTGCCAGAGCGCCACGCTTGTGGTAAATGCCAGGCAGACGTATTTCGGCAGGTATGTTATAGTCGAGCGAGTGTTCGCCAAGTTCCTCACCCTTTTTGGCGTTCTTGCTCCAAGGGTCGCCCGCCTGAATCATGAAGTCGGGGATGACACGGTGGAACAGCAGCGAGTCGTAGAAGTGGTGCTCGCGTATAATCTTAAGGAAGTTGTCGCGATGGAGCGGAGTTTCGTTGTACAGTTGTACACGTATGTTGCCCATCGTGGTCTCAATCAACACCTCGGGACGCTCGCCCGGTTTCACCACGGAGGTCTGGCCCTTTGCCGAAACCGCCGCAGCTATAACCATACACATTATTAATATGTATTGTTTCATAATATAAAATGGTTTGAGTTTTATGCTTTCATTACAATAGTCGCTACTTCACAACAATCTCGTCGATAAACAGCCATCCGCCGTCCATTGTCGTATTGCCCTGCACACGTACGTAGCGAGCCTTGCTGTGGCCCTTCCATGCCAGTGTGCGATAGCCCGACTGGATGCTCTTGTCGACTGTTGATGTTGTAGAGTAGACCTCGTTGAAGTTCTTGCCGTCGTTGCTTACCGACACCTTGAAGTTTTCGGGGAAGAACACCCATGCGCCATAAGCCTGCATGAAGTCGACCGAGACAGACGACAGATTCTGCACCGAGCCGAGGTCGAGAGTGACGTCGAGGCAGTAGTCCTTGCCTATAAATCCCTGCCATTTCTTGTCGCCGTAGGTCCATCCGCCACGTATTCCGTCCACGAGCGACTGGTCGCCACCGGCTACGTATTGCTTAGAATAAGGGCGGTTGTAGATTACCTTGCAGCCAAGAGCCTTGTGCTTGGTGGGCTTCTGCGACTCGGGTCGCTCACCCTTCTCATGTCGGATGTCGAAGGTATTAACGCCCTGCTTTTGCAGAAGGTCGCATTGTGCAATGGCGCGACGGCGGAAGTCGGCATAGTTCTTGTGCTCGGTGCCGTTCCATCCCACTTCGGCTATAGCCAAAGCACGCGGATAGAGCATGTATTCCATGTGTTCGGGAGTGGGGATGTATTCAGCCCAGAGGTTGCCCTGGATGCCAGTTATCATCTTGCGTTCAGCCTCAGGCAGGTCTTCGCCCGGCACATAGCTGTATACTTTCTCCAACGGCAGGTAGCCGCCTATAGCCTCGGGCTGCGAGAGCGGAGCGTCCTGGTAAGCGTCGAGATAGCAGTAGGCACCCGGTGAGAGCACCACGTCGTAGCCGTGCTCGATAGCCTCGTGTGCCTTCTCGAGTCCGCGCCACACCATTACGGTAGTGTTGCGAGCCAAGTTGCCGGCAATCACCTCGTCCCAACCTACAAGCTGACGACCGTAAGAGTTGAGGAAACGTCCGAAGTGGGCAATAAGATTAGCCTGCAATCCGTCCTTGTCGCATCCCAGTTCCTTCATCTTGCGCTGGCACAGCGGACAGTCGCCCCACGACTGCTTGGCAGCCTCGTCGCCTCCTACGTGAATGTACTTGGACGGGAAGATGTCCATCACCTCCTTCAGCACGTTCTCAAGGAAGTCGTAAGTAGCCACGCTGCCTGCGCAGAAGTCCATCTGCTCGTATGGCTTATGCGTACACGAGAGTTCGGGATAGGCAGCCATCACCTCGGCAGAGTGGCCCGGCATCTCTATCTCGGGAACAATCGTGATGCCACGTTCGGCAGCGTAAGCCACCAGCTCGCGCAGTTCGTCCTGGGTGTAGTAGCCGCCATGAGCGTCGGCAGAACCTTCCATAGTGTACTTGGCTCCGTTTTTGCTCCACTCCTTCCATGTGCGTTCTGGTCGCCATGCAGCCATACGTGTCAGCAGCGGATAGCGCTTAATCTCGATGCGCCAGCCCGCAGCATCGGTGAGATGGAGGTGCAGACGATTGAACTTGTACTGCGCCATAACGTCAATCTGCTTCTTGATGAAGCTGATAGGCTCGAAGTGTCGCGACACGTCGAGCATTATGGAGCGCCACTTGTAGGCTGGAGCGTCGTCGATGTCGCACGCCATAATGCCCTGCTTGGTCTTGAGCTGGCCTATGGTCTGCCATGCGTATCGGAAAGCATCGGCAGATGCAGCGCTCACGACGATAGAGTCGGCAGTGATGTGCAGTCGGTAAGCCTCGGGTGACGAAGCGTTCTGGAGTTTTACAAATTTGATTGTCTGCTTGGCAGCGTCGCTATTGGTCTGATGCCATGAGCGTGTATATATGTTCTCGGCATCGGGTCCAGCCTCGTTGACAATCTTGACGGTTGGTTTACTTGTGCTGAAATAGCCCTTGCCCGCTTTGAATGATTGCGGCTTAGGCAGAAGGTCCTGGGCGTTGACATCTGTAGCCATCAACAGGGAGCCTATGGCAACAGCGATTGTGTATAATGACTTGTTCATAGAATAAATAGGTTTGCTTGTTATTGTCAAGCTACAAATTTATATAAAAAATCCCGAATATTAAAGCCTATGTGTTCTTTTATATATAATTTTAAGGCAGTATGTTATTTCGTATGTCAGAATAAATTGCTACTTTTGCCGTTCGAAACAAAAGTAAGTGGATAAAGACAATAATAACATAACATATCAGGAAAATGAGATCAAGAACAGCAAATTGGTTTGAGACCACCGTGCGCTACGAGCGCCAGACAGAAGATGCAGGACAGAAGAAGGTTAATGAGATATATGTAGTTGATGCTCTTACCTTCGGCGAGGCCGAGGAGACAATCACAAAGGAAATGGAACCTTTCGTGACAGGCGAATTTGAGGTGAAGAACATCTCACCGGCTTCGTATGGCGAAATCTTCTTCAGCGACAGCGACACTGACGACCGTTGGTACAAGGCCAAGCTCTCGTTCATCACTATCGACGAGAAGACTGCCAAGGAGAAGCGTTCGGCAGTTAACTTCCTCGTACAGGCTGCTACATTCAATGCTGCCGTAAAGAACATTGAGGACGCTATGGGCAAGACAGCCATCGACTACATCATCGCAAACATATCTGAAACAAAGATTATGGATGTATTCGAGCACAACGCTCCTGCAAAGAAGGAGGAGAAGAACGATAAGCCCGAGTTTGAGGGATAAAATCAGTTGAGAGTTGAGAGTTTAGGCTATGGAAACAACAGACATTGCACGCCGTTTGGGCGAAGTCAAGAGCAGCCTGCCACAAGGTGTAAGGCTGGTTGCTGTGAGCAAGTTTCATCCGTCTGAATGTATCAAGGCGGCATACGACGCCGGTCAGCGCCTATTCGGCGAAAGCCGTGAGCAGGAACTTGCACGTAAGGTGGGTGAATTGCCTAATGACATAGAATGGCACTTCATCGGACACTTGCAGACCAATAAGGTGAAGTACATCGCTCCCTACATTTCGATGATTGACGCCGTTGACTCGCTAAAGCTTCTGCGCGAGATAAACAAGCAGGCAAAGGCCAACGGACGTGTCATTAAGGTGCTGTTGGAACTGCACATAGCCGAAGAAGAAACCAAGTATGGACTGACGCTCGACGCTTGCCGACAACTGCTTGAGGGAGGCGAATGGCGCGAGTTGCAGAACGTGCAGATATGCGGACTGATGATGATGGCATCGCATGTCGACGATACCAAGCTCATACACGACGAGTTCTGCATGGCTGCCGACTTCTTCAACGAGGTGAAGCAGCGCTACTTTGCCGATGACGACAACTTCTGTGAGCGTTCGTGGGGAATGAGCCACGATTATCACATAGCCGCCGAATGCGGGTCGACAATGGTGCGTGTGGGCACATACATATTTGGAGAGAGAGCGTATTAAACAAAATAAGCCCGATGTCAGCATGCTGACATCGGGCTTAATAATTATATCCATTGCTCAATCTGCTTATTGCTTGAACAGGGCGCGGTAGGTGCATCCGTTGCGCCACTCGCTGCATCCGTATGCCGTACGTCCCTTTATTATGGTGCCTTTGCCGCATAGCGGGCACACAGTTCCTACAATGCTGTCGTCGGCAGTTGGCGTTTGCTCAGACTGAGGTGGGGTAGGAGTTGTGGTGGCAGACTGCTGCTGTTTGGCAGTGGAAGTCTTGGCAGACGGCTTCGTGGTTTTTGTAGAAGTCTTCTTTTTAGGTTTCTTTTTCAAGTCTTCATCTGTCAGGGTAGTGACACGGCGATTGCTGTTGTCGCGCAGCACGTCGTAGACAATCTCCGTAATCTGCTGTTTCAGTCCGTTGATGAAGTCGGCAGCGTCGTATTTGCGGTGTTCGATGTCGCGCAGCTTCTTCTCCCATATACCAGTCAACTCACAACTCTTTAGCAGTTCCTCGTGAATGATGTCTATCAGTTCAATTCCTGTAGCCGTAGCCACGAGGTTCTTGCGCTCACGTCGGATGTAGTGGCGCTTGAAGAGAGTCTCGATTATTCCGGCGCGCGACGACGGTCGGCCGATACCGTTCTCCTTCAGCGCGGCACGCAGGGTCTCGTCCTCTACAAACTTGCCCGCTGTCTCCATAGCTCTGAGCAGCGTAGCCTCGGTGTAGTACTTCGGCGGTGTGGTCCACTTCTCGCTCAGTGTAGGCGTATGAGGTCCGCTCTCGCCCTTGGTGAATGTTGGCAGAGTGCGTTCCTCGTCCTTGTGCTCCTCATCGTCGTTCGTTGCAGAGTCGTTTTGCTGTGCGTAGACAGCGCGCCATCCCGGCGACAGAATCTCCTTTCCGCTTGTCTTGAACTCCACTTCGTCCACAGTACCCAGTACGGTAGTGGTAGAGAATTTGCAGTCGGGATAGAACACGGCAATGAATCGGCGTGCAATTAGGTCGTAGACGTTGCGTTCCATGTCCGTAAGGCTTGTTGCCGGTACGCCGGTGGGGATTATGGCGTGGTGGTCGGTCACCTTCGACGAGTCGAATACACGCTTCGACTTGGTGAGTTTCTTGCCCAATAGCGGTTGCATCAGCGCTTCGTAGTGTCGGCTTATGCCCGAAAGTATCGACGGACACTTGGGATAAATGTCGTCGCTAAGGTATTGGGTGTCTACACGCGGATAAGTGGTGAGCTTGCGCTCGTACAGTCCCTGTATGAGTTTCAGGGTGGTCTCGGCACTGTAAGCAAACTTGCGGTTGCATTCCACCTGTAGCGAAGTCAGGTCGAACAGACGTGGCGGAGCCTCCGTACCGTTCTTTTTCGTTACGGTGTTGACGGTAAAAGGCTTGTCGGCTATGGTTGCAAATGCAGCCTCGCCCTCTTCCTTGGTTGTGAACTTGCCCTTAGTTGCGGTGAAAGTGGTGTCGCGATAGACTGTGGCGAGCACCCAGTAAGGCTCCGGCTCAAATGAGTCGATTTCCTTCTGGCGGTTTACGATTAGAGCCAGTGTAGGAGTCTGCACACGTCCTATGGACAGCACCTGTCGGTTCTGGGCGTACTTCAGGGTGTAAAGACGGGTGGCGTTCATGCCAAGAATCCAGTCGCCAATGGCACGGCTCAGTCCGGCTATGTACAGCGGCTGGTATTCTTCCTGGTCCTTGAGCGAGTTAAAGCCCTCGCGTATGGCCTCGTCGGTCATTGATGAAATCCACAATCGCTTGACAGGACACTTCGCTCCAGCCTTCTGCATTACCCATCGTTGAATCAGTTCACCCTCCTGTCCGGCGTCACCGCAGTTGATGATGCCGTCGGCGGCTTGCATGAGTCGCTCTATGACGGCAAACTGTCGTTTAATGCCGTCGTCGTCAATAAGCTTGATACCGAAACGTGGTGGAATCATCGGCAGCGACGCAAGGCTCCAATGTTTCCACATGTCGGTATAGTCGTTGGGCTCCTTCAGCGTACAAAGGTGGCCGAATGTCCACGTCACTTGGTAGCCATTGCCCTCCATATATCCATTATGGGCACTTGTTGCGCCCAGTATTCGGGCAATATCTTTGGCTACACTTGGTTTCTCGGCTATACAGACAATCATTATTACTACTTTTATTTAAGTTTCGCAAGCGAAAGTAGTTAAGAAGTTGTCGCGCCCTACGGTCGCTAAGGAGTTAAGCCATTAGTTTTTTGCTTGATATAGCATTATAAGCATTTGGCTTAACTTCTTAACTCCTTTAACTACTGAATTCTCTGAACTTGCGAAAGTTCAGTACTTTTATTATTATTGAAAAACTCTGCAAAGTTAGCTATAATTTTTGGTACAATAGGTATTGAAGTATACCTTTTTACATATCATAATGAACGCATTTGCTAAAATAAAGGTTAATTTTGTTATGCGTAAATGGCATTTTCTGAGCCGTATATTTGGTTGCGTAACATAAAGTTATTACTTTTGCAACTTAGATATTACAATAATTTATTAATATATGAGTTTGAAAATAGTTGTACTTGCAAAGCAGGTACCCGACACACGAAATGTCGGTAAGGATGCTATGACAGCCGAAGGCACTGTCAACCGTGCGGCCTTGCCGGCTATCTTCAATCCAGAAGATTTGAACGCATTGGAGCAGGCTCTGCGTCTGAAGGAGCAGAATCCTGGCTCTACAGTAGGTATATTGACAATGGGCCCTCCCCGTGCAGCTGAGGTAATACGTCAGGGATTGTATCGCGGTGCCGATACAGGATGGTTGCTCACCGACCGCCTCTTTGCAGGTGCCGACACCCTCGCCACATCTTACGCTCTTGCTACAGCCATCCAGAAGATTGGCGATGTAGACGTTGTTATCGGAGGTCGTCAGGCTATCGACGGCGATACAGCTCAGGTAGGTCCGCAGGTGGCTCAGAAGCTCGGTCTCTCGCAGGTGACATACGCCGAGGAAATCCTCAAGTGCGAGGACGGCAAGCTCACAATCCGTCGCCACATCGACGGTGGTGTAGAGACTGTTGAGGCTCCCATGCCGCTCGTTGTCACAGTGACAGGTTCAGCCGCTCCGTGCCGTCCTGCCAATGCCAAGCTCGTGATGAAGTACAAGCGTGCCACAGCTCCTATGGAGCGCAATTCGGAGAATAAGTACAACTACCTCTACGAGGAGCGTCCTTATCTCACACTCAACCAGTGGACAGTAGCCGATGTTGATGGCGACCCGCAGCAGTGCGGATTGAGCGGTTCACCTACAAAGGTGAAGGCAGTAAAGAACATCGTGTTCCAGGCTAAGGAAAGCAAGACTCTCACAGGCTGCGATGCCGACATCGAGGGTCTGATCAAGGAATTGTTGGACGAAAAGATTATTGGTTAAATTTTGAATGTTGAATTTTGAATGTTGATTTGTCGGCTATGCCGATGAGGAATTATTCAATTTGGAATTAAAGATTTGCAAATCACAACTCTTAATTCATAATTCATAAACTCAAAATGCGCAACGCGCATAATTCAAAACTCAAAATTCAAAACTCCTAAATCATAAAAATATGAACAACGTATTTGTATATTGCGAGATAGAAGGCACTCAGGTTCAGGAAGTGTCTCAGGAACTTCTCACCAAAGGTCGTAAGCTTGCCAACCAGCTTGGAGTCGACCTCAACGCCATCGTTGCCGGAACTGGCATCAAGGGCAAGGTGGAGGATCAGATACTCCCTTATGGTGTCGACAAACTCTTTGTATTCGACGCTGAGGGACTTTTCCCCTACACATCAGCTCCTCACACCGACATTCTTGTCAACCTCTTCAAGGAGGAGCAGCCACAGATAGCACTCATGGGTGCAACGGTTATCGGTCGCGACCTCGGTCCGCGCGTTTCTTCATCGCTCACCAGCGGATTGACAGCCGACTGTACAGAGCTTGAGATTGGCGACTACGACGACAAGAAGAGCGGCACTCACTACGACAATCTTCTCTATCAGATTCGTCCGGCATTCGGTGGCAACATCGTGGCTACCATCGTCAATCCTGACCACCGTCCGCAGATGGCTACCGTACGTAGCGGTGTAATGCAGAAGGCAGTTTACGAGGGCAAGGCAAAGGGCGAGGTTGTATATGCCGATGTTGCCAAGTATGTTCCTGAGGCTGACTATGTAGTAAAGGTACTCGACCGTCACGTTGAGGCTGCCAAGCATAACCTCAAGGGTGCTCCCATCGTTGTAGCAGGTGGCTACGGCGTAGGTTCAAAGGAGAACTTCGACCTGCTCTTCCAGCTTGCCAAGGAACTTCACGGTGAGGTAGGCGCAAGCCGTGCAGCAGTTGACGCAGGATGGTGCGACCACGACCGTCAGATTGGTCAGACAGGTGTGACTGTTCACCCGAAGGTTTACATCGCCTGCGGTATCTCAGGTCAGATTCAGCACATCGCTGGTATGCAGGATTCAGGCATCATCATCTCAGTGAACAACGACCCCGACGCTCCTATCAACAAGATTGCCGACTACGTCATAACAGGCACTGTTGAAGAGGTGCTTCCGAAACTCATCAAGTACTATAAAGCAAATAATAAGTAGTTAAGAATTCAGTAGTTAAGAAGTTAAGCCATTTGTTTCTTATGGGACAAACTTTTCAAAATATTTTGGCATGGCAGAAAGCTTATGATTTTGTATTGGATGTATACAAATATACAAAATCATTTCCTGAATCAGAGAAATATGGGTTAATATCCCAATTTCAAAGAGCTGCCGTTTCTATTATTGCAAATATTGCGGAAGGCTATAAGAAAATGGGCAAAGCAGATAAACTTCGTTTTATGAATATTTCTCAAGGCAGTCTCGAAGAATGTAGGTGTTACGTAATATTATCACGAGATTTGGGATATATAGATAATGAAGTCTATAATATTCTTTATTCAAAAATAGAGGAAGCGAGCAAACTTTTAAATGGTTATTGCAAAGCAATGCTTAATTCTACTTTTAGTAATACATTGGAATAACATTATGGAACATGAAGAGAAGATCTGCATATGGCTTAACTTCTGACTCCTTAACTTCTTAACTTCTAAAATAAAAGAAAAATGGCTAACTATTATACCGACCATCCGGAATACGATTTCTATCTTAATCACCCGGAAATGCAGCGCGTCGTTGAACTCAAGGAGCGCAACTACGCCGACAAAGATAAATTTGAGGATGCGCCCGTCGATTTCGAGGACGCTATCGAGAACTATAAGCGTGTGCTTGAGATTACAGGCGACATCGCTGCCAACATCATCGAGCCTAACTCGGAGGATGTTGATCTTGAGGGACCGCACCTTGTAGACGGTCGTATGCACTACGCATCGAAGACCTACGACAACATCGAGGCTACACGTCAGGCTGGCTTGTGGGGTATCTCTATGCCTCGCCGCTACAATGGCCTTAACATGCCTATCACTCCGTACTCTATGGCTTCGGAGATTGTTTCGTGTGCAGACGCAGGCTTCCAGAACATCTGGTCGCTTCAGGACTGTATCGAGACTCTCTATGAGTTCGGTTCGGAGGAGCAGCGCCAGAAGTACATTCCGCGTGTTTGCGCAGGCGAGACAATGTCAATGGACTTGACCGAGCCTGACGCAGGTTCCGATCTTCAGCGCGTAATGCTTAAGGCTACACAGGACGAGGACGGCACATGGCGCTTGAACGGTGTAAAGCGTTTCATCACCAACGGCGATTCTGACATCCACCTCGTGCTTGCACGCTCTGAGGAGGGCACACGCGACGGTCGCGGTCTGTCAATGTTCATCTACGACAAGCGCGACGGTGGCGTTACTGTTCGTCACATCGAGCACAAGCTTGGTATCCATGGCTCACCTACATGCGAGCTTGTATACAAGAATGCCAAGGCAGAGCTTTGCGGTTCTACACGTTTGGGTCTTATCAAGTACGTCATGGCTCTAATGAACGGTGCACGTCTTGGCATCGCCGCACAGTCGGTAGGCGTAAGTCAGGCTGCCTACGACGAGGCTCTGAAGTATGCACGCGAGCGCAAGCAGTTCGACACAGAGATTGTCAAGTTCCCTGCCGTTTACGATATGATTGCCCGCATCAAGGCAAAGCTCGATGCAGGTCGCTCAATCCTCTACCAGACAGCACGCTACGTAGACATCTACAAGGCTCTTGAGGACATCCAGCGCGAGCGCAAGCTCACAGCCGAGGAGCGTCAGGAACTGAAGAAGTACTCACGTCTTGCCGATGCTTTCACACCGCTGGCAAAGGGTATGAACTCTGAGTATGCCAACCAGAACACATACGACGCCATTCAGGTGCATGGCGGTTCGGGCTTTATCATGGAGTATAAGTGTCAGCGTCTGTATCGCGACGCACGTATCTTCTCTATCTACGAGGGTACAACACAGCTTCAGGTTGTGGCAGCCATCCGCTACATCTCTAACGGCACATACCTCTCTATCATCAAGGAGATGCTCGAGAAGGACGTTGCTGACGAGTTGAAGCCGCTGAAGGCTCGCGTCGTTGAGATGGTGAAGCTCTATGAGCAGGCTCTCGAGTACGTCAAGGAGGCACAGGATCAGGATATGCACGACTTCCTCGCACGCCGCCTCTACAACATGACTTGCGAGATTATCATGTCGCTCCTTATCCTCGAGGATGCCACACGTTCGGCAGAACTCTTTGCCAAGAGTGCCAACGTATATGTTCGCATGGCTCAGGCCAACGTCTTTGGCGAGCATGCCTACATTACCAACTTTGTTAAGGAAGACCTCCCGAGCTTCCGCGCTGAGTAAAATATAGTATATACATAATAGAAAAGGAGACTATGGTTTGTTTTGCCATAGTCTCCTTTTTCAATGTCGTTTCGTATGTAGTTTTATTCCAGTAAGGTATTATTCCCCTTAAAGTTTTATTCCAGTAAAGTTTTATTCCAGCAAATGAGCAATTTCAGCAACGCTCATTCCTGTCATCTGCGAAATCTGTTCGTTGCTCTGTCCGCTTGCCGACAAGGCTTTAGCCATATTCTTCAACTGTTCGCTTTGCTGTGAAATCTGTTCGCTTTGCTGTGAAATCTGTTCGCTTTGCTGTGAGAGTTGTTCGCTTTGCTGTGAAATCTGTTCACTTTGCTGTGAAATCTGTTCACTTTGCTGTGAAATCTGTTCGCTTTGCTGTGAAATCTGTTCACTTTGCTCTTTCAGTATTTTGTCTCGCTGCATGATTGCCGTGTCGCGGTCTTCAATCGCCTTGTAGAATTCGTCTTCCACATTCATGTCCTGTCTCATTTCAGAGTTGGCGGCAGCGGCGGTCAGCTTGTGCAGCACATACATCATGTCGTTGTCGTCGGCATATTTGTCCTCGTCAATCTTAAGCACCTGCTGTGTGTCGCCCTCAATATTGGTCTGGTCGAACACGCTCAGCACCTTCTCCAGACGGTTGTTGACATTGCCTTGCAGTCGTGGTATCTGCACAATGATGCTGTTGTGCGTAAGGCTCTCTACAAAAGGTTCGGCATTGCCCTCAGCAACGACGTTGCCGTTATAGTCGAAAACGTCATGGTTTACGTATACTATCGGCTCCTTGATGTTGCCCACCTTATGGCCAAGCAGATAGACAGCCACCATAGGATAGGCAAAGCCCTTTTCGTCGGCCTCGCGGATATTGTTCTTGTTGTTGTATTGTGCGCCAAGATACTGGCGGAATCTCAGCGTCTCAGTGTTGAGCCAAGTCTTCTGCAACTCAATCAGCACAATGCGGTCCTTAATCTCATTGCCTTCCTTTTCGCGCACGGTAGCCGCGAAGTCAATGCGAAACATCGACAGCGTGTCGCGTGTAGTGTTGCTATACTCATGTGGCCTCACAGTAACATGAACCACTTCTTTCTTCAGCAGCGCCGACAGAATGGTTTTGGCTATACGCTCGTCCTCCATAATGTATTTGAATACGGAGTCGTAAATAGGATTGGCTACATGTATTATCATATTCGTACGTGTTTGTTATTGTATTTGCAAATTTACGATTTATTTAATTGAAAATGAAATATAGCAAGAAAATTTTTTCTTCCTCCACTTACCCTAAATTAATGTTATTTTGTGACTAAACGTCCGTTATCTCGTCAATAATCAGTATTTTTGCAGATTGATTGTATAAGAAACATAAGATAACGACAATAACAATATGGTGAAAATAAAGATAGTGAACCGTGGCCGTCAGCAACTGCCGGCGTACGCTACCGAGCTGAGCGCAGGCATGGACTTGCGCGCCAACATCGACGAGTCAATCACGCTCAACCCAATGGAGCGCCGCATCATACCCACAGGTCTGTACATTGCGCTGCCTCCGGGATATGAGGCTCAGGTGCGCCCACGCTCCGGCTTGGCATTCAAGCACGGCATCACTGTGCTCAACTCGCCCGGAACCATCGATGCCGACTACCGTGGCGAGATAGGCGTGCTGCTCATCAACCTCTCTACAGAGCCGTTTGTCATCACCGAGGGCGAGCGCATAGCACAGATGGTGATAGCACGCCATGAGCAGGGACAGTTTGAGGTGGTTGAGCAACTCGACCAGACCGAACGCGGTGAGGGCGGATACGGCCACACCGGAGTGAAGTAAAGCAGCAAACACACACATACGCAATGAACCCATACAAGAATCAGATAATCGGCATCGGAGCAGCCGCCCTGCTCGCCATTGCCCCAGCCATTGCTACGGGCATCGACAATCGTACGCGAGGCGTGGCTCAGCGTCTCGATGCCGACACGATGACCATCAGCGCCAAGCAGCTGCTCGACGCCACACCGTTGGCAGACAGGCTCTTTCTCGATGCGGTGTGCAGCCAGCTTAGGGGCGACGACTCCACAGCGCTGCGCCTGCTCGACTCGTGCCGGACGGTCAACCCCAACGCTGCTGAGGCTTTCTACCGACTGGCACAGCAGTATACCGACATGGGCAACGACTCGCTCGCCACGCAGTATCTGGAGCGTGCAGCACGTCTGCAACCAGCCAACGACACCTATCAGGAGAGCGTGGCTGCCACGTACATACAGCAGCGCGACTACGACAACGCCATCAAGGCTTATGAGAATCTCTACTCGCACCACCGCGAGCGCACCGACGTGCTCGACATCCTGGCGCGTCTGTACGGTGCCAAGAAGGACTATACACGCATGCTCTCGACCATAGAGCGCATAGAGAAGATTGACGGCGAGAGCGACGAGCTGACATTTATGAAGATGAATGTATACGAGATGCGCCACGACACCAAGAACGCCTACCGCATGCTCAAGGCTCTGAACGACGCCCATCCCAACGAACCCAACTATAAGGTGATGCTGGGCAACTGGCTGATGAACCACAGCCGCCGCGACGAGGCATTCAAATGCTTCCAGGGCGCACTTGCCGACGACCCGCAAAACGCCTTCGCCCTCAACTCGATGTACGACTACTATCGTGCAGGCGGCGACAATGCGGCTGCCGACGAACTGCGCGAGAAGATACTGTTCAGCTCGCAGACCGAGTCGAAGACCAAGGTGACCATGCTGCAGCAAGCCATAAAGGAGTCGGAGCAGAACGGCGGCGACAGCGTGGTGGTGCTCAATCTGTTCGATCGCACCATGGCAGCATCGCCCAAGAATGCCGACATATCCAATATGAAGGCTATGTACATGAAGCTGAAGGGCATGCCCGTCGACTCCGTTAACGCCGCCTTCGAGCACACGCTCACCTTCGAGCCCGACAACAACCTGGCTCGTATTAAGCTGATACAGGACAAGTGGGAGAAGAAGAAGTGGGACGAGGTGATAGTCCTGAGCACCGCCGGAACGCAGTACAACCCCGAAGACATGACCTTCTATTACTTCCTCGGACTCGCCTACTTCCAGAAGGACGACGACGACCACGCACTCGACGCTCTGAAGCGAGGTGCCGACGAGATTGACGACCACGCCGACCCCGACATGGCAAGCGACTTCTACGGCTCGATGGGCGACATCCTGTTCAAGAAGAAACAGCAGGAGGAGGCTTTCGAGGCTTACGACAAGAGCCTGAAGTGGAAGGAGGACAACATCGTTGTGCTCAACAACTATGCCTACTACCTCTCCGAACTGCGCCGCGACCTGAAGCGTGCCGAGCAGATGAGCTTCAAGACGGTGCAGGCAGAGCCCACCAACGCCACCTATCTCGACACCTACGCCTGGATTCTGTTCCTGCAGAAGCGATATGACGAGGCACGTGCCTACATCGACCGCGCTCTGCAGAACGACACCGACACCGTCAACGGACCGAGCGCAGTGGTGATAGGACACGCCGGCGACATCTACTGCATGTGCGGCGACACCGACCGTGCCGTTGAGCTGTGGCAGCGCGCACTCAAGGCAGGAGGCGACAAGGCGGTGCTGACACGAAAGATAAAGACAAAGAAACTTAAGATAGAGGAACAATAAAGAAAGACAATGAAACGACTAATAACGATAATCTCTGTAATCGTCTTGCTCGCCTCGTGTGCCAGCAAGAAGGCTGTGACCGACGGCAGCGCCACTACCGGACTGTCGAAGACACAGAAGTCAGAACAGCAGGCGTTCATGAAGCGTGTGCTCGACAATCAGGTGCAGGCACGCAACATCGTGGCAAGCGCCGACTTCCGACTGGTAGCGGGCAACAAAGACCTCAGCTGCGACGGCAAGATAAGCATGCGTCGCGACGAGGTGATACGACTGCAGCTGTTGCTGCCCATTATACGTACGGAGATAGCACGCATCGACTTCACACCCGATTATGTGCTGCTCGTAGACCGTTTTCACAAGGAATACATCAAGGCTTCGTACAAGGACGTGAGCTTCCTGGCTGACAACGGACTGTCGTTCTACTCGCTGCAGGCTCTGTTTTGGAACCAGCTGTTCCTGCCCGGCGAGAAGACGGTGGGCGAGCAGATGCTGCAACGATTCACGTGCAGCCTGACCGACGTGGCTACAACAGTGCCCATGGGCTACAAGAGCGGCAAGATAGAATATCAGTGGAAGGCATCGAAGGCTACAGCGCTGATAACAGGTGCCGGTGCCAACTATGAGAGTGCGGGCCACGGCAAGTCGTCGCTCATATGGACCTACGACAACTTCCGCACGTTTGCAGGCAGACAGTTCCCGCTGTCGCAGCAGTTTGCCGTGACCACCGACATCACCGGACGCCAGCAGGCAGCGCAGCTGACGGTGAAGATGTCGTCGCCCAAGAACTCAGCCGACTGGGACGTGGAGACTCAGCTGTCGGGCAAATACAAGAAGATAGAGGCACAGGACATACTCAAGAAACTCATGTCAATACAGTAAAAGCCAATGAAGCAATTTATAATGGCACTTCTTGCCACAGCGATGCTTGCCGCTCCTACGGATGCCACGGCTCTGACGCTCATGCAGCAGCGCCAGCACACCACGACGCAGGCCAAGAAGAAGCAGGCGGCAAAGACGCCAGTAAGAAGAAAGACCAGCACAAAGAGAAAGACTACCGCCAAGAAGACCACCGCCCGAAAGAAAACAACCAAGAAGGCGGCACGCCCCACTTACTCTACAGCCGAGATACGCGGACTGCAGAGCAAGCGCACAGCCATGCAGAAGGAGATAAAGAAGCAGGAGGCCGCGCTGCGTGCCAATCAGGCGGATGTGAAGAAGCGTCTCAACGACCTGCTCGTCATCAACAGCGAGATAGACAAGCACCAGAAGAACATCGACGGCATACAGAAGGACATACAGCACATCGACGGCAATATCGGACTGCTCAACGCACAGCTCACGACATTGCAGAAGCAGCTGCAGGACCGCAAGGCTAAGTATGTGAAGTCGATGCGATACATCAACCGACAGCATACGTTGCAGGACCGTCTGATGTTTATCTTCTCGGCGAAGAACTTCGCCCAGATGTACCGACGACTGCGCTTTGTGCGTGAGTATGCCTCATGGCAGAAGGCGCAGGGCGAGATGGTGAAGGTGAAACAGGCGCAGGTGAATGAGAAACACGTACAGCTGCAGCAGGTGAAGGGCCAGAAGAACAACATGCTCTATCGTGGACAGCAGGAACGAAAGCAGCTTGAAGGCAAGCAACAGGAGCAGCAACAGGTGGTCAACTCGCTGCAGAAACAGCAGAAGACCATACAGCGCGTCATAGACAAGCAGCGTAAGGACGCTTCGGCTATCAACGCTCAGATTGACCGACTCATTGCCATCGAGGTGGAGAAGGCTCGTGTGCGTGCTGCCGAGGAGGCAAAGCGCCGTGCGGCTGAGGCTGCCGCTGCCAAGAAACGCCGTGAGGAGGAACTGGCACGCAAGCGTGCTGAGGCTGAACGCGCACGTATAGAGAACGAACGCCGACTGCGTGAGGCACGCGAGGCTGAGGCACGTGCCAAGGCTGAAGCTCGTGCTGCACAGGAACGTGAGGCTGCCGCCCGTGCCTCGGCACAGCGCCAGCGCGATGCCGAGGCTAAGAGAAAGGCGCAGGCTGCGGCTGAGGCTGCGGCACGCGAGGCTGCCGAACAGAAGGCTGCCGCCGAACAGCGTGCACGCGAGGCTGAGGCTCAGCGCGAGGCTGTGGAGCGTAAGGCACGCGCCGACGAGCAGCGCTCCACCAAGGAGATAGCCCAGGCACGCAAGGAAGTGGAACAGACCGCCACAATGTCGTCGGTCGACCGCATGATGTCGGGTGGATTTGAGGCCAACAAGGGTCGTCTGCCCATGCCGATAACCGGAAGTGCACGCATCGTGAGCCACTACGGACAGAACTCCGTGGCAGGACTCAAGGGTGTGACTATCGACAATAAGGGCATCAACATCATGGGTCAGCCCGGCTGTCAGGCACGCGCAATATACGACGGCGAGGTGAGTGCCGTGTTCGGATACGGCGGTTCGTTCGTGGTGATGGTTCGCCATGGTGCCTACATATCAGTATATTGCAACCTGCGTTCGGTCAATGTTCAGCGCGGACAGAAGGTGTCTACACGTCAGAGCCTGGGCTCTGTGGCACAGGATAATATCCTTCAGTTCCAGTTGCGCAAGATGCAGAACCGCCTGAACCCTGAGGCGTGGATTGGAAGGTAAAAAACACAAAGCCCCACCCCCAGCCCCTCCCCCGTAGGGAGGGGAGTGGTATGCACTGTAAAAATATATACATAATTAAAACTCGTTGTATTTTCTTGTGAGGAGATATGACGAGTTTTTTTCTGTGGCAAGGAATCTTGGAAATGTAAAGTATATTGTATGTTCAAACTTGCAAAAAGGAGTTTTTGCATTGAAAAATCTATCATTTTTGTTGGGTATATATATTTTTTTTATTAAATTTGCAATATGACTTTTGTAGGTCAATATTTGTGCTGTTATGCGTTCAATAATTATTTGTTAACCTCTAAAACTAAAATCTTATGAAAAAAATGTTTTTTTTGTTTGCTATTTTATATTCGTTCATTGTTGGTTGCAGTACTGATGTTGATGAAAGGCGTGACGTTGATTATGCTCAATACAACCAAAATGTGATAAATTATTTGCAGCGTAAGTATAATGTGGAGTCACAAGTTGAATTTGCGCCAAGCTACAAACAACGTTTGACAAGAGAAGCTGTTGAGAATCTGGAGGAATACTACAAGTTTATTGGGGCGATGAAAGAATCTCCAATGAAGATGAGTTGTATAAGTATGCCAAGTAGAAGTAGAGGTACAGGAGTGCAGACAGAGTCGTTTAATACTACTCTCAGTTATGAACTGGATGGCATTAATTTAACAATATCTTATGACGTTGATACCAATCGGAAGATAGCAGATGAACCACGCATATATGCAGGGCTTTGGGGCCAGGGGGCGTCAAAAAACTATACCAGTGGCTGGTATACAGTCAACAGTCACAGATTTTCGTGTACAGCTTCTGCTGATAAAATCTGGGTTGATGTTGTGCGAGCCGACTATGTAGTGTTGTTTTATAATAATATGGTGTATAAGTTTATTGATGGACAATGGACTTTAGTTCCAGACTTACAAAGTGGATTATATGCAAGACAAACGATAAAGTTGGCTGCAACTGGAAGCGTCGATCTTGCAAACAATCAAAGTGGTTTTACGATGCATTATTCAGGAGCGGGCAGTTGGTTTCGCGAAGATTTATGACTCATAAACGATAATTAATTTTTTTAGTTGGTTTAATGAAAAGAAAATTAATAATCAGTATTCTTTTTGCTTTGTATGGCTTCACTGTGTCTGTAGCCCAGTCCCTTTGTTCCGATACGATAGCAAATCGCATGTGGAGACAGTTGTCAGTGTTTCCGCAGGAGAAACTTTATGCTCAGACCGACCGAGCGGAATATACGTGCGGAGACACTATATGGGTACGCCATCATGTGGTTGATGCCTTGACGGGAATGCCGTCACATGTAAGCCGATATGTTTATGTGGAGTTGATAAACCCTCTTGGTAAACTTGTTGGCCGATATATGATGCGTCAGAATGAACAAGGTAATGTGTATGGTTATATTCCGACGGATTTTGACATGCCGTCAGGTACTTATATGTTTCGTGCTTATACACGATATATGTCAAGTACAACTCCTGATTATCTATTCGAGCGTACGGTGCGTTTGCGCAGTTCTATAGAGAATTCCGTTAGGATAACTGCGGATAGTCGTAATGGTAAGTTGCGCTTGTCGTTTTTAAACCCGAAGACAGGACGTTCAATACATAATGGTAGCGTTAAGGTTTCTTCGGCTGATGGCGAGATTGTAACAACGGGGAACACTGATGAGGGCGTAAGATTACATATGGCAGACATTGGACGTAATCGGTGTTGTCTTCTTGTGGAAGTGGGCAACTATCAGGAGTTTGTTCCTGTTAGGCATGGACACATAGATCTGCAACTCATGCCAGAAGGCGGAAACCTTATAATGGAACAGCGTTGCCGAGTGGCATACAAGACTGTCGCAGATAATGGGCTTGGTATAGACATGCATGCTGTTGTTACTGATGATAGCGGAAATGTTGTTGCTGAATCTGGTGCTACGCATCTTGGCATGGGTATGTTCTACTTCACTCCACAAAAAGGAAGGGTATACAAAGTGACATGTAGCTCTGTTGACGGCCAAACTACTGAGGCTCTATTACCTGAGGCAAAAACCGATTCTTACTCATTGTGCGTTACGCAGACAAACAACAATGTTATAGCTAATATTGTTGGCTATGGCGGATTGTCAGACGTTGGCAAATTATGGATTGTTGTCCATCAAGGTGGTGCACCATTATATGTTAGGAAAGTTGAAAGTGGAAGCTTGGGTTTTGCGCGTAGAATGTTCAACAACGGAATAGCACATTTTATTTTAGCTGATAGTAATATGAATATTGTCAGTGAGCGCATGGTCTTCGTATGGAATAGGGATGGGGCTTTTGACGATAGTTCCATGTTGCATCTTACATCTGGGATGGAATCCATGCGTAATGTGGAGATTGTTCTGCCAGACACTGTTGATGCAGACTGTGCGGTAAGTGTTGTTGATGCAGGCATGTCTTGTGCCGATACTGTACATAATATAGTGTCGTCATTGACATTGTCGCAGGAATTACGCGGTTTTATAGAACAGCCGGCGTGGTATTTCGGCGCTAATGGCAGGCAAAGACAACTTGATTTGCTTATGATGACACAAGGTTGGCGGAGGTACGATATGTGTGGTGTATTGTGTGGAAAGATACAAATGCCCAAAGTGAAGCCTGAAGTAAGTATGTGTATAAGTGGTAAGGTGGTGTCTAACCTAATCTCTCATGGCAGAAAAGGGGCAAGCGTCACTATGTCGTCAAGCCGTGGAGGGCTGGCGGAGGTTGTTACGACTGACAATGCCGGACGGTTCTGCTTTGAAGGGTTTGAGATGCCAGATAGTACCGGCTATATGTTACTGGCACGTAGCGCTAAGGGTAGTGCCAACAATGTAATTCGTGTTGATAGTGTATATTATCCAGATTGCATCAACATGTTTCCACAGCCATGGATGGAGCAAAAGCAGAATGCTTCAAACGAAGACAAATATGCGATGGCAAGGCATGGTGTTGAACGTATGGTGTTTCTGCCTGAGGTGACTGTGACTGAACGCTATCGCCCGAGGACGGAGTATGAAATGCTTGCAAAAATAGGTGGACGGTCTATAACTTCTGAAATGCTTAAGGACGAAGGCAGCAAGAGTGTATTTGATTATCTTAAAAGCACGTTTTATACTGGACTCATCTACAATTTCCAAAAAGAGTGGTTCTATTACAACAAAATACCCTCATACTTGGTCGTGGATGGAACTGTATGGAGTCTGTCTGCGGAAGTTAGTTCTAATATGGTTGGTCCTAATATGGTTGGTCCTACTATGGTTGCTATATTGCAAAGTATAAGGGCGAATAAAGTTAAGCAAATAGACATTATAAAAGGGCCGGTAACAGGAACGCTGCCTTCGCTTGCTGGATATTCGGCATTTGAAATGTTTAGTAGTGCCATCGTGGTTACGACCAAGGAGCAGTCCGATGCTTCAAATACCGATGTAGTTCTGTTTCGTCCTCTTGGATACCAGCGTCCCGCTGCATTCTACAATCCCAAGTACGTGGCACCGGAAGAATACGCTCTACGCCATACTGTGTACTGGAACCCGACGGTGCAGGTAAAGAACGGCAAGGCAGTGGTACAATTCCTTCCGAACGGAGCAAAGAAATACCGTGTTACAGTGGAGGGCGTAGATAAGAACGGTAGACTTGTGCATTTGGAAAAAGAAACTGAGTAGTAGAATGTATTATTTTTGCTGTTATTGCAGTTGTATTCTGCGTTTTGGGAGTCAGTTGGATAGAAAATGTAGTAAATATTTGTGTACGTTGCGAAAAATTAGTAATTTTGCATCGTTCAGTGGAATGAGGGGCTCCGAGAGAGCTCCTCATTTTTTATTCTCTAATGTATTTATATGATAGACAAAAACACCGTAAAAAGTATTGTTAATGAGTGGCTCGACGGCAAGGAGTACTTTCTTGTCGACGTGGAAGTAAGCCCCGACGACCGCATCGTAGTTGAGATAGACCATGCCGATGGCGTGTGGATTGAGGACTGCGTGGAGTTGAGCCGTTACATCGAAGATCATCTGAGCCGCGACGAGGAAGACTACGAACTCGAAGTTGGTTCGGCAGGATTGGGTCAGCCCTTTAAGGTGCCGCAGCAGTATCACTGCTTTGTGGGCAAGGACGTAGAGGTGCTTGATGCCGATGGACTGAAGTACAAGGGCGTGTTGAAGAGCGTCGACGGCAATGACTTTGTGGTGACTGTTCAGGAGAAACAGAAAGTGGAAGGCAAGAAGCGCCCGCAGCTTGTGGACGTAGACCGCACATTCCAGATGGATAAGGTGAAATATACAAAATACTTAATAAATTTCAAATAAGCTATGGCAGCAGCAAAGAAAGACGACATTGTGAGCATGTTCGACTCGTTCAAGGAATTCAAGGAGACCAAGAACATCGACCGCACCACTTTAGTAAGCGTTCTGGAAGAGAGCTTCCGTAACGTTCTGGCAAAGATATTCGGCAGCGACGAGAACTTCGACGTTATCGTCAACCCCGACAAGGGCGACTTCGAGATTTACCGCAACCGTGTGGTTGTAGCTGACGGCGAGGTAGAGGACGAAAACAAGCAGATAGCCTTGAAGGAGGCACGCAAGATAGAGCCCGACTACGAGGTGGGTGAGGACGTATCAGAACGTGTTGAATTCGCCAAGTTTGGCCGCCGTGCCATACTCAACCTGCGACAGACCCTCGCATCGAAGATTCTTGAGCTTGAGCACGACTCGCTCTACAACAAGTACAAGGACCGCGTAGGACAGGTGATCGCAGCCGAGGTTTATCAGGTGTGGAAGCGCGAGGTGCTCGTAGTAGACGACGAGAACAACGAGCTCATCCTGCCTAAGGCAGAGCAGATACCTGCCGACCAGTATCGCAAGGGCGAGACAATACGCGCCGTCATTGAGCGTGTAGACAACGAGAACAACAACCCCAAGATTATACTTTCGCGCACAAGCCCAATGTTCCTGCAGCGCCTGCTGGAGGCTGAGGTGCCCGAAATCGCTGAAGGACTCATCGCCATCCGCCGCATAGCACGCATGCCGGGCGAGCGCGCCAAGATTGCCGTTGAGAGCTTCGACGACCGTATTGACCCCGTAGGAGCCTGCGTAGGCGTGAAGGGCAGCCGCGTACACGGCATCGTTCACGAACTGTGCAACGAGAACATCGACGTAATCAACTACACCGCCAATACAAAGCTCTTCATCCAGCGTGCGCTTTCGCCCGCTAAGGTGTCGACCATCAAGATTGATGAGGAGAACCACAAGGCTGAGGTATATCTGAAGCCGGAGGAGGTGAGCCTTGCCATCGGCCGTGGCGGTATGAACATCAAGCTTGCGTCAATGCTGACCGAGTACACCATCGACGTATTCCGCGAGGTGAGCGAGGAGGATGCCGACGAGGATATCTATCTCGACGAATTCTCAGACGAGATCGACCAGTGGGTGATCGACGCCATCAAGGGCATCGGTCTCGACACCGCCAAGGCCGTGCTCAACGCACCGCGCGACATGCTTGTTGAAAAGGCCGACCTCGAAGAGGAGACCGTAGACAACGTGCTGAAAGTGCTCCGCGCTGAGTTCGAGTAAGCTGATATTGCATATAAGGGGGCTTCAGAAACCGCGAGGTTTCTTGGAACTCCCTTAGCGAGTATCTAATAGGAACTCAAGTTTGGCATGTTGCGGACATGCTGTAAGTAATTAATAATAAAACCCTAACAAAGCAAAAGGAAAAGACGTAAACAGAGTAGCGACAAAGCAGAGGTAGGCAGACGTTTTACTTTTTTACTCTTTTACTCTTTTACTTTTAAAACAGATAAATATGAGCATCAGGTTAAACAAAGCATTACGAGAGTTGAATATAGGACTCCAGACGGCAGTGGAGTTCCTTGAGAAAAGAAGCGAACTGGGAGAAGTGAAGGCAGAGCCGAGCTTCAAACTGAGTGACGCTCAGTACAATGCCCTCGCCGGAGCATTCCAGCAGGACAAGGAGGTGCGTTCTCAAGCTGAAAAACTCTTGCAGAAAAAGCCGAAAGAGAAGAAGAAGGACGACACACGTGCCGAACGAATCCTTTCATCGTCTACCCAGCAGCAGTACAAGCCGTTGGGCAAGATTGACCTTGACAGCATCGGAAAGAAGCCTTCCGAGCTGAAGCCAGCTGCACCTGAGGCTCGTAAGGAGCCTCAGGCCAAGACTGCTGCCGTAAGTCAGAAGCCGGCAAACAACAAAAATACACAGGGCAGCGAGGCTACTGCCAGCAAGACTGTGGAAAAGACGGAAACAAAAAAAATACAAAAGCCAGTGGTTCAAGACAAAGAGAACAAACCCAAAGTGAAGCAGGAGCCTACTACGGCTGCCACAAAAACGGATGCGAAACCAGCCGCAACCACCGAACAGAAACCAGCCGCTGAGACCACTAAGACGGACTCAACACTGTTCACCACCAAGAGCGAGAAGAAGATGCTCAACACACCTAAGGTGAACGTACTCGGCAAGATCGACCTCAACGCGCTCAACCAGAGCACACGCCCCAAGAAGAAGTCGAAGGAAGAGAAGCGTAAGGAGCGCGAGGAGAAGTCGCAGCAGCAGCGCGGCGACAAGAAGAAGCGCGAACGCATCAACAAGGTGCGCGTAGACATCAATGCTGCTGCCAACCAGCCTGGCGGACAGGGTGGCAAGAACACCAACGCCGGAGGCAACGGTGGCGGAAGCGGCAAGAACAAGAAGAAGAATCGCGGACGCGGACAGCAGAAGCCTGCTGAGGTGAACGACGAGGACGTAGCACGCCAGGTAAAGGAGACGCTTGCACGACTCACAAGCAAGCAGAGCCAGAACAAGAAGGGTGCCAAGTATCGTAAGGAGAAGCGTGAGGCTGCTCAGGAAAAGATGAATGAGGAGCGTCGCGAGGAGAAGAAGGAGAGCAAGACACTGAAGCTGACCGAGTTTGTGACTGTTTCGGAACTGGCTACGATGATGAACGTATCGGTAAACCAGGTGATCGGAACACTCATGAGCGTAGGTATCATGGTGTCGATCAACCAGCGTCTGGATGCCGAGACCATCAACCTCGTGGCTGAGGAGTTCGGATTCAAGACCGAATATGTCAGCGCTGAGGTGCAGGAGGCAATCACCGAGGTAGAGGACGACGAGAACGACCTCATCCCGCGTGCTCCGATCGTTACCGTAATGGGTCATGTTGACCACGGTAAGACATCATTGCTCGACTATATACGCAAAACAAACGTTATCGCTGGTGAGGCTGGCGGTATCACACAGCACATCGGTGCATACAACGTTCAGCTCGAGGACGGACGTAAGATTACATTCCTCGATACTCCGGGTCATGAGGCGTTTACAGCCATGCGTGCCCGTGGTGCCCAGGTGACCGATATCGCCATCATCATCATCGCTGCCGACGACGCCGTGATGCCTACTACCAAGGAGGCAATAGCACACTGTCAGGCTGCCAACGTACCGATGGTATTCGCTATCAACAAGATTGATAAGCCGGGCGCTAACGCCGACCGTGTACGTGAGGAACTCTCTGCCATGAACCTCCTCGTTGAGGAGTGGGGCGGTAAGTACCAGTGTCAGGAAATCAGTGCCAAGAAGGGTCAGGGCGTTAACGACCTTCTGGAGAAGGTGCTGCTTGAGGCAGAAATGCTTGACCTCAAGGCCAATCCTAACCGCAAGGCTACAGGCTCTATCATCGAGTCGTCGCTCGACAAGGGTCGTGGCTATGTTTCGACAGTGCTCGTAAGCAACGGTACACTGCGCGTAGGCGACAACATCATCGCCGGAACATCATGGGGCCGTATCAAGGCTATGTTCAACGAGCGTAACCAGCGCATCGAGTCGGCAGGACCGGCTGAGCCGGCTATCATCCTCGGTCTCAACGGCGCTCCTACTGCAGGTGACTCATTCCACACTCTTGAGACCGAACAGGAGGCACGCGACATTGCCAACAAGCGTCTGCAGCTGCAGCGTGAGCAGGGCCTGCGTACTCAGAAGCGTCTCACACTGTCGGACATCTCTCACCGTATCGCACTCGGATCGTTCAAGGAGCTCAACATCATCGTCAAGGGCGACACCGACGGTTCAATCGAGGCTCTCTCGGATTCGTTCATCAAGATGTCTACCGAGAAGATCAAGGTGGACGTTATATACAAGGCTGTGGGACAGATTTCGGAGAGCGACGTTACGCTTGCCGATGCTTCCGATGCCATCATCGTCGGCTTCCAGGTGCGTCCTTCGGCAGCAGCACGCAAGCTTGCTGAGCAGGAGGGTGTAGAAATCAATACCTACTCAGTAATCTACGACGCTATCGACGACGTCAAGTCAGCCATGATCGGTATGCTCGACAAGGTGAAGAAGGAAGTTATCACCGGTCAGGTTGAGGTACGCGAGGTTTACAAGATTTCTAAGGTCGGAACCGTTGCCGGATGTTACGTCACCGAGGGTAAGGTACATCGTGCCGACAAGGCTCGCGTCGTACGCGACGGTATCGTGGTTCACACCGCCGAGATTGCAGCCCTCAAGCGCTACAAGGACGACGTTAAGGAGGTTGCCACCAACTTCGAGTGTGGTATCTCGCTCGTCAACTTCAACGACATCCAGCAGGGTGACGTGCTCGAGACCTTCACAGAGATTGAGGTTAAGCAGACTCTGTAATAATACTTACATAAGCAAAATTGCCGTGTTGGGAATTAGTTCCTTGCACGGCAATTTTTTGTTATAATAAAATAATGTATATTTTTCGTTAAATCACTACGGATTTAGTAATTTTGCATTTTAAAACAGAACGTCGGAATGCACGGCTCAAATGAGTGCCCGGCATCCGGCTAACTTACTGCAAAAATGGAAAATAAAGATACAAAAAATGCCTTTGTGCGCCAGGTGGCAGAGCAGAAATACGAATACGGCTTCACCACCGACGTGCATACCGACATCATAGAGAAGGGACTCAACGAGGACGTTGTGCGGCTGATTTCCCAAAAGAAGGGTGAGCCGGAATGGATGCTCGAGTTCCGATTGAAGGCGTTCCGCCACTGGCAGACACTCGAACAGCCCACATGGGGACATGTTCATCTACCCGAAATCGACTATCAGGCAATCTCTTACTATGCCGACCCGCTCGCAAAGAAGCCCAAGGACGAGAAGAAGGAGATAGACCCCGAGCTGATGAAGACATTCGACAAGCTTGGCATTCCACTTGAAGAGCGCTTGGCACTAAGCGGAGTGGCTGTAGATGCCATTATGGACTCAGTGTCGGTGAAAACCACATTCTCACAGCATCTTGCCGAAAAGGGCATCATATTCTGCTCTATCGGCGACGCCATAAAGAATCATCCCGACCTCGTGAAGCAGTATCTCGGTTCGGTTGTGCCGTATCGTGACAACTTCTATGCAGCGCTCAACAGCGCCGTATTCAGCGACGGTTCGTTCGTATATATCCCTAAGGGCGTGCGCTGTCCGATGGAGCTTAGCTCTTACTTCCGCATCAACGCCCGCAACACGGGTCAGTTTGAGCGTACTCTCATCATTGCCGACGACGATGCATACGTTTCGTATCTCGAAGGATGTACCGCTCCGATGCGCGACGAGAACCAGCTGCACGCCGCTATCGTGGAGATTATCGTCAACGACAACGCCGAGGTGAAATATTCCACCGTGCAGAACTGGTATCCGGGCGACGAGAACGGCAAGGGTGGTGTGCTCAACCTTGTGACAAAGCGCGGCGACCTGCGCGGCGTAAACTCCAAACTCTCGTGGACTCAGGTGGAGACTGGTTCGGCAATAACATGGAAATATCCATCGTGCATTCTGCGCGGCGACGGGTCGCAGGCTGAGTTCTACTCAGTGGCAGTGACCAATAACTATCAGGAGGCAGACACTGGAACGAAGATGATTCATATGGGCAAGAACACCAAGTCGACAATCATTTCGAAGGGTATATCTGCTGGGCACAGCCAGAACTCATACCGTGGACTGGTGCGTGCCACAAGCAATGCCGACAACGCCCGCAACTATTCGTCGTGCGACTCATTGCTGCTTGGTTCCGACTGCGGTGCTCACACCTTCCCATACATGGACATTCACAACGACACAGCTGTCGTGGAGCATGAGGCCACAACCTCAAAAATCTCCGAAGACCAGCTATTCTACTGCAATCAGCGTGGCATACCGACCGAGCAGGCTGTAGGACTCATCGTGAACGGATACGCCAAGGAAGTGCTCAACAAACTGCCGATGGAGTTTGCCGTTGAGGCACAGAAGCTGCTCAGCGTGTCGCTTGAGGGAACAGTGGGATAGGATTTTGAATTCAAAACTCAATATATGTTCCGCAGAATAATGACCGCCACAGCAGCTCTCGCAGTCTGCGCCGCCACAGCCTTTGCAGGCGACGACGATGTGCCGTGCCGCTGGGCAGTGATAGCTGGCATGAACCTCTCGTGCCCCACAACGGCAAGCGTAGAACGCTCGCCGCGCGACGTAGGCAACACCGTAGCGTTCGCCTCGCCCCAATGCAACGTGCTGGTAGAATACTACCTGCCAAAGCAGCACTTCTCGCTCGTAGGCGGCTACAACGCCGAGACCGTACAATGGTTCGAAAGCAATGTGGACGCCACAATGCAGAACGTAGTGGTCGGCGCACGCTACTATCCACTGAGCAAGCGCTTCGCTCTGCAGCCCTACGCCTCGCTCATGGCCAACATCAACGT
>OIZO01000077.1_pt1 | contig 76046 bp, 74 predicted proteins | sample 1588551 | NCBI WGS metagenome assembly OIZO01 (sample SAMN03283271) | human gut metagenome | biome: human-associated habitat; material: feces | host: Homo sapiens | place: Peru | collected 2012
CTCAACCACTTTTTTTATGTCAAATTTCGTATTTAATTTTTACACTTTTCCTCCTAAAAATAAAAAAAGCACCTCATGGGACGAAAGATTTCCGTGGTGCCACCCAAATTACTTCTTAATACGTTAACGCCGTAATACGATATCCAATTCGTTTATAAGACATTGTCAATTTTCAGCTTACATGACTCTCTTTTTTAATGTTTTTATAAACTACTGACTTCAATATAGCACAATAAACAATAAATAACTATAAGGTATTGAGCTTATTAATCAATTTTCTTAAAATATAGTTATGATTGTTATATATACATCGCATGGTTGCGCTTCATGTCGTAAAGTTAAAACTTGGTTAAAGGATCGCAATATTAAATATATTGAAAAGAATATATTTAATACATTATTGAATGATAAAGAAATTAAATATTTATTAAGTAGAACAGAAAATGGTACTGATGATTTGATTTCTAAAAGATCTAAGATTATTAGAGATAATAATATTGATTTAGATAGTTTTTCTACCGATGATTTATGTAAATTTATTGTAGAGAATCCAAGTGTATTAAGAAGGCCAATTATTATATCCGATAAGAATATGCAAGTTGGTTATGATGAAGAAGAAATTGATGCATTTGTACCAAGCGAATTAAGAAAGCTTGCGATATGTGATAAGAGTTGTCCTCATTATCCAACATGTGGTTATTTAAGAGAAGAAGAGGAATAGATGAAAGTATTAGTAGGGTTATCAGGTGGTGTAGATTCAGCTATTGCCGCTTATGAATTAAAGAAACAAGGATTGGATGTAAAGTGCTGTTTTATGCGAAACTGGGATTCCGCATTAAATAATGATACTTTAGGTAATAGTACTTTAAACAATGACATCTGTCCCCAAGAACAAGATTATAATGATGCCAAAAGCGTTGCGGATGCCCTTGGTTTAGAACTTTTAAGAAAAGATTATATTAAAGAATATTGGGATAATGTGTTTAAATTCTTTGTGGATGAATATAAGAAGGGTAGAACACCTAATCCTGATATTTTATGTAATAAATATATTAAATTTGATTGTTTCCTCGATTTTGCGATGGAACAGGGTTTTGATATGATTGCCACAGGTCACTATATCAAGGCGGTTGATGGGCCTATTAGAAGATATTATAAGGCAAGCGATCTTAATAAGGATCAATCTTATTTCTTAGCTCAAGTAAGTAAGAAAGCCTTAGATAAGTGTCTTTTCCCACTTGGTGATATTGATAAACCACGTGTTAGAGAATTGGCAGAAGAATTAAACTTAAGCATTGCGAAGAAGAAGGATTCAACAGGAATTTGTTTTATTGGTGAAAGAGACTTCCGTAAGTTTTTGTCTAACTATATTCCAATGAAACCGGGCAAGATTATCGATATCGATACTCTAGAAGAAATTGGCGATCATAATGGTGTTTATTATTATACAGTAGGCCAAAGAAAAGGCTTTGGTGTTGGTGGTAATCGTGGACCATATTTCTGTGTTGGTAAGAATATTGAACGTAATCTTCTATATTTAACTTCTATTAAAAATGAACATTATTTATATTCTGATAGTGCATATATTTCAGGAATTAACTGGATTAATGATTTGCCAGTTGATGGAATTGAAATTGGTTGTAAGTTCCGTTATCGTCAACCCGATAATAAGGTAACTATCAAGAAGATTTCGGATACAGAGGCTATGCTATATTATCCACAAACGATTAAGGCTGTTGCCCCAGGACAGGAAGCTGTTTTCTATTTGAATGATGAAATGCTTGGCGGTGGCACTATTGATAAAGTCTTTATTAATGGACAGGATGTTAATGAATATCTTGATTCATTAGTTTTTAAGAAATGAAAGAAACAGTAAGTTTAGACGGAATTTTTATACGAACTATTTATAAGGCCTCAAATTATATGGTGACCAGATTCGAGCCTCTTGATAAAGGAGTAATCACGGTAACCGGGCCTTCTTTTGATTATGAGCCTTATACCAAATATACAATCAGTGGTTACTTTGATGAACATCCTAAGTATGGTTATCAATTTGTCTTAACTACAGTAAGCAAATATGTTCCTTCAAAAAAAGATGAAATAATTAAATTCTTATCTAGTTCTACTTTTAAGGGAATTGGTAAAAGGGCTGCTGAAAAGATCTATAACTACTATGGTGATGATACTTTAAAGATTCTTAAAAGTGATGCTAGTGAACTTGATAGGATTGGTTTAACAAGTACTCAACTAAAAGGACTCATATCGGGACTCGAATCCTACGGGCTCGAATCGGATGATATTGTCTTTGGATTAATATCAGCTGGTTTTTCAACCATGGAGGCCAATCGCATTAAGAATGAATACAAGGAACATACAGCCTTAGTATTAAAAGAGAATCCTTATCAAATTTATTATGATATCTATGGGATATCTTTTTCAAAGATTGTGAATTGTTTCAAGAATGTGGAAGTTGAAGATAAGGAAAGCAAATTTAAAGAGGCTTATCTTGTTTATGTATTCAAGGAAGTAAGTTTCAGAAAAGGTGATATTTATCTATATAAGGATGAATTTTTAAGTACCTATGCTCGATATTATAGTGATGGTGATGATGTACTAGATGAATTATTGACTAAGGAATTGTTGATTAAAGAAGAAGAAAGATATTATCTAAGAAGTGATTATGAGGATGAGAAGTTTATTGCGTCTTATTTGAATCATTTTGGTGAAGATATGGATGTAGAACCAATACTTTTGGATGAATCAATAAAGGAAAATGAAAACATTAATGGTATCAAGTTTGATGATTATCAAAAAGAAGCGATTAAAAATTTCTTTAATGAAAAGATGTCAATGATAATAGGTGGTCCTGGTACTGGTAAGACAACTATTATTAAATGTTTAGTTAATATTTTTAAGTCTCATTTCCCTTATCAAAATATTATTGTGGTAGCTCCAACTGGTAGGGCAAGTAAGAGAATCAATGAATTATCAGATGTCGAGTCTAAGACTATTCATTCTCTTTTAAAGTGGAACAAGGAAGATAATTCTTTTACTAATAATTTAGATAATCCGATTCTTTATGATTGTTTAATCATCGATGAGTTTTCAATGGTTGATAATTCTTTATTTGCGTCTTTATTAAAAGCTTGTTCCTATGTTAAAAAGATATGTATCATTGGTGATAATGACCAATTGCCTTCTATTAGACAGGGTGATGTTTTAAGTGATTTGATTGAATCAAATAATTTTAAGATTAGTTATTTAAAATGTAATCATCGTCAAAAAAGCGGCAGTGATATTATTTCTTTGGCAAATGATATCGTTAATGAATGTGTTGACTTCAGTAAATATACTAATGATGTGTCGTTTTATGACATTAATAAGATTAATCAAAAAGAAATAATTGATTTAATTAAGAATGATTTAGATGAAAACAATATGTTGGGTTTGGATAACTTCCAGGTATTATCAACTATGTATAAGGGTGTTAATGGGATTGATAACTTGAATAGTGTCTTACAGTCTGCATTTAATCCAAATAATATATCTTTACGTGAAAAGAAAGTGAATAATATTGTCTTTAGGGAAAATGATAAGATTTTAGAACTAAAGAATCGTCCAACTGATGATGTCTATAATGGTGATATCGGTGTTTTAGATGAAATAAATGAAGAAGAAAAATATTTCTATGTCAAATATGGAAGTGTTGATGTTTTCTATAATTTTAATGATTTAGGCGATATTACACTTGCTTATGCCATGTCTGTTCATAAGGCCCAGGGTAGTGAATATCCTTTTGTGTATTTCATTTTTGATCAAAGTCAAAGTCATATGTTATATAAGAAGCTAATTTATACGGCTATTTCTAGAGCTCGTAATAAGTTAGTTTTAATTGGTGATAAGGATTTATTTTTGACTTCCGCCAACAAAAAGTTACCAAAACGTAAAACATCTTTAATAATGCGCCTTAAAAGTATGTTATGATAGTGCTTGAAGATAAGTAATTTAATTGAATTTAGAGATTAAGCAAATGGTGAAAGCTTAAATAATTAAATGAAGCTACTTCAGTATTCTGATTAATACTCAGCGGTTATCGCCGTTATCGATTTAAGTGCTTGGTTATTTTTCCAAGAACTAAGGTGGTACCACGTATTTTGCGTCCTTAGATGGCGCTTTTTTTATTTTTGGAGGAAAATTAATGAAAAATCTATCTGGTAATGAAGTAAGACAAATGTTTCTAGACTTCTTCAAGTCAAAGGGTTTTATGATTGAACCAAGTGCAAGTTTGATTCCTCATAATGATCCAACTTTACTTTGGATCAATGCGGGTGTTTCAACTCTAAAACAATACTTTGATGGAACTGCTAAGCCTGCTTGTCCTCGTATCGCGAATGCTCAAAAGTGTATTCGTACAAATGATATTGAGAATGTAGGTAGAACTGCTCGTCACCATACTTTCTTTGAGATGTTGGGTAACTTTTCTATTGGCGATTACTTTAAGGAACAAGCCATTCCTTGGGCATGGGAATTTTTAACAAGTGAAAAGTGGATTGGCATGGATCCTAAACGCTTATATGTAACTGTTTATCCAGATGACCAAGATGCATATGACTTATGGGTTAAGGCTGGTATGATTGAGTCTCATATTTCCAGAAATGCCGATAACTTCTGGGAAATTGGTAGAGGACCTGGTGGCCCTGACTCAGAACTATACTATGACCGTGGTGAAAAGTATGATCCTGAGGGTATTGGTGAGAGATTGTTCTTTGATGATATAGAAAATGATCGATATGTTGAACTTTGGAACATTGTATTCTCTCAATTTGATTGTAGACCTGGTGAGGTTGCTAGAAGTGAATATAAGGAATTACCTCAAAAGAATATTGATACAGGTATGGGCTTAGAGCGTCTTGTATGTTTCTTACAAGATGGTGAAACAAACTTCGATACTGACTTATTCTTGCCTATTATTCATGCAGCTGAAAAGTATGCTAAGCATACATATGATGAGAGTGAATATAAGATGGCATATAGAGTTATCGCTGACCATATTAGAACGGTAACATTTGCGCTTGCAGATGGTGCAATGTTTTCAAATGAAGGAAGAGGCTACGTTTTAAGAAGAGTTCTAAGAAGAGCTGTTAGATATGGCATTAAACTTGGAATTGAGGGTCCATTTATGTACAACCTAGTAAAGGTTTGTGCCGATAATATGGAAGCTTATTATCCATATGTTCAAGAGAAGGTTGCTCTTGTTTCTAAGCTTGTTTTAAATGAAGAAGAATCTTTCCATAAGACATTAAATAATGGTGAATCATTATTAAATGAAGCTTTAAATAAGCATGCTGATACAAAGCTATTACCGGGTGAAGTAGTATTTAAGTTATATGATACTTATGGCTATCCAAAAGAATTAACTGAAGAAATAGCTCATGAAAAGGGTTATGAGGTTGATGTAGAAGGTTTTGAAAAGGCTATGCAAGCTCAAAAGGAAAGAGCTAGAGCTGCTAGAAGTAATGAACAATCAATGCATTCTCAATCAAAGGACTTGATGGATTTTACAGAAATAAGTGAATTCACAGGTTATACAGATTCTAAGTCAGAAGGTACTGTTATTGGTTTATTCAAGGATGGTGTTAAGGTTGATGAATTAAGTGGTGAAGGTGATTTAATCCTTTCTAAGACTTGTTTCTATGCTGAAAGTGGTGGTCAATGTGCTGATACTGGTAAGGTATATAATGATACCTTTAAGGCTGATGTTACTAACGTAATCAAGGCACCTCATAAGCAAGCTTTACATCATTTAGAAAATGTAGAAGGTACTATTAGAGTTGGTGATGTGCTAACTGGTGAATATGATTATGCGAAGCGTCAATTGACTCGTGCTAATCACTCAAGTTTACACTTACTACAAGAAGCTTTAAGAGAAGTGTTGGGTGATCATATTGCCCAAGCTGGTTCTTATAACTGTCCTGAATATGCAAGATTTGACTTTACACATTTTGAAAAGCCAAGTGAGGAACAATTAAATGAAGTTGAAAGAATCGTTAATGAACATATAAGTGATGCGTATCCGGTTGTAACTGAGATTATGAGCATTGATGAGGCAAAGAAGACCGGAGCTACTGCATTATTTGATGAAAAGTATGGTGATACAGTTAGAGTTGTAACTATGGGTCCTTCTAAGGAATTCTGTGGTGGTACTCATGCATCTAATACTGCTGACTTAGGCTGTTTCAAGATTGTTTCTGAAGAATCTATTGGTTCTGGTGTAAGAAGAATTGAATGTGTTACTAAGATGGAAGGTTATAAGGCTTTAAAGGCTAATGAAGTTAAATTGAATGATTTAAGAGATAGCTTAAAGCTTAAGAATAGTGATATGATTTCAGGACGTGTGGATCAAATGAAACAAAATATTTCTAGCTTAGAAAATGAAAAGGCTCAATTATTATTAAGAGTATTAAATCTTGATAGTGATGTAGCTGCTTCTAAGGCTAAGGGCGAAGATGTTAAGTATGTTGTCTTAAAGACTAATGATCTTCAATATAACTTAAAGGATTATGCTAATGCGATTAAGAATAAGCTTGATGGTGGTGCTGTCTTTATCGGCAATGTGGCAAATGGCAAGTATTCATTTGTATGTGCATTAGGAAATAAGGCAACTGAAAAGGGCTTAGATGCAGGTAGTTTAGTTAAGGAAGCTGCTTCTTTATGTGAAGGCAAAGGCGGCGGTAAGAAGGATTTGGCACAATCAGGTGGTGTTGATAATGGTCAAATCGATAGCATTTTAGCTACAATTGAAGCTAAAATTAAGTAATGAAGAACTTCTATAATAAATATTTAAATGATGAAATAAAGGTTGCTAATTCAACCTTTATTTCGCTTTTATGTGCTTTGGCTGTAGTAGGTGGTATCTATGGTGCTATTTATGAAACATTATTCTATCTTTTAAATAATAATGCATTATGTAAAAGAGGCTCTTGTTTTGGACCTTGGATTGAAATTTACGGTATAGGCTCCTTACTTATATATTTCTTATGTCATAGGTATAAGAGAAGTCCTTTAAAAGTATTTTTAATTGCAGGATTATCTTGTGGACTTCTAGAATATTTGGCGGGAAAGGGCATGTATATTATTTTTGATGGCAGAAGGGGTTGGAATTATAATACAGAAATTTTAAACTTTGGCAATATTGAAGGCTTTGTGTGTCTAAGAAGTGTTTTGGTTTTTGCGTTTTCTGGTTTGATGCTTATATATATTATTTATCCTTTATTGATTTATTTATCTACAAGAATAAATAAGAAGGTATTCAACATCATAACCTTTACTTTAGCTTTCTTATTTCTTATGGACGTGGTTTATAATGACATTATTGTTTCAATATTTCATACTTATTCATCTTTAGATTTCTATAAGAATATCGATATTTTCAAATATTATAATGAGTCAAGAATTAACTAGCTTTTTCTTGATATAATAATTTAGAAAGAAGGTGTATTTATGGAAAAAGATTTTTCTAGCACAATGTTATTCAATTCAAATGATTTAAAAAGAGCAAATCTTAAGCAATTACTTCAATATGTATCTGCTTCTTTGACTGAAAGAGGTTATGATCCAGTTGATCAAATTGCTGGTTATTTGATTTCTAATGACCCTGCTTATATTTCTAGCCATAATAACGCCCGTAGTGTTATCCAACAAGTTGAAAGATATGAAATTATTGAAGAACTTGTTAGATATTATCTTGAAAGTAAATAGATATTAAGGCTTGGGTGTTATAAATATTTGTCTCTTTATAGAGACTTTTAGGATTGCCTTAGAAAAGGAGAAAAAATGGAAGATAACAAGATTTTAATTATTGATGATGAAGGTCGTGAGAGAGAATTTACCATTCTTTTCACTTTTAATTCAGATGATGAGGATCCAGAAATGGGTGACAACTATGCGGTTGTATATGAGGGCGATAATGATGAAGAATTGTTAGCCTTTAAATATGATGAAGATGGTAATATCGCTCCAGTTGAGGATGAAGCAGAACTTGAGATGATTCAAGAAGTTATCGATGGTTTTGATGGTATTGAAGATGAAAGCTTCTAAGAAAAAACAGACAACTTTTATAGTTGTCCTTTTATTGCTAATTATCGTAGGTATCGGTGGCTTATTTGCCTTAATTAATACCAGTATCCAGGGTTTTGATAATCCTCAAACTAAAACGATTACTATTGAAGATAACTGGTATGGCAAGCAGGTTCTACAATATTTAGATGAACAGGATGTTATTAAGAATGCCAATGTCGATTATCTATATGCCAAAATTAAGAAGATGGATTTGAATTTTAAGGCTGGTACTTATGAAGTCAATAATGGTCTTTCTTTTGAGGAAGTAGTTAAGTATTTATCTGATGGTACTAATGCGATTCAAGATACGGTAACTATTAAATTTATTGAAGGTTATAGAGCTAAAGATTATGCAGATTTAATTAGTAAGAGTACTAATTTAAATTATGAAGATATCATGGCAAAGTGGAATGATGAAACTTATGTTAGAAGTTTGATGAGTTCTTATCCGTTTTTAACTAGTGATATGTTTAATAGCGATGTTAAATGTTTGTTGGAAGGATATTTATTCCCTAATACATATGAATTCTTTAGAGATAGCAGTATTGAAGATATTACTGAAAAACTATTGGATGCAACTTTAAAGATTTATAAAGAAAATGAAGAAGCATTTATGGCTTCTCAATATAGCGTTCATGAATTATTTACTTTAGCTTCAATTGTTCAAAGAGAAACAGGTAATACTAATGATATGCCGCTTGTTGCCAGTGTATTCTTTAATAGACTTGCTACAGGTATGCAACTTCAAAGTTCTGTTACTGTATGTTATGCCTTGGATATTGGCTTAAATGGTGATTGGACCAAGTGTGAGGTAATTCAGGATTCTAGTGATCCTTATAATACTTATCAAATTATGGGTTTTCCTCCTGGTGCTATTTGTAATCCGGGTAAGGATGCATTACTTGCAGTGTTAAATCCTGTTGATAGTGATTATTTCTTCTTTATTGGAGATGTGTGTGGTAATGGTGGCACTATTTTTGCCAAGACTTATGGTGAACAATTAGCTAATCAGAAGGAGTATTTATCATGTTACTAAATAAGCCAGTTATTATTGGTATTGCCGGTGGCAGTGCTAGTGGTAAGACTACGATTGCTCAAAAGATTATTGATACTTTTAAGGATACTAATTCGATTGGCATTATTAAGGAAGATGATTACTATAAGGATCAATCTGATTTGTCTTTTGAGGATAGAAAGAAGACTAACTATGATCATCCTTTAGCTTTTGACCATGAATTAATGCGTTTTCAGATTCAAGAATTGATTGCGGGTCGTATTGTGGAAAAGCCTACATATGATTATACAGTTCATAATCGTAGTGATAAGACAGAGATTGTAGAGCCAAAGGATGTTATTATCATTGAAGGTTTATTTGTCTTAGAAGAAAAGGAAATCAGAGATTTATTAGATATTAAGGTTTTTGTGGATACGCCTAATGATATTCGTTTTATTAGAAGACTTGTTAGGGATATCAATGAAAGAGGAAGAGATATCAATAATATCATTGATCAATGGTGTGCTACTGTTAGGGTTATGCATGATGAATTTATTGAACCTTCTAAGAAATATGCTGATGTTATTATTCCTGAAGGTGGCGGTAATTCAGTTGGTATTGACTTATTGATTACTAAGATAGATAGTATTTTAAATTAGACTTATGTTAAAATAGTTGTCGCGGAGGTAAATTATGGACGAGAAAATTTATGTCACAGAAGAAGGTTTACAAGATTTAAAAAATGAATTAGAAACATTAGTTCATGTTACTAGAAATGAAGTTATTGAAGAATTAAAGGCTGCTAGAGCTCAAGGTGACTTGTCAGAAAACGCTGATTATGATGCTGCTAGAGATCGTCAAGCTCAAGTTGAATCAAGAATTAAGGAACTTGAACATACAATTAGAAATGCTGAAGTTATCACTGAAGTTAAGTCTACAAAGTTTGTAAGACTTGGTAGTACTGTTGAAATTGAAGAATTAGATACTAAAGAGAAGCATATATATACAATTGTTGGTACAACTGAGGCCGATCCTTTAAATGGTAAGTTATCAAATGTAACTCCACTTGCTGAAGCTATCATTAACCAAAAAGTTGGTAGTACAGTTAAGGTTGATGCTAAGATTCCTTACGAAGTTAAGATTATTAAAGTTCAATAATTTATCAAAAAATCTTTTATAAAACAATTAAAGCCTGTAAAAAGGCTTTTTTTAATGTAGGAATTTTAAGTTTTGTCGGCAATTATATAGTGATGATTAAAAAATATTTATTACTATGTATCTTTATTTTGATACTTATTTATTCCATTTTTAGTAATTTCTTTGTTTCTAAAAGTATTGATGATAAGAAAATTAAGGTTAAAGTAAATGATCAAGAGTACTCTGTTGATGTTGGTACTACTTATAAGGAATTAAAAGAAGAATATGATTTAGATGCTTCTAGTAATGTGGCTGATGAGGCTATCTTATATGAAAATCAAGAAGTAGAGATTAATGATAATACTGGAAAGATTTCTATTAATAAGGCTACTTATGAGGAATTAATTACTTTACCAGGCATTGGGCCTAAGACTGCTGAAAAAATTATTGAATATCGTAATACCTATGGGTCTTTTTGGAGTTTAGAAGATATTAAGAAGGTAAAGGGAATAGGGGATAAGAAGTATGCAAAACTTAAAGAATATATTACTATTTAGGCTTACAATTATTTTCTTTTTAAACATCTATTTTAAAAATATCTTTATTTTTCTTATCAGTATTCTTCTTTTATTTATCTTAGATAAGAAAGAGAGCTTGATCTTAATTGTACTTTTTGCTATTTCTCTTGTTCATATAAACCTACCTACCATAGGTTATGTGAGTAGAGTAAAGGATGATATCGCTATTATCAATAATACTGAGTTTACTAATTTGGATTATTCTGTAGGTGATTTTGTGTTTAAGGATAAGGTGTTTAAAAACACACCTTATAAAATGTCTTTGAATCATTTAAATAGTTTTGATAAGGATGCAAGCAATTTGTTTAAGAAAATCTTATTCAATGATTTTGTGAGTGATAATGATTTATTGTTTAATATCGGTTATGGTTTTGGCTTATATTTTTTATTAAGAAAAATCTTTGATAAGAATAAATATTTATCATTATTTTTATTGTTTATCTATTCGATCTTCTTTGACTTTGAACTTAAATTATTATTTTTGATTATTGATTTTATACTATCTTTCTTTGAAGTAGACAATATAAATAATCTATCGATTAAGATAATTGTAATAACGTTAATAGATATAAACTTATTTCTTAATTATTCAATATTGTTGACGCTTATATTTTCTTTTATTTATAAGAGCAATTATTATAAGAGCAAGTTTTTAATAGGCTTAGTTCAATCTTTTTTCTTCGGCCAAGTAAACATCTTGAGCTGTCTTGTTTATAATTGGTACTTAAATATTAGAATATTTATATTTATTATTTCTTTGTTGAGCTTTGTGTGTCCTTTATTATTGCCGATTTATTTATTAGTAATGAATGTGTTATCTTGTATCATATATATCTTTTTAATCAGCATAAGAGGCAAAATATCGATTATTACCTTAATGATTCTTTTAATAGGTTATCTATTTGGTATAAAGAAAGATTATCAATTATATCTATTATTACTAACATGTTTGTTGACATTAAATAATCCCATTAAACATGTAACTTTTATCGATGTTGGGCAAGGTGATGCAACTTTAATATCAAATTTAAATTATAAGATTTTGATTGATACAGGTTCTGCATACAATTATCATAAATTAAGAAAAACTTTATATGAGGAAGGAGTGTATGCCTTAGATTACTTATTAATATCACATAATGATGAAGATCACTGTGGTAATGTAGATAATTTGATGAGAGATTTTAAAATAAAGAAGATTGTCTATGATAAATATGATATTGCATATAAAGATTTATATTTTAACTGTTTAGATGTAGGTATATTTGATAATGATAATGATAATTCTGTTGTTTATTATTTAGATATTGATGACTATTCTTTTCTTTTTACAGGTGATATTTCTAAGAATGTTGAAAGGTTGATAGTGAATAGGTATGCAATAGATAAGGTAAATTGTCTTAAGGTGTCTCATCACGGTAGTGCAACTGGAACTTCAAGTTATTTTGTGGGTAAGATGCTACCTGATTATGCGATTATTTCAACCAATGGGAAATATAATCATCCTCACAAGGAAACGCTTGATACTTTAAATTCTTATCTAGTTGATATCTTAATTACTAAGGAACTAGGTAATATTAAGTTTAATTTTATAGGAAATTTGAAATATTTAAGTTATAAAAATCAAATAATCGTTCTCAAATAATTGTTTTATATATATAATCTAGGTATGAAAGAGTTATATTTTAAGTTTTTAGGCCCTATTAGTTTGAAAAATTCTAATGGGGAGTATGAAGAAATCATAATGGAGAAACAGCCATTATTGTTGTTGGCGTATTTATTGTTTAACCACAAAAATAAAGTTGCTAAAGAGACTTTATTTGAGGCTTTTTGGTCAAAGAGTACCAATCCTGAGAATGCGATTAAGTTTGGCATATTTAGATTAAGAAAGGCATTAGAGAAAATTCCTGAGTTGTCAGATAAAAACTTCATTATCAGTTCCAATGGTTATTATTACATCAACAAGGACTACAAAATATATCTAGATGTCGAAGATTTTAATAGTATTCTAACTAATGCAAAAGTGAATAATGATTTCAACTTATATAAAGAAGTAATCGAAACATATAACGGTGATTTTTTATATGGATTAGAGTTTGATTATATAAGGCCATATCGTACATATTATCTAGATCAATTCTGTGATGTAGCTGAGTTTTTATCTGAACGCTATTTACATTATATGAAATATCAAGAATGCATCGAAGTATGCAATAAGACTCTTAAGTTTAGACCCTTTAGTGAAAAGATAATTCTTACTTATTTTGAAGCTTTAATTAAATTGGGCAAGGCTGATGAAATAGATGATATCTATGAAGATATTTTGCGTCAAGCAAGAAAACGAAAATATAACTCATTACTTATTAATAAAGATACGATTGCAGATTTAATTAATAATTGCAGTACTAATATTGTGATTGATATAAAAGATAATGACACTGCTTATGGTCCATATCTTGTAGATAAGCATAATTTCTTATCAATCATGGAGTCTGATAGAAGACTAATGAATCGTTATGGTTTATCTTTCTATTTGTTTGATTTTGAACTTGTTAGCGATGAAGTTAGTATTTCTGACTTTTTAAACGTTGTTTCTTTAACTCTAAGAAGCACGGATACTATTTATGCTGATAAGAATCATATTTATTCTATTTCGGCTCTTAAAAAAAGTGGTGATCATGAATTCTTATATAGTCGTATAATCGTTGGCATGTCTTTAAAATATAATAAAGATTCTTTTAAAATTAAATATACTTATAGACCACTTTAATATTGGTTATAAAATACGCTATAATTAAAAGATGAGGGGTTAAATATATATGAAAAATAAAAGATTGGGAGAAATGTTAGTTGATGCTCATGTTCTTAGTCAGGATAAAGTAGAGGAAGCTGTTAAGTTACAGGCAAATAGTGGTAAAAGACTAGGTACTGTTTTACTTGAAAATGGTTATATCACTGAGACACAATTAATTGATGTTTTAAAGATACAATTAGGTATCGATTTTATAGATGTAAATAAGGAGACAATTGATCCTTCAATGGCTTCAATTGTACCTAAATCAATAGCGGAACAGTATCATGTTGTTCCTATTAAGCTTGAAAAAGACAAGCTTATTTTAGCAATGGAAGACCCTCTTAATTTCCGTGCTCTAGAAGCTGTTAAACAAATAACTAAATATAAAGTAACCCCATATATCGCTTATGCTAGTGCTGTTGAAAGAGCTATTTTAGTCTTGTATGAAAATGAAGGTGCAAGTATTGCGATAGAACAGATGAAACAGGAAAGGGGCATCGATGCAACGTTTGAGGAAGTTGCTAAACAAAGTGATGTTACTTCTAAAAGTAGTGCTGCTCCAACTGTTAAGCTAGTTAATTCAATTTTGGAAAGATCTTTAGCCGAAGGTGCTAGTGATATCCATATTGAACCTAGAGAAAATGATATGGTTGTTCGTATCAGAGTTGATGGTAGACTAAATCAAATGCTTACTATTCCAAAAGGTTTACAGGATGCGGTTATTTCTCGTTTTAAGATTATGTCTGAGATGAATATTACTGAGCATCGTATTCCACAGGATGGTAGAGCTCAAATGACATCTAGTGATGGCAATGTAGTAGACTTGCGTCTTTCTTCTTTACCTACTATTTATGGTGAAAAGATTGTTATTCGTATTTTAACAAGAGATAAGAATTCTTTAACACGTACTGGTATTGGTATTACTGAAAAGGATAATGAAAGATTCTCTCGTATTTTAAAGAATTCATCTGGCTTAATTATGATTGTTGGTCCAACAGGCTCTGGTAAGACTAGTACTTTATATACCATGATTGAAGAATTAAAGTCTGAGACTGTTAATATGATTTCTTTGGAAGATCCAGTAGAATTTCAAATTGAAGGAGTTACTCAGGTGGCGATTAATGAGAAGATCGGACTAACTTTTGCGAGTGCTTTGCGTTCTTGTTTAAGACAAGACCCGGATATTATTTCTATTGGTGAAATTAGAGATGGTGAAACTGCTTCTATTGCCTTACGTGCAGCTATGACTGGTCACTTGGTTTTAACTACTGTACATACAGAGGATGCGGTTAGCGCTATTGATAGATTGAGAGATTTAGGAGTAGAGCCATATTTAATCGGTGGTTCTTTGCGTGGTGTTGTTTCACAACGTCTAGTTCGTAAGATTTGTCCTAATTGTAGAGAAGAATATGTTCCAGATTCTGAAATTATAGATTTAGCTGGTATCAATCCTTTAAATAAACATTTCTATAAGGGAAAGGGTTGTTATATGTGTTTTGATAGTGGCTATAAGGGTAGAACTGGTGTTTTTGAAATATTAACTATCGATTCTTTCTTGCGTGATCAAATCTCTAAGGGTATTAATGGTAATGAACTTAGAAAATTAGTAAGTGAAAGAGGTAGTTTTACTCCAATGATTGTCAATGGTAGAGATTTAGTAGAAAAGGGCGTTACAACAGTCGATGAGATTGTTGATAATGTAGTTACGGTAGAATAATTATGATTAGTTATAAGTATTCTGCTCTTTCAAAAGATGGTGTCAAGGTTAAGGGTGTTATTGATGCTGTTGATGAATATGATGCTATAGAAAAGATTAAGTCAAACAATTCAATTGTCTTGGATATTGAAGCTATTAAAAATAGTAGTCTTAATAGTATTTTAAATGCGGAGATTAATCCTAAGGTTAAGATAAAGCCTTTAGCTGTTATGTGCTCACAATTTGCGATTATATTAAATGCAGGTACGCCAATTGATGTGACTATTAAGATGATTGCTGGTCAAACACAGGATAAGAAATTGAAGAAGATTCTAGATAATGTCTATTTAGATGTTACTCATGGTAGTAGTGTGGAGGCTGCTTTTAGAAAGAATGCTAAGGCATTGCCGCCGGTCTTTTTAGAGACTTTAAAGGCTGGTGAAAAATCAGGTAAATTAGCTACAAGTTTTGAGAATATGCAAATTTATTTTGAGGATTCATTTAAGAATAAACAAAAATTAAAATCAGCTACTACCTATCCTATCTTTGTCTTATGTGTTGCGGTAGTTGTTGTAATAGTAGTAATGGTTAAGGTTATTCCTACTTTAACAAGTGTCTTTGCAGAACTAGGTGGTGAACTTCCTATGATTACCCAAGTTTTAATTAATGTCTCTGATTGGTTTGGCAAATACTGGATGTTACTACTTGGTATTATCTTTTTACTATATATTATTTATAAGGTTTATGTATCAAATGAAGATAATAAGATTAGGGTTGCGGAAAAGAGTTTAAATATTCCAATAATTGGTAATATCAATCTTTTAAGTAATTCTCAAGAATTTGCATGTACGATGTCTACTTTATTAGATGCTGGTTTAACAGTTTCAGAGGCTTTAAGAACTACTTCTAAGTGTTTAACTAATGCTGCATTAAGCAAAGAAATTTATGCAATGGCTGAGAAGATTGATACTGGTTCTTCTTTAAGTGAGACTATGTCTAATAGCAAGTATTTGCCTCTTACTTTAAAGGAAATGTGTGGTATTGGTGAAAAAAGTGGTGAGTTAGTGTCTACTTTAAAGACAATTGGTGATTATTATACAAATGAGGCTGATTATGCGACTAAGGCAGCTTTGGCTAAGCTTGAGCCTACGATGTTAATTATATTAGCTATTTTTGCGGGATATATTGTAATGGCTATTTACTTGCCAATGTTTACAATGTATAGCATGATGTAGGGGTTTTATATGCTTAATGAATTACATTTAACACAAACTGAAGCTGAAGATTTGTTAGTCCTTTATCGTTGTATCTTCCCGATTGCACGTATTCTAAAAGAGGATGAAGTTAATGGCAAGTGTGCAATTAGTGGCGAAAAAATACCTTGTAAGTGCTACGAATTATGGGATAAGGGTGAAGCTTGTTCTCATTGTATTTCCTTGGATACTTTAAAGAGTAAAAAAGACGGCGCAAAATTAGGCTTTGTGGGAGATAGGGTTTATCAGGTTATTTCAAAGTATTGTACGATTGATGGAAAACCTGCTGTTTTAGAGTTAGCTAAACTTATGGAAGATAATACTTTTATCGATCCTGAGGCATATAACTATTTATTAGACGCCAATATTGAGTCAGAGACTAAGTTATATACCGATCCTTTGACTACTGCATATAATCGTCTATTTTATGAAAATCATAAAAATGATGTCGTTCATAATACTGATGTAGCGATGATTGATGTTGATAATTTTAAGATGTGCAATGATATCTTTGGTCATAAATATGGTGATCAAGTTTTGGTGGAAGTTGTTAAGACTATCAAAAAAAATATTCGTAGTAATGATGCGCTTGCTCGTATTGGTGGCGATGAATTTGTTTTGATTGTCGATAATATTTCTGAAGAAAACTTTAAGGCGAAGCTTGAGAAGATTAAAAAAGATGTAAAGGATGCATCTGTTATTCATGGTAATCATACTAACTTTACATTATCTATTGGTGCCTTAGTAGCAAATGATATAACTTTATCGTCGGCTTTTGATAAGGCTGATAAGTTGATGTATAAAGCTAAGGAAGCTAATGATAAGGTTGTTACTTCTTGGGATAGGGAAGTGGCTAATGTTGAAATTAAACATTCTAAGCCTTTGATTCTTGTTGTTGATGATGCACTTCTTAATAGATTTACTCTAATGGAATTATTAAAAGATGATTTTGATTTGATTGAGGCTGAAGATGGTAAGGTTGCCTTGTCTTTAGTTGAAGAATATAATCTAAATATTTCAGCAATTCTTCTTGATATAAATATGCCAAATATGAATGGTTATGAATTGTTGGACATACTTAATCGTCGTGGTTTCTTAAGTGATATTCCAGTAATTATGATATCTGGTGAACAGGGTTATGAGGCTATTATGAAGTGTTATAACTTAGGGGCTTCGGATTTTGTTTCTAGACCTTTTGTAGCTAGTATTGTTAAGAAGCGTGTTGATAATATCGTTAAGCTATATGAGAAACAAAGAAAGTATAAGAGTAATATCAAGGAACAGATAGATGAGAATAATAAGATTTCTTTGATGATGACTTCTGTCTTGTCTCATATTGTTGGTTACCGTAATGGTGAGTCAGGTCCCCATGTTATGCATGTTGAGAGTATTACCGAGATTCTTTTGAATGAATTAACTTTTATTAGCGATAAGTATAATTTATCTAAAGAGGATAAAAAGAATATAGTGAATGCGAGTGCTTTACATGATATTGGTAAGATTGGCGTTGATGAAAAGATTCTTAATAAACCAGGTAAGCTAACTAATGAAGAGTTTGAACAGATGAAGAAACATACAACTATTGGTGCTTCGATGATTGATAATCTTGAAGAATTTAAGGATGAACCATTTATTCATTATGTTCATGATATTTGTCGTTGGCATCATGAAAAGTGGGATGGTAGGGGTTATCCAGATCATTTAAAGGGTGATGAGATTCCGATTTGGGCTCAAGTTGTTGCGGTTGCGGATTGTTATGATGCGTTAGTTTCACCTAGAGTATATAAACCAGCCTTTAGTCATGAACAAGCTATTAATATGATTATTAATGGCGAATGTGGTCAATTTAATCCATTACTTATGGAAGTGTTAAAGTCTTGTGAGAAGCGATTAAAGAATATTCGCGAATATTCTGTAGTATAATTTGATGTTGTAAAAAGGTTATATTTTGGGGTAATTATGAATATTAAAGAATTCTATGAAATAGTAGGTGGAAACTACAATGATGTCTTATCAAGATTAAACAGCGAGATGTTGATTACAAGGATTGTAAAAAAATTTGCCGATGATCCTTCATTTAAACAACTTGAAGAGGCTTTAAAAGAGAATAATGTTGATTTAGCTTTTAGAGCTGCTCATACTTTGAAGGGTATTTGTTTAAACTTGGGTTTTGATCAACTAAGTAATGATGCGGTTGCTATTACTGAAATCTTAAGAGGTGGTTCTTTAGATGGCACTGCTGAATTGTTTGATAGTATTAAAGCTAGTTATGATAATACTATTGAATCTTTAAAGGAATTAGATTAAAGGCGAGGCTCTCGTCTTTTTTCATACTTTTATACATATACTCAAATATTTGAATATTGTATTGTAAGGGCTTACAAAAGTAGTAAAATGTAGATAAAGGTTAATAATACCAAAAGGAGATTTTATGAAAAAATTATTAACAATTCTATTATCTGTATTGATGTTATTAGCATTCACTGCATGTGGTGGTGATACTAATACAGATGATCAAACTGAGGGTGGTGGTGACCTTATAATTTATTCACCTAACTCAGACGCTTTAATCGATGTTGCTGAAACATTTGGTGAAAAGTATGGCATTAATGTACAAGTTGTTTCAGCTGGTACTGGTGAATGTTTAGAGAGAATTTCTGCTGAAAAGGATAATCCGCAAGCAGATTTGATGTATGGTGGTATGACTTATGCCAACTCATATAATCCAGACTATGTTCCTCTTTTTGAACAATATGTAGCTCAAGGTGATGATAAGCTTCCAGAAGCATATCAAAACTTTAATGGTATTACTACTCACTATTGTCTAGATGGTTCTGCAGCATTGTTAATTAATGTTGAAGAATATGAAAAGCTAGGTTTGAAGATTGATGAATTCAAGGGCTATGCTGACTTATTAAGACCTGAATTAAAGGGTAAGATCGCAATGGGTGATCCTGCTAACTCATCTAGTGCTTGGGCTGAATTGACTAATATGTTGCTTGTTATGGGCGATGAGCCATATGATGAGAAAGCTTGGGAATGGGTTAATACTTTTATTGGTAACTTAAATGGTATTATCTTATCTTCTTCTTCAGCAATCTATAAAGGCGTTGTAGCTGGTGAATATGTTGTTGGTGTTTCTTATGAAGATCCATGTGTATCTTTACTTGTTGATGGTGCTGATAATGTTAAATTAGTATATCCAGAAGAAGGTGCTGTATGGTTACCAGCTGGCGTATCTATTATCAAGAATGCTCCAAATATGGAAAACGCTAAAAAGTTTGTTGATTGGATTATTTCTGATGAGGGTCAAGCTGAGGTAGCTAAGACAACTGCTAGACCTGTAAATCCAGAAATTGCGAATACTGCTAAGGAAATGACTCCATTTACTGATATTAATGTTAAGTATGAAGACATGGAATTATGTGGTACTAGTAAGAAGGCTTGGCAAGAACGTTGGACAGAATTATTTAACGCTGCTCAATAATTGAATAATTTGAGGGGTTAGAATATGAGCAAGTATATTAAAATACGTAATGCGGTTAAAAAGTATGGTGACCAGACAATCATTTCTAACTTATCGCTAGATATCAAGGAGGGTGAGTTTTTCACTCTCCTTGGTCCTTCTGGTTGTGGTAAGACTACTTTGCTTAGAATGATTGCTGGCTTTAATAGTATTGAAGGCGGCGATTTTTATTTTGGTGAGACAAGAATCAATGATATCGATCCTGCCAAGAGAAATATCGGTATGGTTTTCCAAAACTATGCGATTTTTCCAAATATGAATGTTGAAAAGAATGTGGCCTTTGGTTTAAAGAATCGTAAGCTTCCAAAAGATGAGATTAAGTCTAAGACTGATGAATTCTTGAAACTTATGAAGATTGATGAATATCGCGATAGAATGCCTGAAAGACTATCAGGTGGTCAACAACAGCGTGTTGCCCTTGCTAGAGCTTTAGCGATTACACCTGATGTTCTTTTAATGGATGAACCTTTATGTAATCTAGATGCAAAACTAAGAGTTGAGATGCGTAATGTTATTAAACAAATTCAAAATAACGTTGGTATCACGACTGTTTATGTTACTCATGACCAAGAAGAGGCGATGGCTGTAAGTGATAGAATTGCGGTCATGAACCATGGCGATATTCAACAAATTGGTACTCCTAAGGTTTTATACCAAAGACCTACTAATTTATTTGTTGCAACCTTTATTGGTCATACTAACGTTTTGGATGGAAAACTTTGTATTAAGAATAATAAAGCTTATTTGAAGTTGGCTGGTGGTTATGAAGTATTGGTAGATACCATCAAAGAAGATGAAATTAAGGATCAAGTTGTTAAGGCTAGTATTAGACCTGAAGAATTAATTGTTAAGAAAGATAATGGTGATGGCTTAAAGGCTATTGTTGATGATGCAGTATTCTTAGGTTTAAACACTCATTATTTTGTTCATTTGGTTGATGGTGAAGAACTCGAGATCATTCAAGAATCACAGATTGATTCAATGATTGAAAAGGGAACAGAAATTAGTTTAGGAATTAAACAAGAGAAGATTAATATCTTTGACAGCGAAGGTAATCGAAATTTAGTTAAGGGTGTTGTCAACGATTATGATGTTTATAAGGATTAGTTTATGAATAAGACGGCTAACAAATATTTTGATATTTGGAAAGTGGTATCCATTTTAATCTTATGTCTATATGGATTATTTTTGTTGTATCCATTATTTAAACTTTTATATAATGCCTTTTTCTATAATGGAGAATTCACAATACAATATTTCCAGAATTTCTTTGCCCAAAATTATTATGTAAGATCAATCTTTAATTCTTTAAAAGTAAGTGTTTGTGCAACCATATTATCCTTGGCTATAGGTATTCCTTTGGCTTACTTTTACCAAATGTATGATTTAAAGGGCAAGACAATTTTACAAGTGCTTGTAATCTTATGTTCCATGTCAGCCCCATTTATTGGTGCTTATTCTTGGATTATGTTGCTTGGAAGAAGTGGTGTTATTACTAAATTTATTGAAAGTATTATTCCAATTAGAATGCCAAACATCTATGGCTTTAATGGCATTTTATTGGTTTTATCTTTACAATTATTCCCACTTGTTTTCTTATATGTATCAGGTGCTTTAAAGAATATTGATAATTCACTACTTGAAGCAAGCGAGAATATGGGTTGTAGTGGGTTTAAACGTTTCTTTACCATTGTTATTCCTTTATGTATGCCAACTATTATTGCGGCCGCTTTAATGGTCTTTATGAGAGCTTTTGCGGACTTTGGTACACCACTTTTAATTGGTGAGGGTTATCAAACTTTCCCAGTTATTATCTATAACTCTTATTTTGCGGAAACTGGTGGTGATCATAATTTTGGTGCTGCTATTTCAGTTATTGCGATTATAATTACAGCCATAATTTTCTTAATCCAAAAATATATTAATGGTAAGTTCACTTTCACAATGTCTGCATTGCATTCAATTGAAAGAAAAGAGATTCATGGTATCCATAGTTTCTTAGTTAATCTATATTCATGGTTTGTAGTAGCTCTAGCTTTCTTACCACAGGTATATGTAATTTATACATCATTCTTAAAGACTAGTGGTAAGATTTTCTTAAAAGGTTATTCACTAGATTCATATCGTTATGCCTTTAGTCATTTAAAGAAGGCTATTCCTAATACTTTTATTATCGGTGGTGTAGCTTTAGTAATTATTATCGTTTTAGCTATTTTAATTGCCTACTTGGTAGTTAGAAGAAATAATATCTTGAACAAGATTATTGATACTATTTCAATGGTTCCTTATATTATTCCGGGTTCTGTTGTGGGCATTGCTCTTGTTATGGCCTTCAATAAGAAACCATTTGTCTTAACTGGCACCATGATAATTATGGTGGTAGCTCTTGTTATTAGACGTATTCCATATACTATTAGATCATCTACCGCAACGCTTCAACAAATTTCTATTTCAGTTGAAGAAGCTGCAATATCATTAGGTTCTAGTAAGTTAAAGGCTTTCTTTAAGATTACAGTACCAATGATGGCTAATGGTATCTTGTCTGGTGCGATAATGTCTTGGGTAACTATTATTACTGAATTATCTACTGCTATTATTTTATATAACTTGAATACAATTACCTTGACACTTGCAACATATACTTATGTTTCAAGAGGTAACTATGGTATAGCTGCAGCTTATGCCACAATATTAACGGTTGCTACAACGTTGTCACTATTTATTTATATGAAAGTTACTGGCAACAAGGAGATTTCCTTCTAAGAAAAAGCACAGGGTTTAAACCTTGTGCTTTTCTAAATGTTCCTTGATCTTAATAAATGATTCATCAGACAAACAATGTTCAATCTTGCATGCATCTTCTTCAGCTTGTTTTTCTTCAACTCCAATACTAATTAAAGCTTCAGTAACCACTACATGCCTTTCATAAATCTTACTAGCCAATTCTTTTCCTTTTTTAAGTAATTTGATATGGCCATTACCATCTATTGAAATATAATGATTTTCTTTTAAGATTTTCATCGCTCTTGAGACAGAAGGCTTAGAATAATCCATAGCTTCTGCAACATCAAGAGAAATAACATAAGGTTTTTCATTAGATAGTCTTAAGATTGTCTCAAGGTACATTTCACCTGATTCAAGTATTTTCATATATTTATATTAACACTTATTGACATTAAAAAACAGGAGGTATATATTATTGATGTTAGCAAGAGCTAACTAGTTAGCAATGGCTAAGGAGGTAATATGATGCCACTATCATTTTTAAGAAAAGGACAAGTAGGAAAAGTTACTAATATTGTTGGTAATGACGAGATTAAAGCTCATTTAAAAGACTTAGGATTTGTCTTAGGAGCTGATATTAGCGTAGTTAATGAATTAGCAGGTAATATTATTGTCAATGTCAAAGAAAGTAGAGTGGCAATAGATAGAAACTTAGCTAATAAGATTATGGTTGATTAGAAAGGGGAAGTATGCTTACTTTAAGAGATGTTAAAATTGGTGAAACAGCTACAGTAGTAAAACTTCATGGCGAAGGCGCTATTAAAAGAAGAATCATGGATATGGGTATTACTAAAGGTGTTGTGATTAAGGTTGTAAAGGTTGCACCACTTGGTGATCCGCTTGAGATTAATGTTAGAGGGTATGAATTGTCTTTAAGAAAGGCTGATGCTGATCTTATTGAGGTTTGTTAATTTTTTTAAGTAAAAGTTAGCTAGAGCTAACTAGGGAAGGTTATTATGGAAATTAAAATTGCATTAGCAGGTAATCCTAACTGTGGTAAGACAACATTGTTTAATAGTCTAACAGGATCAAATCAATTTGTTGGAAACTGGCCAGGTGTTACTGTAGAGAAAAAAGAAGGTAAATTAAAGAAATATGAGGATGTGATTATTACCGATTTACCAGGTATTTATTCATTGTCTCCTTATACATTAGAAGAAGTAGTTGCGAGAAACTATCTAATTAATGAAAAGCCTGATGTTATCTTGAATATTATTGATGGCTCAAACTTAGAGAGAAACTTGTATTTAACAACACAACTTCTTGAAATAGGAATTCCAGTAGTTTGTGCTATCAATATGATGGATGTCGTTAATAAAAATGGCGATAAGATCAATGTTGATAAGCTATCTAAGGAACTTGGTTGTAAGGTAGTTGAAATATCTGCTTTAAAAGGAACAGGTGTTGAAGAATGTGCTAAGGCAGCTGTTAAGGCAGCTGGTAAGATACAAGTAGTAAATCATAAGTATGCCGAAGATATTGAAGATACACTTAAAAACATTGAAGATAAGGTTTTAAGTAATGTTTCTAATAAAAGATGGTATGCGATTAAGTTGTTTGAAAGAGATACTAAGGCTATTGAAAGTTTGGGTATTAATACTGAACTAATTGAAGCTGATATTAAACATATTGAAAAGAAATATGATGATGATTCTGAAAGCATTATTACTAATGAAAGATATAATTTCATTTCTTCAATTATTCATGATGTCTTAGTTAAGAAGGATAAGGAAGCCTTAAGTACTTCAGATAAGATTGATAGAATTGTTACTAATAGATGGTTGGGTTTACCAATCTTTGCGGTAATTATGTTCCTTGTTTATTATATTTCAATGGTTACTTTTGGCGCTTCAGCTACTGATTTTACAAACGATGGTATCTTTGGTGATGGATGGCATTTGTTGGGCATTGGTACAAGTGAATATGAAGAGGCAAGTGAAGAATATGGTGATTCTGATTTGATCATCGAAGCATTTAATAATCAATATGGTAATGATGATATTTCTTATTCAGTTGATTTAGAGAATGAAGAATATGATGAAACTAAGGCTAAGTCAGCACTAGATGAATTATATTCATTAGTTGATGATAATGCTTCTGTTACATATACAGTAGAAGATGAAGAAACGCTTGCTACTGAAGATTTCAAAGCTAGTAAAGATGATTTAAAGGAATCAATTGATAATTATCTAAATACAGAATATAAAGAAGGATATGGTGCTCCTGATACATCTACTTATGGTATTTGGGTACCAGGTGTTCCGGTATTAATTGAGAATCTATTAGATAAAATTAATTGTGCCGATTGGTTAAAAGGTTTAATCCTTGATGGTATTGTTGCAGGTGCTGGTGCTGTATTAGGCTTTGTACCTCAGATGCTAGTCTTGTTCTTCCTATTAGCATTCTTGGAAGCTTGTGGCTATATGGCACGTATTGCCTTTGTCTTAGATAGAATCTTTAGAAAGTTTGGTTTATCTGGTAAGTCATTTATCCCAATGTTAATTGGTACAGGTTGTGGTGTTCCGGGTATTATGGCATCTAGAACTATTGAAAATGAAAGAGATAGACGTATGACTATTATGACTACAACTTTCATTCCTTGTGGTGCAAAGGTTCCATTTATTTCAATGATCGCCGGTGCTTTATTTAATAACTCACCATGGGTATCTACTAGTGCATACTTTGTTGGTATGGCAGCGATTGTGGTATCTGGTATTATCCTAAAGAAGACAAAGATGTTCTCTGGTGATCCTGCACCATTTGTTATGGAACTTCCTGCTTATCATATGCCAAGATTAATTGATGTATTACGTTCAATGTGGGAAAGAGGTTGGTCATTTATTAAGAAGGCTGGTACTATTATTGTGCTTTCAACTATCTTTGTATGGTTTACTTCTTACTTTGGTTTTGTGGATGGACATTTCCAAATGTTAAGTGAAGATCAAATTGATTCTTCAATACTAGCATCTATTGGTAACTTAATAGCTTGGATTTTCATACCTCTTGGTTGGGGCAATTGGCAAGCAGCTGTTGCTAGTATCACAGGACTTGTTGCTAAGGAGAATATTGTAGCTACTATGTCAATATTGTATGGTGGTGGTGAATTATCTACTTATGCTACTTTAGCTACTCATTTCACTGCTATTACTGGCTATTCATTCTTAGTATTTAACTTATTATGTGCTCCATGCTTTGCGGCAATTGGTGCAATCAAAAGAGAAATGAATAATCCTAAGTGGACATGGTTTGCGATTTTATATCAATGTGGCTTTGCCTATGTTATCGCGTTCTTGGTTACTCAAATTGGTAATGCCTTTGTTGGAAGTATTAATATCTTAGGTATAATTATTTCAGTAGTCATCTTAGCTTGTATGATTTATATGTTATTCTTTAAGAAATATAAGGAAGCTACTACATTAGAATAAGGAGGAATTTATGGGAACTGCAATTGTTGTAATCATCTTGATATTTATTGTTTATCTTATTATCAAGAGTATGCTAAGTGGTAAGGTATCATGTAGTCATGATTGTAATAGTTGTGGAAGTCATGGTTCTTGTCATAAGCTTGATGATCTCAAAAGAGATTTAAAGAAGGCAAAAGATGAAATACAAATTAAAAGTTGATGGTATGGCTTGTTCGATGTGTGAAGCCCATGTGAATGATTGTATTAGAAATAACTTTAAGGTTAAGAAGGTTAAGTCTAATCATAAAAATGGGGATGTAACTATCGATTGCGATAAACCTTTAGATAAAACATTATTAAAAGATATAATCGATAAAACAGGTTATATTGTCTTAAAGATTGAAGAAGTGTAATGCTTCTTCTTTTTTGTATAAGAAAAGTCAGAATTTAATCTGACTTTTTACTTATATTTTCTCTTAGTTACTTCAATATTATTTAAGATAACAGGAATAACGATTGGATTTCTGTTGGTCTTTGAATAAAGATAAGGTTCCAAAGTATTCTTGATACAATTCTTTAAATCGTTAAAAGTAACTTTTTGTTTCATTGTTTCCTTTAAAGCGTCATATACAAGAGTTTCAGCTTCCTTAATCATTGGTTGATTTTCTTTGATATAAACAAAGCCTCTAGAAACAATACCTGGTTTACATAAAATCTTGTTAGTTCTTGAATCGATACATACCACAACCGCAACCATACCATTGTCAGCTAAGATTTGACGATCCTTCAAGACACTAGTTGATAAACCTGAAACATCTCTTCCATCAACATAGATGGCATCAGTCTGTATTCTTGTGTTAGATCTAAATACTTCACCATTTCTTAATACCAAAGCATCACCATTAGCACAAATGAAACAATTTTCTTCAGGAATACCTGTTTCTACAGCAGTTGACGCATGGAGTTTAAGCATCTTATATTCACCATGTACTGGCATGAAATAAGTTGGCTTAATCAATTGAATCATCAATTTTTGTTCCTCACTTGAGGCATGTCCTGTTGTATGTAATGATTGGAAGGTCTTATTTTCAAGTACCTTAGCTCCATTTCTTACAAGTTGATTGATAATACCTGATACGTTTAAGGCATTGCCAGGAATTGGATTACTAGATAAGACAACAGTATCACCTGGGATAATCTTGATATATTTATGAACACCATTGGCGATTCTAGATAGAGCTGCCAATGTTTCACCTTGAGATCCTGTACATACAATACATAATTTCTCAGGAGGGAAGGTGTTTACCATATCTTGAGTAATAAAGGTATCGTTTGGAACATCGATTGTTTTTAATTGTTTACCAATTTCGACAACATTTTCCATCGATCTACCAAGTACTAATACCTTACGATCACAAATAGATGCTGATTTAATAATTTGAGCTAATCTATTAACATTTGATGCGAAAGTAGAGACAATTAGTCTACCTGGTGTCTTCTTAATAATGTCATATACTGTATGAGCTACTTTCTTTTCAGAGATTGAGAAACCTTCAACCTCAGAGTTTGTAGAATCTGACATTAATAGGGTCACACCTGCAGCACCAATATAAGCCATCTTTTGATAGTCAGCATTATTGCCGATAGGGGTTAAGTCAAACTTAAAGTCACCCGTTTCCACGATTCTTCCATTTGGCGTATTAATTAAAACACCAAGAGAATCAGGGATTGAGTGGATTGTATTGAAGAATCCTACTCTGAAATGATTAGTTTGTACAACACTGTTTTCATCAATTTCTTCAATTTTGAAGTTGAAGTTTTTTCTACGCTCACTTATTTTCTTTTCAATCAAAGATTTCGCAAATCTTGGGGCATAGATCTTGTTGATCTTACATGCCATTAATAAGAAAGGAATACCACCAATATGGTCTTCGTGACCATGGGTGATGATTAATCCTTTAATCTTGTCTTGATTCTTTATTAAATGGGTAAAATCAGGAATTACATATTCTACACCTAGTAAGTCATCATCAGGGAACTTAACACCAGCATCGACAATTAAAATCTCGTCGTCCTGTTGGAAACAGTACATATTTTTACCGACTTCTCCAAGTCCACCTAATGCATAAACTAGTGTATCTTTTTTAACGTCATAATTTACACCATTATAAGCATTCGGTTTTGAGCCTTTCATTTTACCTCCATTATATTCTTTCCGATTTCATCCTTATTTTAAGTTAAAAATATCGATTATTCAATACAATATGCGTTTTCATCTACATAAAATGGATCTTTTTTATTGATATGATCATAGAACAAGATACCTTTGAAATGATCTAGTTCATGTTGAAGGACAATTGCCAAATAACCACTAGCTTTTATTTCAACATTTGAGTCAGTTAATAAGTCATATCCTTTAACCTTAACTCTTGCACTTCTATAGATATAGCCATTATGTATATCTTCTACTGATAAGCATCCTTCTCCTGTTTTTAAATAAGCTTTTTCAATAGAACTTGATACAATTTTAGGATTAACTAGGGCATATTCTGTTTCGATGTCACCATTTTCATCTTTTAAGATGATTGATGTCATTTTCTTAAGAACACCAATTTGAACAGCACTGATGCCAACGGCTGGTCTTAAGTTTTTCTCTTCAGCAATCTCATCTATTGTTGATTCATCAACATATTTATGCATAGTCAAAAGAATTTCTTTATCTTCATCTGATAAAGGAAGTTTTACATCCTCACTTCTTTTTCTTATAAGAGGATTATCATCTTTAATTATTGTTTCATTATTTATAACCATATAAATAATTATATTACGATTAAGATTGTTTTGTATGCTAAAATTTAGGTTGTGAAAAAGAAAAAACCAAGAAGAAAATTAAAAAAAATTAAAATGTTTCCGGCATATTGTGATAAGGCCCTTATTTTTGTGACTTTAATCCTTGTAATCTATTCTTCAATCATGGTGGCAAGTGCTGCTATGGGTGAGGGTGCTGGTGATACTGGTGTAGTAACAAGAACCTTCCAGCGACAGATTCTATTTAGTGTTGCGGGTATCTTTTGTATGGTTCTTGTGGTCAGAATGGACTTATTAAATTTTTTTGAACTTAAGCATTTTAATTATTTATATTGGGTTGTTGTAGCTTTACTTTTATCTTGTCGTCTCTTTAAAGCTACCTATGGTGCCTATGCCTGGATTAGATTAGGTAGTTTGTCGGTACAACCATCAGAGTTTGCGAAAGTCTTTATGTTATTATATGCTGTCAAGATATTTGAAGTAGATAGTCACAGGGATAATCTTTGGAATGCCTATGTCTATATCGTAAAATCACTCGTATTATTTGGCATTATTTTAGTCATTCAAAAAGACTTGGGTAGTGCTACTGTATTGCTTGGTATGTGCTTTATTATGTTACTTATTGTGCCATATAGAGAACTTAATAAGATTAGAAAATGGATGTTAATTGCGATTCTTTTTGTGATTATAGCCATTGTGATTATCATGTTACCAGCTACTAATACATTCTTAGAGAAACATTCTTCTAGTTATCAGATAGGTAGATTCTTAGCTGCTAATAATCCTTTTAAATATAAGTATGATGCTGGTTATCACTTGATTATGGGTCTTGTATCTTTTGCGACCGGTGGCTTATTTGGAGTAGGTTATGGTCAATCTATTCATAAATATATGAACTTCCCAAATCCTACTACTGACTTTATTTTGCCTATTATTGTAGAAGAGATGGGTATCATTTGGGGTTTTCTTCCAATTATGATATGTTATGGCATCATTTTCTTTAAGTTAATTAGCTATTCTTATAAGTCACCAACATTGTCAGGAAAGATTGTACTTGTTGGTACTTTTGCCTATTTATTTATTCACTTTGTCTTAAATATTGGTGGTGTATCAGGTATTATTCCTTTGACTGGTGTACCATTGTTGTTTGTATCTTCTGGTGGTTCTTCACTTGTTGCCTCTTTAACTGCAATCGGGTTATCAGAAGCTGAGATTATTAAATGTAGAAGGTCATTATGCGCGTAGTTGCTGGTAAATATAAAAGATCAACTTTATTAACACTAGATTCTTTAGCTACTCGTCCTACTAAGGATATGGTTAAGGAAGCTTTATTTTCTTCTATTTATGTAGAAGATAGTCTTTTCTTAGATTTATTCTCTGGTAGTGGTTCTATTGGTATTGAGGCTTTATCTAGAGGGGCAAGGGATGTTGTCTTTAATGATTTAAGTAAGGATGCAGTTAAGATTATTAAAGCTAATCTTTCAAAGTTTAAAGAAGATAGAACGGTTTATAACTTAGATTATTTATCTTGTTTAAATAGATTAGAGGGAAATAAGTTTGATTATATATTTGTAGATCCTCCCTATGCGTTTGAAGAATACGAAAAAATCTTTGAGACAATTGATAGCTTAAATCTTTATAACAACGATTGTAGAATAATAGTGGAAGTAAAGAAAGAAAAGGAATTGGCAGCTGAATTATTTTCTTTCGAGAAATATAAGGAAAAGAAATATGGCATAAACAAGTTGTTGTATTATAGGAGGAAAAATGTCTAACGCAATTTATCCAGGTACTTTTGATCCTATTACGATGGGTCATTTAGATATTATTGAAAGGGCTGCTAAAACTTTTGATGAAGTTTATGTAGCTATTATGGTTAATAAGTCTAAGGTTTGTACCTTTTCACTTGAAGAGAGAATAGAATTTATAAAGAAGTGTACTGCTCATATTCCTAATGTGAAGGTTGTATCTTCTAATGGATTAACAGTAGATAAGGCTAAAGAACTTAACTGCAAGGTTATTGTAAGAGGCATTAGAGCGGTTACTGACTATGAATATGAATTAGCACAAGCTACAAGTAATTTGATGCTTAATAGTGATATTGAAACTTGTCTGTTTGTTTCTAAGCCTGAGTTGTCTTTTTTGAGTTCTAGTATCGCTAAGGAAATCGCTTCTTTTAACGGTGATATTTCTAAATTTATTCCTGATGTAATTGCCAAGGATGTTATTTTGAAGCTTAAGAAATAATGAAACCGTTTTCTTGTAAAAAGGAACCGTTTTCATGAAAATATCTATTGTATTTCATTTGAATTTCTCTAAAATAACAATTGTTCAAAGGAGGATTTGAATATATGAAATATGAATTATTTGGTAAATCACCAATCGGTAATATCGAGTACTTAGGTACTTATGGACATGAAGACTTGTTGTTAGAAGCTTGTGACCAATATGAAGGCATGGGTTATAAGACAATTAAGTATTGCGTAGTTAAATAACTATTATGATGAAGCTGGTTGTTCCAGCTTTTTTATTTTGCTTATTCAAAAAATGTGGATAACTTTTGAATTTGTGACTACTTATCCACAACTTATTCCCATAATGATTTCAAAGTATTCTTTTATTATTTTGGTTAGTATATATTGAACATACTAGTAGGGATTATAAAATGAATATTATTGAGTATAAATATTGGTTTAAAAAGAAAGTTGTATCTATAAAGACATTAATGAATTCAAATATTGACACCATATATGGCACCATATATAATTTGGTTGTATATAGAATGGAGTATGCAAATGTCTAAATGGGATAAGTTAATAGCACGTATCTGCAGCTTATCTAACGATTTACGTTTCGATCAAATTGAAAAGGTTTTAATAAGTTGTGGTTATGAGGTGAATTCGCCTAGAGGTGGAAGTAGCCATTATACTTTTAGGAAACCAGGTTGCATGCCAATTACAATTCCAAAACATGAACCAATCAAGAAGGTGTATGTTGAGATGGTTAAAAAAATAGTAGAAAGTGGGGATAGAATAAATGAAAAACATAGTTGATTATATGTCTTTGCCATATCGTTTAGAGATTGTTGAAGATACAAGCGAAGGTGGTTATGTTGCATCTTATCCTGATTTGCCTGGGTGTTTAACTTGTGGAGAAACTATTGATGAAGTAGTTAAAAATGCTAATGATGCAAAAAAAGAATGGTTATTGGCTGCAATCGAAGATAATATCGATATCCCAGAACCTGATACACTGGATAATTATTCTGGACAATTTAAATTAAGAATGCCAAAAAGTCTGCACAAATCTCTAGCTAATCACGCTTTAAGAGAAGGCATTAGTATGAATCAATACTGTTTGTATCTGCTATCTAAAAATGATGGTTTATCTTTAAAATAGGTATTTAATATGGATTGTTATAGAAGCTCTTTCGAAACTTTTAAGAGTAATATATGCCATGAGGTTAAGGAAAAAGGTGATATCCAATTTCTTATTGATACTCTTGAGAGTAATCGTATTAGAGAATTGTTTGATAAAAAATGGTATCTAGAAGCACTGTATTTATTGGGTATGACTGATTACCTTTCTAATATTAATGATGTACCAATTTGTACAAATTATAACGATATTAGGAAATGTAAACTTAGTAAAATAGTATATCCTACTGGTATCCTAATTAGAGCAGCCGTTTCAAATGATGAGAGTGTTAAACAAAGAGCTTTAAAAGAGGCTATTCCCGAATTTTTAAGGTTTAATATCGTTGAAGCTGATATAAGAAATGTTGTATAGAATCAAGGTTTAAATGGCCTTGATTTTTGTTTGAAAAAAAATTTAAAATATTTTAGCACTAGTTGTTGACAAGTGCTAAATATGTTGGTAGTATATTAGCAGAAGAAAGATAAGAGTGCTAAAGGAGGTAGCAAATATGATGACGCAAAGAATGATTGAAATATTAAAAGCTATCATTGATGAATTCATCAATACCGCTGAGCCGGTTGCCTCTAAGACGTTAGTAGAGGAGTACCACTTACCTTATTCTAGTGCCACTATTAGAAATGATATGGCTATTCTTGAGGCTGAGGGTTATCTTGAGAAACCCCATACTTCAGCTGGAAGAATTCCTTCCAATAAGGGATATAAATATTATTGTGAGAATCTATTGGACAAGGGTCTTGATGATAAAGTTAAATATGAAGTTGCAAACATCTTCTCTGATTCAACAATGAATGTAGAAGATTGTGTGAAACAGTCATGTAGAATGATATCGGATATGACAAATCTTACAAGTGGTGTGTTGGGTCCTAATGCGAACTTACAAACACTTGAGCATATTGCCTTGTTTCCATTAGATGATAAAACAGCGGTTTGTGTCTTTGTGACCAACACTGGTCATACAGAAAATAAGACATTTAACTTTAAGGATAGTGTTTCTGCTGAGGATATCAAGACTTGTACTGATATCTTAAATGACCGCTTAAAGGGAACACAAATATCTGATTTAAAAGAAAAGTTAGAGTCAATTAGACCAATTCTTGTAAACAATGTCAAACGCCATGAAATGTTGTTCAATGCGTTTATTGGAGCCTTTACAAGATTTGCGAGTGAAAAGTTATATTTCTCAGGCACTTCTAATTTGATGTATCAACCAGAATTCTCCGATACCGAGAAGCTTAAGGAATTAATCAAAATATTTGATGATCCAAATAAGATTAAGGAAATCGTTGCAGAAGATAATGGCGAAAATCAAGTTACGGCTATTATGCCAAAGGGTACTGAACTAATATGGAAGGATGATATGGCTATCGTTACTACTGATGTAAGGCTTTCTAAGAAAGAAATTGGTAAATTGATGGTCATGGGTCCAAGACGTATGGAATATAATCGTGTGTTATCATTGATGTCGTTGATTTCTAAGGCTTTGGATGATATCTACAAGTAGAAAGGAAATTCATGGAAGAAAATAAAGAATTAAAAGAAGAAGTAAAGGAAACTGAGGAATCAAATACTGGGCTCGAATCTGGGCTCGAATCTGCTGGGCAAGAAGCTGAGGTCGAAGAAGATATCGAACCTAGCGTGGAAGATAAACTTCAAGGTGAGATTGACGACTTAAAGGCTGAAGTTGATCGCTTGAAGAATGCATATGCAAAGGCTTATGCGGATACAGAGAATGTTAAGAGAAGACTTCAAACTGAGGCTGATACAAATAAGAAGTATCGTATACAAAGTTTTGCGAAGGAAATCCTTCCAGCTATCGATAATCTAGAAAGAGCGTTGGCTGCAAGTGATGATAGTGAATCGCAATTAAAGAAGGGTGTTGAAATGATCTATAATCAACTAATCAAGTCTTTAAAGGATGAGGGTGTTGAGGAAATAGATTGTTTGAATAAAAAATTTGATCCTAATTTCGAACAATCAATCATGATTGAAAAGAAAGAAGGAGTTGAACCTGGTGTAGTAATTGAAGTACTACAAAAAGGTTATATGTTAAAGGATCGCGTATTAAGAGCTGCGATGGTAAAGATTAGCGAATAAATTTAGGAGGAAATTAAAAATGAGTAAAATTATTGGTATTGACTTAGGTACAACAAACAGTTGTGTTAGTGTTATGGAAGGTGGCGAAGCTAAGGTCATCACAAATCCAGAAGGTAATAGAACAACTCCATCTGTAGTAGCATTCAAGGATGGTGAAATCGTAGTTGGTGAAGCTGCAAAAAGACAAGCAGTTACAAATAAGGATACAGTATCTTCAGTAAAAAGATTAATGGGTTCTAGTGAAAAGATTAGTGCAAATGGTAAGACATATACACCACAAGAAATCAGTGCTATGATTCTTCAATACTTAAAGAAGTATGCTGAAGAATATCTTGGTGAACCAGTGACAAAGGCTGTTATTACAGTTCCTGCTTACTTCAATGATGCTCAACGTCAAGCAACTAAGGATGCTGGTAAGATTGCTGGTTTAGATGTAGAAAGAATTATCAACGAACCAACAGCTGCTTCTTTAGCTTTCGGTATTGATAAGACTGATAAGGAACAAAAGGTTCTAGTATTCGACTTAGGTGGTGGTACATTTGATGTTTCTATCATTGATATGTCTGAAGGTACATTTGAAGTTTTAGCTACTGCTGGTGATAACCATTTAGGTGGTGATGACTTCGATAATGTTATTGTTGATTGGATGGCTGATGAGTTCAAGAAACAATACAATATTGATTTAAAGGCTGATCGTATGGCTCTTCAAAGAATGAAGGAAGCTGCTGAAAAGGCTAAGAAAGATTTAAGTGGTACTTTACAAGCTCACATCTCTCTACCATTCATTTCAGCTAATCAATCTGGTCCATTACACTTTGAAACAGATTTAACAAGAGCTAACTTCGATAAGATGACTAAGTTCTTGGTTGATAGAACAGTAGTTCCAGTTAAACAAGCTTTAAAGGATGCTGGCTTAAGTCCTAATGACTTGAATCAAGTATTACTAGTTGGTGGTTCAACAAGAATTCCTGCTGTTCAAGAAGCTGTTAAGAAAGAATTAGGCAAGGAACCTAACAAGTCTGTTAACCCAGATGAAGTAGTAGCTATGGGTGCTGCAATTCAAGGTGGTATCTTAGGCGGTGAAAATCCTCATGATGTATTGTTACTAGATGTTACTCCATTGTCTTTGGGTATTGAAACATTAGGTGGTGTTATGACTGTATTAATTCCACGTAATACAACAATTCCTACAAGTAAGTCACAAATCTTCTCAACTGCTGCTGATAACCAACCAGCTGTTGATATCCATGTATTACAAGGTGAAAGACCAATGGCTAACGACAATAAGACTCTTGGTAACTTCCAATTAACTGGTATCGCACCAGCAAGACGTGGTGTTCCACAAATTGAAGTTAAATTCGATATTGATGTTAATGGTATCGTTCATGTATCGGCTACTGATAAGGCTACTAACAAGTCTCAAGATATTACAATTTCTAATCCTAATGGTTTAAGTGATGAAGAAATCGATAGAATGGTAAAAGAGGCTGAAGATAACAAGGATGCTGATGAAAAGCGTAAGGAAGAGATCGAATTAAAGAATAGAGCTGAAGGATTCATTGCTCAAATCGATCAAACTCTAGATGCTCAAAATCCTAATGTTACTGAGGATCAAAAGAAGCAAGTTAAACAGTTAAGAGATGAACTTCAAAAGGCTGTTGATGAAAATGACTATGCTACTTTAAAGACTAAGTTAGATGAACTTGAAAAGGCAGCTCAAGCTATGTCTGAGGCTATGTATCAACAAGCTCAAGCACAAGGTCAACAAGGTCCAAGCAGTGATCCTGCAGATGATGTAGTAGATGCAGACTTTACAAAGAAAGACTAATATTATAAAGAAGGAAGCAATTCCTTCTTTGAACATACAAGGAAGGTGATATAAATATGGCAAAAAGAGATTATTATGAGGTACTAGGTGTTTCTAAGGGTGCTAGTGCCGATGAAATAAAAAAAGCTTATCGTAAATTAGCCAAAAAGTATCATCCTGATGTAAATAAGGCTAAGGATGCTGAAGAGAAGTTTAAGGAAATAAATGAGGCCTACGAAGTACTATCTGATGATCAAAAGAAGCAGATATATGATAACTATGGTTTTGATGGTCTTGAAGGTAATATGGGACAAGGTGGCTTCTCTAATTTCTCAGGAGGCTTTGACGATTTAGGCGATATCTTCTCTCAGTTTATGGGAGGCATGGGCGGTTTTGGAGGCTTTAGTAGAGGAGCTTCTAGACAAAGTGGCCCAATTAAAGGCGAGAACAAATATGTTCAAATGTCTATTGAATTCTTAGAGGCAGTCAAAGGTGCTACTAAGACTATTAAAGTATCAGTAGATCGTAAGTGTCCTAAGTGTAACGGTACTGGCGCTAAGTCAGCTAGTGATATTAAGACGTGTCCTAGATGTAATGGTAGTGGCAAGGTGACAAGTGCTAAGCGTACACCATTTGGTATGATGCAGTCAGTTGTTGATTGTCCTGATTGTCATGGCAGTGGTAAGATTATTACCAATAAGTGTCTTGAATGTGGTGGCGCAGGTTATGAAACTAAGGTAGAAACCGTAGAGATTAAGATTCCAGCAGGTATTTCAACAGGTCAACAAGTAAGAGTTGCTGGCTATGGCGAAAGAGGCTATAACGGTGGTGATAATGGTGACTTGTATATTGAAATTATTGTTAAGTCACATGACTTCTTTGTAAGAGAGGGCAATGATATCTATGTTGAAGTTCCTATTTCAGCAGTAGATGCAACCCTTGGTACTACAATTGATGTGCCTACTTGTAATGGTGAATGTGAATTAAATATTCCAGCCGGTACTCAACCTGGTCAAAAGTTGCGTTTAAGGGGATATGGTGTTAAGTCACTTAGAACTAATGCGGTTGGTGATCAATACTGTGTGATTAAGGTTGTTATTCCTACTAAGTTAAGTAGAGAGGAAAAGGAACTTTATACTAAGTTACAGGGTAAGTCTGGCAAGGAATCAGTGTTTGATAAGTTTAAGAAATCTTTTAAGTAAGGGTAATTCCTTACTTTAAAAATAATGCGCATTAGCACTCTAGTAGTTGAAGTGCTAGAAAGGAGAATTATGGAATTAGAGAAGACGACTGAAAAGTTACAGAAAATCTTAATTAAAGCTTTGAACATCTGTAAGGATTATCATAATCCAGAGATATGTGATGAGCATATGTTTAAGGCTTATCTTGATGATGATGACATTAGAAAGATTCTTAGCGAATTAAAGTGTGATGTTAATGAACTGATTAATGTCACTAATAATTCTCTTAATAGTCTTCCTAGTAATGATTCTACAAATGATCCTTCCATTAGTAGATATTTATACGAAAGCTATAATGAGGCGTTAAAACTTTCTAAGGAAAAGGGCGATAAATACTTGGGTGCTTTAGATTTGTTCGCTGTTGAATTGTTTAATGATTCATCTTTCACTAAACTTTTAAGAAAGCATATTAAGTTTAATAAGAAGGAATTAATAGAAAAGATTAATAAAGAAAGGGGAACTACTATGGTCAATAATCAAAATGATGAAAACAACATCAATCCACTAGAGAAGTATGGTAGAAATCTAGTTATTGATGTCAAAGAAGGTAAGATTGATCCTGTCATCGGTAGAGATGAGGAAATAAGAAGAGTAATTGAAATATTGTCTCGTAAGACTAAGAATAATCCAGTTCTTATTGGTGAACCAGGTGTTGGTAAGACTGCGATTGTAGAAGGTTTGGCATGGCGTATCTTTAATGGCGATGTTCCTGCTTCTTTAAAGGATAAGGAACTATATGAACTAGACTTAGGTTCTTTGATTGCTGGTGCTAAGTATCAAGGTGAATTTGAGGAAAGATTAAAGTCAGTTTTAAAGGCTGTTAAGGATAAGGATGGCCAAGTCATCATGTTTATTGATGAGATTCACAATCTTGTCGGTGCTGGTAAGAGCAGTGGCGCCATGGATGCTGCTAATTTGTTAAAGCCAATGTTGGCTCGTGGTGAGTTAAAGTGTATTGGTGCTACTACTTTCGATGAATATAGACAATATATTGAAAAGGATGCAGCACTAGAAAGACGTTTCCAAAAAGTTACTGTAGATGAACCGAGTGTTGAAGAGACTATTTCAATTCTAAGAGGCCTAAAGGATAGATTTGAGGCTCATCATGGTGTAACTATTAAGGATGAGGCTATTATCGCTTCAGCTGTATTGTCTAATCGTTATATTACAGATAGATTCCTTCCGGATAAGGCTATCGACTTGATTGATGAGGCTTGTGCTTCTACAAGAGTTGATATGGATTCTATGCCTACTGAGCTATATGAGCTTGAGCATAAGAAGAAACAGTTGGAGATTGAAGAGGTATCTTTGAAGAAGGAAAAAGATGATGATAAGGCCATGAAGCGTTTAGTTGATCTTCAAGATGATTTGAAGGAAGTTAATGAAAAGTATAATACTTTGCATGCTAAGTGGTTGGATGAGAAGAAAGAATTAATTCAAAGTAAGACTTTAAGAGAAGACTTAGAGAAGGCAAAGCTAGAGTATACAAATGCTGAGCAGGCTGGTGATTATGCCAAGGCTTCAGAATTAAAATTTAGTACTATTCCAAGTCTTGAGGCTAAGATTAAGGCTTCTAAGGAAGCTGATAAGAATGGCAGAATGTTGTCAGAAGTTGTTGATGAAGAGGCTATTGCCAAGGTTGTATCTAAGTGGACTCATATTGAGACTACAAAACTATTAAAGACTGAAAGAGATAAGTTATTAAAGCTTGATGATATCTTAAAAGAAAGAGTCATGGGCCAAGATGATGCCCTAAAGCTTGTTACCGATGCAATTTTGAGAAATAAGGCTAATATTGGTGATATTAATAGACCAATAGGTTCATTCTTGTTCTTGGGTCCTACAGGTGTTGGCAAGACTGAGGTTGCTAAGGCATTAGCTGAACAATTGTTTGATGATGAAAACAAGATTGTTCGTATCGATATGTCTGAATATATGGAGAAGTTCTCAGTGTCTAGATTAATTGGTGCTCCTCCTGGCTATGTAGGTTATGAAGAGGGTGGCCAATTGACTGAGGCTGTTAGAAGAAAACCTTATTCTATTGTCTTATTAGATGAGATTGAGAAGGCTCATCCAGATGTCTTTAATATCTTGTTACAAATACTAGATGATGGTCGTATTACTGATTCTAAGGGTGTTACAGTTGATTTCAAGAATACTGTAATTATTATGACTTCTAACTTAGGTTCTGAGTTTGCGTTTGAACCAGATAAAGAGAAGAAGGCTAAGGAATATGATATGGCTATTAAGAATGCCTTTAAGCCTGAGTTTGTAAACCGTATTGATGAGATTATTATCTTTAATCCATTGAACGAAACAGTAATCAAGGATATCGCTAAGAAGTTTATTGGACAACTTGTTAATAGAATGAAGGACAATGATGTTGAATTATCTTTCTCTGATAAGGCTTTAGATAAGATATCACATGAAGGCTTTGATCCAAACTTTGGTGCTAGACCTATGAAGCGTCATATTCAAAGAGAGGTTGAATCTAAGTTAGCTAGATTTGTGATTGCTAATCCGGATTGTAAGAAGATCTTGGTTGATGTTGAAAATGATGATTATGTTGTAAGAGATGTGGCTTAGCCATGTCTCTTTTTTATGATTTATAACTAAAAAGATGCTAAGTATTCTTTAACATCTTGTTTGATTATGATGATTAATATAAAAAATTCTTCTTAAAACAATTCTGAATGAGAGTTTCTTCTATACAAAATCAAAACTAATATTTCATCTTTTATCTCATAAACCAATAGCCAATCAGGTTCTATATGACATTCATGCGTCCCTTTATATTTACCTGTTAGCTCATGGTCTCTATATTTTATATCTAAAGTTTCTCCATTTGCTAATTTTTCTATGACATTATAAAGTTTATTTAAATCTTTGTTTTGCTTTTTAGCTATCTTAAGTTCTTTTTTAAACTTATTTGTGAATTCCACATCATATTTCATTCTTCTAGTGCTTTCTTAAGATCTTCCATATTTGAATATTTAGGGGCATTAGGGTCTTTTAACATTTTTCTACCTTCCTCGATAGCCTCAATAGTTTCTTTGTTTGGAGTATCTAGCTTAAGTTCAAAAGGAATTCCATTTTCTCTGATAGTTGTTCTTAAAAACATATTGATTGCAGTTGTCATATTCAAGCCAAGTTGATTGAAAATGTCTTCCGCTTGTTCTTTTACTGTTTTATCAGTTCTTATATTTAAATTTGTTGTATTCATAGCATCTTCCTCCTATGTTTATTTTATAAAGAAATGTAGTTATTTTCAATACATTGTCATTATAATATGTATGTTTCATACTTATTAATGATTATGATATGGTTTATTGATACTAATTATATTTCTACAGTCTATATTATTTTCAATGACTGTCTTGACTTGCCCACTAGTCTTGCAATAACTATTTATTGCCATGTTCTACATTTATTAATAGAGTGAATGATAATAATATTTGATTGCCTTCTTTATATAAGATTTCACATAATGTCTTTGAACTAAACTTTAACGATTGAACCATGAAGTTTTGTATTAAAAAGCAATTGAAATTTGGTTATCTAGATTTGCAATAACTAATCTGGATGCTAAGAAGATTATTATTATGTTGATAATGACGATTATGCTGTAAGAGATGTAACTTAGCTATGTCTCTTTTTAAATGTTAAAATAGATGGAGAAGGATTAAGGAATTATAAAATGAGTTTACAATTAAAATTACCTATTGGATATGAGAATTTTGAAGAATTACGTACTAAAGATTTTTATTATGTTGATAAAACAAAATTAGTAGAACAGTTGATAGATAATATAGGCAAAGTAAACTTATTTACTCGTCCTCGTCGATTTGGCAAGACTCTTAATATGAGCATGTTAAAGAGTTTCTTTGAAATTGGAACGAATAGTTCTTTATTTGATGGTCTATATATTTCTAATAATAATAAGATTTGTGAAGAATATATGGGTAAGTATCCTGTTGTTTTTATTACTTTAAAAAATGTAGATGGCTCTAGTTTTAAGGAAGCAAAAGATAGACTAATAGATATAGTTGCTTATGAAGCTAAGCGTTTTTCTTATCTTTTAGAAGCCGATACTTTATCAATAGATGAAAAAGATAGTTACAAAGCTATTACGAATATGGTAAATGGCTCTTTTACGATAGATGAAAAGAATCTATTAAGATCTTTAAAAACTTTATCTGAATTGTTATGCAAATACCATAATCAAAGAGTTGTGATTTTAATTGATGAGTATGATGTTCCGTTGGATAAAGCGTTTAAACATGGTTATTATAAAGAGATGGTATCTTTGATAAGAGGCTTGTTCGGCGATGCTTTAAAAACTAATGATGCTTTAGAATTTGCTATTTTAACTGGTTGTTTACGAGTATCTAAAGAAAGTATATTTACAGGACTTAATAATTTTAAAACACTTTCTATTACTGATTCTAGATTTGATGAAATGTTTGGTTTTACTGATGATGAAGTCAAAGAAATGCTTGAATACTACAATTTGGAAAGCAAACTTGATGAGTGTAGAAAATGGTATGATGGATATCGCTTTGGCAATACAAATATCTATTGTCCTTGGGATGTTATTAATTATGTGGATAGAATTAAGGATGATAAGAATGCTTTGCCTGAAAGTTATTGGATTAATACAAGTGGTAATGATTTAGTTAAAAGATTCATAGATAAAGCTAATAAAACAACAAGAGATGAAATAGAAAGATTAATTGAAGGTGAATCAATTCAAAAGAAAATTCGTTTAGATTTAACTTATGATGAAATTGATAACAGTGTTGATAATCTTTGGAGTGTGTTATTTACAACAGGTTATTTAACTTTTACTACTAGCAAGATTGATGGAACTTATGAATTATTAATTCCTAATAGAGAAGTTAAGGAGGTTTTTGTAAATCAAATTCAGGAATGGTTTAATGAAAAAATTTTCTCTAAGACAAGTGATTTAGAGGCTTTTTGGAGTGCCTTTGAAATTGGTAATACGAATATAATAGAAAATTATTTAAATAGATTGTTGAGTAATTCCATTAGTGTTTTTGATACCAGGGAAAAAGAAAACTCTTATCATAATTTGATGTTGGGTATTTTGACTGGAAATGAAAATTGGCTTGTAAAATCAAATGTAGAAGCTGGTGAGGGTTTTGCGGATATTATTGTAGAAACAGATGATCCTGATGCTGGCATTATACTTGAGTTAAAATTTACAAAAGATATCAGTGAAATGGAAGGCTTATGTCAAAAAGCATTAAAACAAATTGATGATAAAAGATATTTTGAGTTTCTTTTAAATCAAGATAGAACTAATGTCTTATTGTATGGAATGTGTTTCTGTAAGAAGAGATGTAAAGTAATTGCTAAAAAGTTGGAAAAGTAACAAAATTAGTTGTTTTTAGGTTGGAAAATCATACAAAATAAGCGATATTTAGGCTGGAAAAGTAGCGATCAAAAATCTCCATTGTGAAAATTGGTCAATTATCTTATAATTATTAAGGATTTATTCCACGATTAAAAAAGTAATAGGAGGAAAGTTATGGGAGAATTTAACTTTGCTTCCGTTTTATTTGGTGTTATTGGTCTATTCATTGGCGTTGTGATTATGTTTTTTGTGAACAAGTCACATTTAAATAAGGCTAAGGATGAGGCTAAGAAAGTCTTAGAAGAGGCTGCGCAACAAGCTAAGAACACTTTAAAACAAGCTGTTCTTGATAGCAAGACGCAAGCTTATGAATTGAAACTTCAAGCTGAGAAAGAAATTAAAGAAAGAAAATCAGAATTGCAAGATCAAGAAGCTAAGATCCTTAGAAGAGAGGATTCTCTAAATTTTCGTGATGAGAATTTGAATGCTAAGGAAAAGAGTCTTGATCAAAAGCTAAAGAAAGTTGATGACAAGACTGCCCAATTAAATAGAATGGAAGCTGAACTTCAATCTAGGATTGATGGTCAAATTGCGCTTTTGGAGCGTGTTTCTAACATGAGTCAACAAGAGGCTCATGATGAACTAATGGAAGCTGTTGAAAAGAAGATGGAGAATGAGGTAGCTAGCTATATCCATGAACAAGAGGAAGAAGCAAAGCTTAGAGCTAAGGAAAAGGCTCGCCAAATTATTGCCACTGCTATTCAAAGATATTCTCAAGAAGAGAGTATTGATAGAACAGTTTCTGTAGTAGCATTACCAAATGAAGAAATGAAGGGTAGAATCATTGGAAGAGAAGGTAGAAACATTAGAGCTATTGAACAAGCTACTGGTGTTGATCTAATTATCGATGATACTCCTGAGGCTATTACAATTTCTTGTTTTGATCCAATTAGAAGAGAGACTGCAAGACTTGCTCTTGAATTCTTAATTAAAGATGGACGTATTCAACCAGGTAGAATTGAGGATGTAGTTAATAAGGTTTCTAAGGAAATGGATGAAAACATCATGAAATATGGTGAAGAGGCTTGTTTCAAATTAAAGATTGGTAGAATGGACAAAGAATTAGTTAAGCTAATTGGTAGATTAAGATATAGATATTCTTATGGCCAAAATGGTTTAGAGCATTCTATGGAAGTTGCTGCTTTCTCTGGTATGATGGCTGCTGAACTTGGTTTAAATCAAAATCTTGCTAAAAGAGCTGGTTTATTACATGATATCGGTAAGGCTGTTGACTTTGAACAAGAGGGAACTCACGTTGAACTTGGTGCTAAATTAGCTAAGAAGTATGGTGAAAATGAAGTAGTTATAAATGCTATTGAAGCTCACCATGGTGATAAGGAACCTACAGGTATTATTTCTTATCTTGTTGCTGCTGCAGATACATTAAGTGCTGCAAGACCTGGTGCAAGATATGAGGGTATGGAAAACTATATTGAAAGACTTGAGAACCTTGAAAAGATTGCGAATGACTTTGATGGAGTTGATAAAGCTTTCGCTATTCAAGCTGGTAGAGAAATCAGAGTTATGGTTTTACCTGATAAAGTAAATGATAGTAAGTGCACATTGCTTGCTAGAGAGATTAAGGATCGTATCGAGAATGAATTAACTTATCCTGGTCAAATTAAGGTTACAGTTATTCGTGAGATGCGTGCTAACGAAATTGCTAAATAATGAGGATTTTATTTTTAGGAGACATTGTTGGTAAAAGAGGTCGCGAAGTAATTCGCGACTTTTTGCCTTCATTGAAAGACAAATATCAACCTGATTTTATTATTGTTAATGGTGAAAATGCTGCTCATGGTAAGGGTCTAACTATTAAAATCTATAATGAATTTATGTCTTATGGTATTGATTGTATTACAATGGGTAATCACACCTTCTCTAAGAAAGAAATTATTGATCATTTAGATGAAATGAATAAGCTGGTTTGTCCTTATAACCATATTAGTAATCTAGGTAAGGGTTATCGTATCTTTAAATGTAAAGGCAAGAAGATTTGTGTTGTTAATTTATTGGGCCTTGTTATGCAAGAAGAATATGCAACCAATCCTTATAATGCGATGGATAAGATCTTAAAAGATACTTTATCTAAGAATATTGATTTATATATCGTTGATTATCATGCTGAAACAACAGCTGAAAAAAGAGTGTTCTTTGAATATTATAAGAATAAGATTAATGCAGTACTTGGCACTCATACTCATATTCAAACAGCTGATGAACAAATAATTGATGGAAAAGCTTTTATGACTGATGTAGGTATGTGTGGCCCTTTTGATTCTATTATTGGAAGAGACATAGATGAATGTATTAGAAAGCTTATTTTTAATGAACAAACTAGATTTACTGTATCTATGAGCAATCCTATACTAAATGGAGTGTTCTTAGAATATAATGATGACAATAATATGTGCACAAAAATAGAAAGGATTCAAATAAGACCATGAAACAAACAAATAGAAAAGGATTTACTTTAGCTGAATTATTAATCGTAGTAGCAATTATTGCAGTACTTGTAGCTATTGCGATACCTGTATTTACTAAACAATTGCATAATGCAAGAGCAGCAACAGACTTGGCTAATGTTAGATCGTATTATGCAGAAATTCAAGCTGATTATATGAGTACTGGGGAATACAATAATAAAGTACCTGATTTAAATTTATCTGTAGGTGGTTATGACTATAAAACAATTACATTACTTAATGGTGAAAAAATTAAGATGTTAGCAGGTAACTGTGCTGTCATATTTGAAGAGGGAAAAGGTTATTCTATAAGCTATAATTGTGATTCTTATCACCCCGAACACGAGCTTCTTCTAAGTAATTAATTTTTTTATGTTTGGAAATTGTTATGTAACTTTTATTATCATCGCTATCTGTGTTTTAAATTTCATTAGAGAATATCAATTAATGAAAGTAGATAGTGAAGATATAGCTTTACAGAAGTGTGGAGCCTTAATTAAACCTTTATATACTAAGAAAGAATTATATAGATTACTTACTGCTGGTTTTGTACATATGAATATAGGGCATTTATTAATGAATCTATATTGTATGTATAATTTGGGTTGTTATATTGAAATGTTATTAGGACATGGAATGTTCCTTGTACTAATATTAGGTTCAATCATAGTAGGTAATGCATGTGCATTATTTATAGGAAGAGATGTAAGTATTAGTGGTGGTTTATCTGGTGGTATATATGGTTTATTAGCATTTGAACTAAAACTTATATTAATGATAGGAGGCATTTCTGCAGTATTAGGTAATAGATCTTTAATGGTAACTATACTTATTAACTTATCATTTAATTTCATGCCTGGTGTAGGTTGGAAAGCCCATTTAGGTGGATTTATATTTGGAATGTTGTTTGCGACATTGACGTTTATTTAATATGAATAATGATTATGCTAGAAAGAAATGATGAGGAGTCGTTTCTTTTTTTATGAAGAGTTCTTCACTAGTCTAGTATCATCAAACTTTTAGCAAATAATTTTTAGTGGAAGTAATACAAAATTGTTGTTCAATGTTTAGATAATACCAAAGATAAAAAAAGAGCCTCCAACTTATGTTAAAAGACTCTAATATTTTTAATAAATCTTAATAAGTTTACGTGTATTAATCACGATTAACTTTCAGAAGCAAAAGTAACAGTAGTGCCATTAACTGTAACTTTCATCTTTTTATCTTTAGTTTTAGTAATTTGATCTTTGCCAACACCAGCGATGTTAAAGTCATCACCCATCTTATCCCAAGATGCGCTCTTCATGCTTTGAGTTGTTGTTTTTGTTACTTCAGCTCCATCTTTAGTGATAGATTCAGCAGTTGCTTCAGCATATGCTGCACGAATGTTTGCGGCGTCTGTAGCTTGGTTAGCTTTTTCTAATTGGCTTGTGAATACAGGAATCGCAATAGCAACTAATACAGCAATGATAGCAACAACGATTAGTAATTCAGCTAATGTAAAACCTTTTTTGTTTGATTTGTTCATTTCTTATTTTCTCCTTTTCGAGTATTACCCTCTGTAGTTATTATTCAATAAAAAAATGTAAAAATCAATGATAAATATAACTATATGTATAATATCGTATGCTAAAATAGGTATTAGTAGGAGAGATACTACTGTTTTTAGTTATGAACAAGAAAAATAAAGGATTTACTTTAACTGAAACATTATTGACAATAACTATCTTAGTTATCCTTTTTGCATTGGCTGTGCCTGGTATTTTTAGTGTTAAGAAGAATCTAAGGCAGATGGAATTGGATGATAAGGCAGAGATTATTTATACAGCTGTTCAAAATAGATTGAGTGAATTATATACAAGTGGTTTAAGTAATTACTATGATCCCTTTGATAATGGTTCTAGTATAAAGCATTTAGGAAAGACACCAGGAGATTATGATGCTAGTGTAAGTGGTGATACTATGAATGATAATAGTGTTTATTATTTTACTAGTAATGATGTAGCTAGTTTGAATAAGTTGTTAGGTGATAATACTATAGATCCATCTTTAACTGGTCAATTTGTTGTTGAATATATGCCTTATGCAAAGTATGAAACTGGTGAGATTCCTCAATTGACTGTTCCTTTTGTTTATGCCGTTTATTATACAGAAGCTAAGGATAGCAGTTATGAGAACTGTGCTAATAACTATAGTAGCTCTGGTCGATACTTAAATATATTGCGTTTAAAACAAAATCGTTTAAAAGATGGGGCTCGTATTGGTTATTACGGAGGCAGCACACCAGGTTCTGGTAGTATTACAAAGATTTCATCTATTAATGATGTAACTATTTATTCAAATGAAGAGATTAATAGAGCTGTTGTAAAGGGAAGAATTGGCATTGGTGTTGATGAAACAAAGAGTACTTTTGAATTCGTTTTTAAAGACCAACACGGTCATTCTTCTATGTATGTATATGATGTTGGGATTAAGAAACTATATCAAGTTGATAGTGCTGGTAAAAAGACTTTAGCAAGAACTGATGTTACAAATGCTGTTGTTATTGGTAGCAACTATACTTTTAATTTTGTTTTAGATGATTTATCTAATGATAATACAAGATTTAAGAATGTTTTTCCTGAATTAAATCCTGGAGATGATATTACTTTAACAGCTTCTATTAAGAGTGATGAAGGTACTGTTATTAATGATACTAGATCTACTATTGGCAATAGTATTTATGCTTATGTAAAACCTGAAGATAAGAATAAATATGTTGGTTATGAAAAGAATACTGCTTATATATCTAATGGTCGTCATTTAAGAAACTTGGATAGTGATAGTAAAGTAATAGATGATTATTCAAAAGTATTATTATTAAACGATATTGATTTTAGTGGAAATGGTGATTTCTATAAAAAATATATTGATTCTTATATTGATGGTTATATAGATGTTAATGTTGTTGCTGGAAGTGGTAGTGTTTATGCTAAGAGCGTTCCTTTGTTTAAAGGAATTCTTAATGATAATCTAAATACTTTAGATGGAAATGGCTTTACTATTAAGGAATTAGCTACAAGAAATGCTTTATTTAGTATTGTAAATAAGAATTTAATTATTTCTAATCTTGTTCTTACTGGTGAGAAAGTATATGGAAATAATTTTGCAGGTGGTTTAATTAATACTATCAACAATAGTTCTAATGTTACTATCAAGAATTGTAAGATTTATTTGGTTAGTGGTTCCGATATACCTACATCTATTGATTCTAATGATTATTTAGAAGCTTTAAGATGGATATATGCTAAGACTTCTGGTGGCTTTGTAGGATTAAATAATGGTAATTTGAAGCTTGAATCTTCATTTGTAGCTACTAATATTGGTTTAAGTACCTCTGATGCAACAACTGGTGGCTTGGTAGGATTGAATAATGGCAATTTAACTATCGATAAATCATACACTGATTGTTATTTATATGGTAATAATGTTGGTGGTCTAATCGGAAACAATGAAGGTATAGTTGATATCAGTAATACATATACTGCTGGCTTTATTGGTACAGATGGAAATATAAATGCTCAATTAGCTGGTTTTGTACCAAGTAAAGTTAGAAATATTTCTAATTCTTATACTGTTGTTTTTAAAGGACAATTAGATTCAAATAGAAATATAAATGGTTTCTATGGTATTGATTTGAATAGTTCTTTTAGTGATTTATCTAAGTATTATGCAACCGTAGAAAGCTATGATAACTTATCTAAAGTTTATTATTCTAAAGAAGGTAGTACCACTGAGTATACTAAGGGAAGTCCATATAATGAAAAATCATCTGATTTAGGTGATGCTTTTGATTCTGTTGGAAAATCAAATCCATATAAACTAATGGGTATTTCTTTAACTTCTTATAATAATCATAAATTAAAGGGGATGGATCACTATGGCGACTGGGGAGCTACTTTTGCTCGTGGTTCTTTAGTATATTATGAACAATATAATGATGGTTCTTATGGTTTTGATGGTGGCAATGTAGATTTATCGTTAACTTCAAATATGGAAATCATTGGTGATGGTTATGGCGTTGTCTTTAAGAAAGAGGATATCAATGCTGGTGGCTCTTTTACAGTAGATGGAAGTGTGACAAGTTTCTCAGATACTTCAAAATTTGAAGTTATTAAAAATGGTATTGCTTATGTTATTTATCCTTTAAATAGAGATAAGATTAATCCTGATAATGCAATTAATGGATTCTATCAAAAGTGCGAAATAGTTGATGAAGGTGGAACAGAGGCAGATAAGAAAACTTTCTATTTTAATCCTCATTTTGCGCGTAGTGTAATTGATAGCGAAAATAAACCTTCATTGCCTTCAATCGTATGTATTAGATCTCCTCGTCATTTGAATAATTTGTCTGAATTCTATAGCGATTACAATTTAGGTGATAATGTTGTATATAATCAAGAAAGAAAAATGGATTTTGCTTCTTATAATTGGTCCGTTTATGGGAAAAATGGTACTTCTATTAATGTTCAAAAACCAATAGGGGAAAATGAAACAAATGCTTTTGTAGGTACATATAATGGTAATTCTTACGAGATTAACAATGTCAATTTTCATACTATTGATGGCTCTTACGTTGGCTTGTTTGGCTATAACAAAGGAAAAATTAAAAATGTTGTGGTTGCCACTCAGTATAAGATTGGCTCAACTTCATATAATGTTACTAGAACAGAACCTGTAAGTGCTAACCAAACTGCCTATTTTGGTGTTCTTGTTGGTTACAATGAAAAGGGTGGCGTAATTGACAATTGTGCAACTGCTGGCTATTATTTATCAGGTAAAGATGGTAAGATATATGGCTACCGTAATTCAGAAGTTTATGTTGGTGGCTTAGTAGGCTTTAATGTTGGTGCGATTACCAACAGTGCTGCAGATCTTCCTAGACTAAGTTTAGTAATGAATTCCGCTACATGTTATGCTGGATCTTTTGTTGGCTATAATGAGGGTGCAATTGATAATTCATATGGTATTTCATTGATAGAAAGTAATGCATCAGATGGCGATACAAAGATTGCAGGATTTGCAGGTTATAATACAAGTGTTATTAATAATTCTTATTGTGCGACTACTTTAATTTCGGCTGGTAATGGTTCTAAGACTTATAGTTTTACTCCAAATGAAGGTGGAGGTTCGGTGAAGAACTCTTATTATCTAAATGGTGGTAGTTATTTATATCTTGATAACTTATATTCATACGATGGTAATATCGCAGTATCTAGTGGCAAAAATAAGATTTATAAAGAATTAGTGGCTTTAAAAGGAAATGATTACACTATTTCAAAGTACCATGATTTAACTACTGGATTGGATGCAAGCGAAACTGAGTATCCTTATAAAGCTGTAGTTAAGAATAATGAAGGTGAATTGGTTCACTATGGAGAATGGCAAGTAAAACCTAAATTAGGTGTTGCTGGTGTTTTCTATTGGGAAAAAGAAGTAGATGGCCAAAATGATGGCTATAAGATAACTTATATTGGTACTGCTTATGATAAATTAGCATATAGTTCAAATTTATGTGTTGAGCATGATGATGGTGGTAGAATTTCTGAATATGGCTATGGATATTACTATGGTGCTGATGAAAATGTTAGTAATGAGAAGATTACTTTTACTAATCTTGCTACTTCAGGTAATACTTTTAATACTGATGTTAAACAAGAATTAGAACGTCAAATGCCTCATATTCAATTCTTCCCTTATACAACCAGAACAGATACAGGTAGCGATTATATTTATTTGGATGATGATTCTCCAAATGGAAATATCACCTTGACATTAGACAATCAAACCAAGTCTTACTCTTTTGATATTTCACCATTCTTTGCGAATGCTATTTACTTCGATACAGAACTTACAACAAGTGAAACAAGTGCACAAAAATATCTAAATAGCAATCTAGGCAAGAGTGATAATGCTTATGAGATTAGAAGTGCACAACAACTTCAATATTTGAATTGGAATTATGTAGGAAAGAATACTAATACATATGGAACTATGGATAATAGATCACAGTTCACTTATTTAATGTATTCCAAAAACCAAGGAATTAACGTACAAAGCGCTGATGATTCTAATAATACTAGTAAGTATTTTGCGTTTGTTCAATCGCACGACATTAATGCTCAAAAGTCTGGTAATTTCTTCCCAATTGCTGGACAAGCTAATTCAAATAAATCTTATAATTCTTATGAAGTTGACTTAGCTAACTGGTTTGGTGGTTCTTATGATGGACAAAGTTACAAGATTCAAGAAATACAAATTGATTCTAATTGTTTTACTGTTGGCCTATTTGGTGTTACTTGTGGAGCTGAATTAAAGAATATTATCTTATATAGTTCTAATGGAGCTATCATTCAAAGAAAAACAACGGAAAATGATGAAGCTGGAGCTTACGCTCTTGGTGGGTTAGCTGGTGTAGCTTACGATTACAACAATCCAAAAGGCTATTCTATTTCTAATTGTTCGATTGCTGGTTATACAATTGCTGATAATAGCAAGAACCAACAATATGTAGGTGAAGCTAATGTTGGTGGTCTTGTAGGTATTTCAAAAATAAAGATCGATAGCTGTTCTTCTGTTGTTGACATCCAAATCAATTGCACTCATACTAAAAACGGTTCATTTAATAAAGCAGAGTGGGACAACTATGTTCGTGTTGGTGGCATTTCTGGTGCTGGTCTTTCTGATATTAATAATTCTAAACTAGGTGGAATCTTTAATTCATATACTGGTGGCACGATTACGGTTGGCGAGGAAACTTTAGATGAATCATATTATGGTGGTACTAAGATTCCAATTAACTCAAGTAGTGGTACTGCAAATAAAAATGATAGTACTAATATATATTTAGCTGGTATTACAGGCAGTGGTTTCTGCATGAATTTTAGTAATATCACTGGTGTTGAATCAATAGATCCAAGTGATATTGAAATCGAAAATTGTTATACATATATGACATTCCCTTCTATGAAAGGAACCATTAGAAGTATAACGATGTTTGGTAGTATTGCGGATAGATATGGAAATAGTAATGAGGGTAAGAAAGCTTATATTAAAAATTGTTACTATTTAGATAGAAGTGCTGATTTTGATACCTCAGAATTACCTAAATTTATTGTTAATGATGGTGGTGCAACTACAGCCGTAAATAAACTTATGACTCCTGATTTAAAAGAATCAATGTTGCTAGGTAGTACTAGATGGTTATATGTAATGCATAAAAATAATTATAATGGCGATGAAAACATTAGTTATAATAATACAATTTTTTCAAAAAAATATAGTGATTTGTCTGATGCTAATATGAGTGCCTTATTAGGTAATTCATTTAAGCCTGTAACAATAAAAGATGATAGCGGAGTATCAATTGATGGTAAATATTCTTTCTCAGCAGGTAATAGTTCATTATCAGGCAAGAATTATCCTTTCCCAACTGTAATCACACAAAAGGATAATGATACAACCGTTAATGTGCACTATGGTTCATGGCCTTTAGAAAGTGCTTATTTTGTAAACGGTAATGACACTATCGATATTTTTGATGATATGGATTTAGATACTTATGCTTATAAAGAATTCGTACTAATGAAGGGTACAAGCAACAGTGATTTAATTGACTTAAAATTTGAAGTTAAGGATACAGCTTATGCTGAGTTAGTAAAAATCGATGGTACAAATTATTTTACTAAAGATAGTGATGGAAATTACCGTATTAAGGTTAAAGCTTTAAAGACAGGTTCTACTGATATTGAAGCTAAATGGAAAGATGAAAACAATGTAGAATTTACTACAGACTTTAACTTGGTTATAACGGCTGATTTAGATATAGAAGTAAGTCCTAATGTGATTTATATCAATAAAGGTAAGGCTGATGCTTATTTGCTTGGTTATGCTGCTGATAGAAATTATATAGATGTTAAATCAACTGTTAAAAAGGTTTCTTATTCTAAAAATGTTACTTGGAATTTTGTTTCTTCAAAAGTAGGTGCAGATGAAGAATATGATGCTTTAGATATTAACAAGATTGCTAATGAAATAACTATAAAATCTAATGGTTATAATGGTTATGTTGCAGTTACTGCTACATATGATTATCATGGAAATGTTTATACTGTTAACACAAATATAAATGTATTAAATAGTTATACTATTGGTTTGCATGGAAATAATGAATATGAAGAAGTTTATATCAAAGATGATGGGTCTTATGAATTAAGTAACCCTAGTTATGGCGATACTACTGGACCAAAGAATCCTGATAGCAAGTATTTCATTTATGAAAGAAATGATGAAAATGGTTTAAATAATTTAATACAAAATATTGATTTAAATAACATTACTTTATCACCATTAGAAGGTGCCAGTGATGAAATCAAAGACATAATTAACAGTAATAAAGTTCAAATTGAATTATCTAATGATATTAATATAAACAGTATTACAAATAATGATTATAATTCACGTGCTATAACATTAACTTACAGAGGTGTTATTAGTCCTTTTGATTGCAATTTAACTTTAAATCTAAGTAATAACGGCAACGAATATTCATTAACTGTGCCAGTTACCGTAAATGTTATTCCTTATACATTGACATTAGATGCTAATGGTGGCGATTTTGATGGAAAAGATCATATATCAATTAATTTAGCCGGTACTGATCCTATAGAGTTAAGTACTTATATTCCAACAAGAATTGGATATCATTTTGCTGGTTGGACTTTAAATGGTACTGACTATACTTCAAACACATATCCTGTTACAGGATCAAATGATGATGTAACATTAGTTGCTAAATGGGTTGCTAAACAAGGCTATATAAGATTTGATAATAATCTTTTAGATTCTTATAACAAAATAGAAGATGTTTTATGTACTTATAACGCCAACAAGGTAAATATTCCTGAATTTACTTATGATTCGCAAATATTGAATGGTTTCATTGATAATAATGGTAATTTAATTATAGATTCAACAGGTAATGTACTTAAAAAAGATTTATTTAACCAATATCTATTAGAAAATACAATCGATAATTCTAAAAAGATAGTATTAAAAGCTAGTCTAACGGATGGTGTAAAATTAATTTTACAAGCAAAGGGAATCGATTCAAGAAGCATTTTATATGATAAAAACACCATGTTAAATGCTGGTGATTCAATTGATTTAAAATCAATATGGGAAACTGATACTTATAGATTTGCTGGTTATATAGGTAGTACATCTAAAGATTTAATTATTGATTCAAAAGGTATATTTAAAAAAGATCTTCAATTAAATAATGATGTAGAGTTAACTGCTGTTTTCTATAAAACAGGTTTTAAGAAAGTTGAAAGTTTTACTAATAACAAAGAATATTTAATCGTTTCAAATGACAAGTCAATGTCTAATACAAACTTAAGTGGAGTTGATATTGATATTACAACAGCAAAAGATGTATATAATAAAACATTTATCTTAAACGATGATGCTTATTTAGTATGGAAGTATGATAACGGTTCTTTAGTTTCAGGTACAAATTCTAGTAATTCTTTATACGCAAGCTATTGGTTATACTGGGGATCTTATTATTATGATTTAAATATTAATAATAATAATAATCAATCATGGTCATATGAAAATGGTGGTTTGTATACTAATTACACATATGTATTGAGTAAAGACTTATATGTTTATTTAGATGTTGCTGACAATAAATTTAAATGTGATAACAATTCTAATAACAAAGGTATTGAAATATACGAAAAATCTGATGAAATAGTTGTAGATTATTATCAAACAACAACTTCGGAAGGAGGCAGTTAATGAAAACTATTAATAAGAAATTAAATAGTCAATCAGGTGTTACCATTCTGTTTGCGATGTTGTTATTCTTAGTTGCTACTGTAGTTTCTTTAGTAATTATAGTAGCAGTTACATCGAGTGTTAATAGAGAGTCTTCTTTTAAAGAATCAGTTCAAAGAAATATAGAATTAGATTCTGCCGTTTTAATGATAAAAAATTTTACTGATAAAAAAAGTGAATATACTTTTGTTGGGGAGGAAGGCAACTATTATTATCAATTTACTGGAACAGAAAATGAGCTTGAAAAAGTTATCATAGAAATATCTAAACGTGTTATTAACAATACTCAAACGAATAACACTGGCAGTTTCTCCATTTCAGGTGATAATTTATCTAATATTGATTGTGATTATAAAATAGATTTTAATAGTGGTTCATCTCCATTTGTGATTTTAACTTTTAGTATTAAAGACGGTGCTAATACTGTTATCTCTAAAATATATAGTAAATATACTTTTGTCCTAAATGGTAAGACAGTACATTGGAACTATGAAAGATCGACTGTTAGAGGAGCATACTAATATGAAAAAGATATTTAATAATCGTGGTGAAACATTAATAGAAGTATTGGTTTCTTTATTGATAGTTGCTTTATGTATTCTTATGCTACAAGGCAGTATTGTTACTGCAGCTAAAATAAATAAAAAAAGTAATAAACATATTGAACCATTTCGTATTACGGAATCTGAAGATACAGGTAAGAACGTAATGATAAACGGCAATGATTCTGGTGTAAAAATATATAATACAAAGGAAGGCTATTACTATTATGAATAAAAGTAAAGGTTTTTCTTTAATTGAATTATTAGCTGCAATATTAATATTAAGTTTGGTTAGTGGTGGATTAGTTACAGGAGTAATGCTTTCTAACAAACAATATAAGAGTTCTATTAGACAATCCGAAGCTAGTGAACTATATAACACCATTAGTTCTTTATTGAATTATGAACTTAAATTAACTAACGAGGTCAAATTAGATGGCGATAAGTTAGTTGCGTTTAAAAGTATTTCGTATCAAATTGATGAGTCTAGCTTATGTAATATCTATGTTTTATATGAAAGTGGTTATCCTGCAGGCGATAGTTATGGCAGAATAGCTTTTGGTAATAATGACAAAAAGAATTATCTTTTAGGCAATGCTGCTTATACAAACGGACTAGGTGCTAAGTTAAATATTACTTATAGTGAAACTAACAAAATGTTTATGGTTGATCTAGATATAGGCTATGATACTAAGTCGGTTATCCATCAAACATTTAATGTTAGAGCTTTAAATAGGGTACATGTAAATGTTAAATAAAAAAGGAAGTATAAACGTATTAGAATTAGTTATCTTAATAGCATTAGGAATAGAACTTATCCTAATTCTTTGTAATGGCTTTGGATGGCTAGGTAATAAGGTAAATAAGGGAAGTGATGCCTTTACCTTAAATACATGTGAAAGTGTTACAAAGGTAAATAGTTCTAATGGAGTTGATTGTCCTGTTAATGATTGTGCTAAGGGTGATTTATGTACTCATAAAGTTGGTGACTATTATATTGGCTATTATGATAATGTAAAGAATACTATAGTTGGATATAAAGTATCAGGATATAACTATGAAGACAATCCTGTAATTGATGACAGGGTATTTAATGGTAATGCGAATACTATGATAATAAAGGTTACTTGTGGTAATGGCAACATTACATATGAATGGGTGAAGGGTAAATGATAAGTATATATGAGACAAAATTTATACTGATATATTGTATTGTGGTTTGTTTTATTTTAGGTAGTGTCTTTGGATCGTTTCTAAATTGCGTAGCTGATAGAATATATCATAATATTCCTTGGTGGAAGGGAAGAAGTGTTTGTGATAATTGTGGACATAAATTAGAAATCCTTGATTTATTTCCAGTATTTTCATATTTAATACTTGGTGGCAAATGTCGTTATTGTGGTAAGAAAGTATCTAAGAAATACTTCTTTAGTGAGCTATTATTAGGGATTATCTTTGTAATATATTTGTTAATTCATGGTGTTATAGATTTATTACTACTTCGTGATTTAGGACTAATATGTATTCTATATGGACTATCATTATGTGACTTAAATAATTATGAAATACCTGATGGCTTTATTATTTTAGGGATTGTATGGTGGTTATTATTTTACTTAATTGGTTATGGTGATTTGATTAATAGTCTACTTGGTGGCTTTGTGATAGGTGGTATGTTGTTAGGATTAAGTTTAGTTATGGACAAGATACTAAAGAAAGAGTCGTTGGGTGGCGGTGATATTAAATTATTCTTCATGGTTGGGTTATATTTTGGCCTAATTTTGAACTTTTTCAATTTAATTTTATCCTGCTTTATAGGTATAATATTTGTGATTGTAAGAAAAAGTTCAATGATTCCCTTTGGACCAAGTATTGCGATATCAACTTTCATTTGTTTATTATATGGGACAGAATTTGTGACATGGTATCTGTCTTTATTAGGATTATAGGAGGTACTATATGAGAAAAGATCTACTAGGTGTAGATATCGGATCTAAAGAAATAAAACTAGTTACAAAAGATAAATTCGTTATATCTCAAACACCTGATAATTGTGTTGAAGGTGATGAATTGATTGCCTTTGATGGTATGGCTGATTTATTAAAGAATTTAGTTAAAGAAAATGGAATTAAAACCAAAAATGCTTGTATCGTGCTTCCGGATTCTTTAGTATATATCGATAGAATAAAGATGCCTTATATGAATACTAAACAATTAGAAGTTAATTTACCTTATGAATTTAAGGATGTTGTTGGTAAAAATAAAGATGATTATATCTATGATTATGCTTATGTAAATACTATCTATGATAGTGAAAATAAGCCTGTTGAATTAGAACTAGTAATTAGTTGTGTTAGAAAAGATATTATCGAAAAGTATACTGATATGTTTAAAAAAGCTGGCATGAGACTTGTTAAGGCTATGCCTCGTCAAGTAGCTATCTCAAATATGCTTATCAACAATAATATCTTAGATAATATCGCTCTTGTAGATATTGGCTATAACTTTACAAGAATTGACTTCTTTAAAGATGGCTTATATGATGTTACTAGAATTCTTGAAAATGGTATTAAAGATATGAATAAGATGGCAAGTGATAAGTTCTATTGTGATAGTCATATTTCATTACGCTATTTAAAAGACAACAAAGACGATATTTTAAATAGCGAATTATTTAATAACTTTTATGAAGATTTAGTTTTAAAAATCAATCGAGCTATTAATTACTATAGTTATTCTAATCAATCTAATACTTTAAATAATTTATATCTATATGGTGGTGGTGTTCACTATGAACAATTAAATAATGTATTAAAGAAAGAATTAAATATTGCTTGTATGGACTTGAATGCTTTATTAGATGTAAATAATGATACTTTTACTTGTTTGGGGGTAATTGAAGATGTCAAATAAACTAAGTAATTATCCAAAAAAGAAAAATATTAACTTCGTAGTTGATAATACCGAAAAATACAACAAGATATCAATTCTTTGTTTTGTGGTCTTTATGATTTTTTTGGTATTTTTTACCAAGTTTGCGGTAATCGATACATTAAGCGCAGTCAACAAACTAGAAAGTAACTACAATTCGGTTTTAAGTCAAATCGAAGCTTATAATGCCAAGATGAGCGATTATGATGAAGTAGAAGCTAGATATAACGATTTAGTAGGTGATTTTTTAACACAAGATGAACAATTAAGTTCTTCAAGATCACAAATAATCGACATGATAAAAAAAGACATTGGCTTTGAACATGTAGAAAACTATACAATTGATGGTCAAACTATTATCGTTTATACAACAGCTATGACTATTAAGGATGTAACAAATATATTAAATGTGCTTCAAGATGATCCAAATGTATCCTTCGCTACATGCAAGAGTACTATCTATGATAAGAATGATGAATCATTGGTACATGGTGAATTTGAGATTATCTATAATACGATTGGAGGTAACAAGTAATGTTGAAGTATAAATTTTCTAATCGTGAAATTATCTTACTATTAATAGCTGTAATGTTAGGCTTGGGTTTAGTATATTATTCTGTTATCTTAAAATCATATAACGAGAATGTAGCTAAATACGATACAGCTAATCTAGAAACGGAATTAGCTATTAGTGATTCAAAACTTGCTAAATATCAAGACATGAAAAATTATATTGAACAATATGAAGATGTTTATGTAGGAAGCGTAGTATCTTATGACAACATTGTTAATTTGTTTTATAACTTCTCAGATGTTTTAGATGGTAAGGTAAAAGGTATTAACATTACTGTTGGTGACCCAATTGAACTTGAGACTATCGTAAGAAGAGATGTTACTATTTCTTTTATTGCGAACAATTATGAAATTGTAAATAATATTCTTTCTAATTTTGAAGACTCAAAGTATCGTGTAATCATCAATAAAGTTCAAGTTAGTTCCAAGGAAGATGGATACAACTTAAATAATAGTGGCGAAGTAAACGCCTCTATTGTCTTGACTTTCTTTGAAACTACTAAGGATGCTAAGTATAACTATGGCTTAGTAAGTCAGGGACAATAATGATTTATATTATTTATGGAAACGATTCTTATTTAATTGATTCTAAGATAAAGGAAATTATTAATCAAAATAAGGATGGCGATGTAATTAAAGTAGATGGAAGTTCCAAGACTTTCTCATATTATGATGTATTAGATTCTATAAACTCTGTAGGCTTGTTTTCTAACAAGTCTTTAGTGCTTTTTAAAGATCCACCTCTATTAAAGAAAAAAGTAGATGATAAGGGAGCTGAGGAATTACTTGCATATTGTAAGAAACCAATATATGAGAATACTTTAATCTTCTATACCTATGACAACGACTTTAAGAAAGTCTTAAAAGCTTTTAAAGATATTAGTTCCAATGCCGATGTCTATGACCTAAAAGTAGATCCTAAGAATTTCTACAATATGTGTATTGAAGTTGCTAAGAAGTATACGGTGAGACTTAATAGGTCGTGTTTTGATATTGTTTATAAGGCTTGTAATAATTCCTTATCTTTATTTAAACAAAACATGGATATCCTAGACCTGTATCCTGAAAAAATTGATGAAGATGTCGTTAATAACTTGTTAATATCAAGTAATGAAGAAAATGTCTTTAATTTAATTAATGCCTTAACTAATAAGAAAGTATCTGATTCTATCTATTATGCTAGAAGAATATTGGCCAATGATTCTAATATCAATGGCTTGATTGCTTTGTTGGCAAATCAACTTAGATTTTTATATCAGGTATCTTATTATAGTGATGACCCTTATGGTGCTAGTGATATCTTAGGGTGTAAATCACCATATCGAATTACTAAGGCCTTAGAAACACTTAGGACCTTAAAGAGTAAAGATATTATGTCAATGTTAGATCGATTAGCTGTTTTGGATTTAAATAGTAAACAAAATAGTGATATTGACGATACTTTAAAGCTAGAACTATTTATAGTAGAATTATTGAAATGAGAAGAGTAGAATTATTAGCGCCTTGTGGCAATTTTGATTGTCTTAAGGCTGCGGTAAATTATGGAGCTGATGCGGTGTACCTTGGTGGTACATCTTTTTCAGCAAGAGCCTTTGCGAATAATTTCAATCACGAAGAACTTGTTGAAGCTGTTAAATACTGTCATTTAAGAGGAGTTAAAGTTTATATGACTATTAATACTCTTTTTAATGAAAACGAGCTAGAAATGGCCTTAAATGAGGCAAGATTTGCATATGAACATAATGTTGATGCCTTGATTGTCCAAGATTTAGGCTTAATTTATCGAATCAGACAAGAAATGCCTGACTTTGATTTGCATGCCTCAACCCAGATGCATATTCATAATATTGCAGGAATTAATGTATGTAAAAAATTAGGCTTTAAGAAAGTGGTTATCGCCAGAGAAAGTAGTTTGGATTTTATTAAAGAAGCTTGTAAACAAGATATTCCTATTGAAACCTTTATCCATGGTGCCATCTGTGTATCTTATTCAGGCCAATGTCTAATGTCTAGTGCTACTAAAAATAGAAGCGCTAACAAGGGTGCGTGCGCCCAGTGTTGTAGACTAAGATATGGTCTTTACGAAAATAACAAGAGAGTTCCTACAGATACTGATTATCTATTAAGCCCTAAGGACATGTCTTTATTAAGTGATATTCCAAGTTTGATTGAAGCTGGTGTTTCATCTTTTAAAATTGAAGGAAGAATGAAATCTAGTGCCTATGTAGGCCTTGTAACTTTCTTATATCGAAAAGCAATCGACTCATATTATAGAGGTGAGAAATTCAGCTTATCACAAAAAGAATACAATGAACTATTATCTGTTTTTAACAGAGGCTTTACTGATTCTTATTTAAAAGATAATAACGTGGATATCTTCTCTAACTTTAGACCTAATCATATGGGCAAGGAAATAGGCAAGGTCATCGATTATCGTGATGGTCATTGTTTAATTAGATTATTTGATAATATCAATCAATTCGATGGTATTCGTATTATTTCCAAAAAAGGTGATACCGGTAAGATTTTAAATACTTTAACCGTTAATAAAAAGATGGTGTCTAAGGCCTATAAGAATGAAATTATATCAGTCAAGGTAGATAGTCCAGTTTTAAAGGGTGATATGGTAGTAAGAACCCTAGATTATAATCTAGAAAATAGAATCAATGATTATGAATTAAAGAGAAGACCAATCGATATTAAGATTAAATTTAAGCCTGATGAAGATATTGAAATATATGCTAAATTAGGTGAATTAGAATATAAAGAAATAGTTAATGAAAGACCACAAGAGGCTCTGAAAGCTCCTATATCTTTATCTGATTTAGAAAATGTTTTCTCTAAGATGGATAATAGTCCTTTTGTTATTAACAAATTTAGTGGTGAAGTAGGCAATTCTTTTATGCCTAAGTCATTATTAAACAATATACGTAGAAACTTTTATGAACATTTTGAAGAATATATCTTAAATAGTTTTAAGAGAAGTGCTAATCCTTTTATGTTAGATAATAATATTAAAGCTGATATTAATACAATGGATATCACTATCAACGAAGATAAATTAAAAGTAATTAATCCAGAATGTGATTATACAAGTGGAATCATCTGTGATCTAGGTGGTTTTGATAAACTTGTTGAAGATAAAACGATTGTTGGTTACTACACACTAAATGTAATGAACTCATATGCCTATGAACTAGTTAAAAAACTAGGATGTGATATCGTTGTTCTTTCTAGTGAAATAAAGAATGTAGATGACTTGATTAATAATTATATAAAGAGAAATGGAATGATTAATCCATATGTGGTAAATGGTAAAAGAACACTTATGTATCTTAAGAGAAATCCATTTATCAAGTATAGCGATAATAATAAACTAGTTATTAGTGATGGAACTAATTTATATGATGTTCATATAAACGATGTGACAAGAATTATAGAAAGAAATCTACATTCAAATGATTTTAAAAATGTACATAAATGCAATATTGAGAGGTGATTATGTTACTAGGCTATTTTAAGAAAACCTTACAAGATAAAGATTTGATGAAACAATGTTTAACCATTGCGATTCCTTTGATGCTTCAACAATTGATTGTTGCTAGTGTCAATCTAATCGATAATTTGATGGTAGGTGAGTTAGGAGATGTGGCTGTTAGTGCTGTTAGTAGTGCTAATAGATACTATTCAATAGCCCAAATGGCAATTAATGCCATCGTTGTTTCTAGTATCATCTTCTTATCTCAATATAATGGGGCGGATGATAGAGAACATATGAGACAATCATTTAGATTTTCAATTATTTCATCATACCTATTTGTCTTTATCTTCTTTTTCTTTGCCTTATTTAAATCAGATTTTATTATTAAATTTATTATTAACGATAAAGATATTATTCAAAGTGGTAGTGACTATCTAAAGATTGCTTGTTTCTCATACCTACCACTTGGTTTATCATTTCCAATATCTAATGCGATGAGATCAACTGGTGATACCAAAAGACCATTATTTGTATCGATGATTTCGGTTGTCTTGAATATTTTCTTTGACTATTGTTTAATTTTTGGGCATTTTGGGCTCGAACCTCTAGGTGTCAAAGGTGCAGCCATTGCGACCATTATTGTACGTTTTATAGAAATGTTTATCTACTTATTATGTATTAAAAAAGGTGAATATCATTTTAAGACTAGAATAAATGATATATTTAGAATTGAAAAAGATTTAATTGGTAAGATTATTGTCAAGGCTATACCACTTCTTATTAATGAATTATTATGGAGTATAGGCATGACAACTACAATCAAATTCTACTCATATAGAGGTGCTGTTGTGAATACTGCATATTCAATAAGTGCTACAGTTGCTGATTTATTCTTTATCTTGTTTGCAGGCATGGCAAGTGCTACTACGGTTATTGTGGGTACAAAACTAGGTGCTAATAAGATAGAAGAAGCTAAGGATAGTGCCTATAAACTATTATGCTTCTCGGTTTATTTATCTTTAATTATCGCTGTATTGATGAGTAGTTTTACTTTAATGGTTCCATATCTTTATAGTAAGGTATCTAAGGAATCACTTGATTTGGCAAATCAATTCTTGATTGTCATGTCAATCTTTTTTATCCTATATATGTTTAATACACAGACTTATTTCATTTTAAGAACCGGTGGTGATACAAGAAATACCATGTTTATGGACTCGGGTTTTATGTGGGCCTTCAATATTCCACTTGTTTATATTCTTGCCTATCATACAAGTATTCCTGTCTTATATGTTTATGCAATAGGACAATCAACTGATATCTTAAAATCAATCATTGCCTATAGAATGATTAGAAAAGAAAAGTGGGCAAGAAACCTAACACTGGCTGATGCATGATATAATTATTTATTAGGAGATAACTAATGTTTTTAAAACGAATAGAATTACAAGGATTTAAATCTTTTGCGGATAGGGTAGTCATCAACTTTGATAATTCAGTCACTGGTATTGTAGGACCAAATGGCTGTGGTAAGTCAAATATCTCTGATGCGATAAGATGGGTATTAGGTGAACAAAGCGTTAAGTCACTTCGTGGTGATAAGATGACTGATGTTATTTTTGCCGGATCAGAGACAAGAAAGGCTGTTAATATGGCTGAAGTTACCCTAGTTTTTGATAATACTAGTAGGGTACTTAATTCGGATAGTGATGAAATAGAAGTAACCAGAAGAATTTATAATACGGAACAAGATGCTGAATATTTAATCAATAGAAATAAGGTTAGATTAAAAGATGTCCATGATTTAATCATCGACTCAGGTTTGGGTAAAGATTCATTATCAATCATCACCCAGGGTAATGTCGTCGGTTTTGCGGATGCTAAGCCATATGATAGACGTGCTATTTTTGAAGAAGCAGCTGGTGTTTCTAAATATAAGAAAAGAAAACTAGAATCGATCGCAAGACTTGAAAGGACAAAGGATAACTTAGAGAAGGCTTCTAATATCTTGGATGAGCTTGAAAGACAGGTTGGTCCTTTAAAAAGACAGGCTAGAAAAGCTGAGATTTATAGAGAAAAGAAACAAAGACTTGAGCAGATTGAAACTGCTGTTTTAGTCGATGAGATTAATCTATTTAATAAGAAAAAAGAAGAAGTTGATAAGGCTTTATTTGATTTACAATCTTCTGTTGCCTTGAATGATACAAGCATTCAAGTGAGTGAAAATAATAATCTTTCTAATAAACAAGAATTAAAGAATTATGATAAGGAATTAAATAGTATTCAAGAGAGATTAGTTAATACCATCAATGAGATTCAAAAGTTAGAAAAGAGAAAGGTAGAACTTGATGAAAAGCGTAAGTATGCGATTGAAATGGGTTCTAGTGAAGAGAAGATTAGACAAATGAAGTCTTTGTTGGATGAGGCTGAATTTGAATATAAGGATAGAGTCAATCGTTTAAGTACACTAAATACGGAACTTAACTTATTAAATGAGAACTTAGGTGAATTAGCTAATCAATTGGCTGATATTTCTTTAAAGAAAGAAGAAGCTAATGGCATTGTCTTTAGACTAGAAAATAGAATTTCAATTCTGGAGAATATCATCAAAGATCCATTCTCTTCTAATGCCCAAAGTGGTGTTAAAGCTATCATGTCAAATATTCGTTCCTTCTATGGTGTATTAGGTGTTGTGGGTCAAGTAATTAAACCAGATGAGACTTATGAATATGCCTTATCTAGTGCTTTAGCTAACGCAACTTATAATATCATCACTAAAGATGAAGCAAGTGCTCGTAATTGTATTTCTTTCTTAAAGAAGAATAGAAGCGGTAGAGCAACTTTTCTTCCTATTAGTGTTTTAAGAGAACATCAAATCAAATATGAAGATGAAGTAATTTGTGATAATACTGAAGGGTTTATCGGCGTCATGGCTGACTTTGTTACTAATGAACCTGAATTTGATATTGTAAGAGAAAGTTTATTAGCTAATATTTTAGTATGTGATACTTTGGAAAATGCGAATAACTTAGCAGGTCTTTTAAAGTATCAATATAAGATTGTTACTCTTGATGGCGATGTGGTTCATAAGGGCGGTTATATGACTGGTGGTAAGGTTAAAAATGAAACTAGTATCATTACTGCTCAAAGCGAGCTTGAAAGAAGTAAGAGTGACTTATTATCTTTAAGAGCTAAGGCGGAACTTGCGAATAAAGAATATGAGAAGATTATTCTAAATAAGAATAAGACGGAAATGGAATTAACGGAGAAGCGTATTTCTATCGCTCAAATTGAACCTTTGGTTGATGTTAAAAGAACTAAGTATGAAAAATTAAAGAATGATTATGAATTAATTAATCCAAAGAATATTGAAAGTGATGAGACTTTTACTGATGAACTTGTTATTGAGCTTTCAAATGCTTATAAGTTAAGAGATGAATTATCTACTTCTTTAAAATTAAAAAGAGAAGAGAGAATGAAACTTTCTGCTGATATTGATCGTAAGGATCAACAACTTCGTCAATTAAGAAGACAATCAGAAGGTTCAAGAGATGAGATCTTAAAGATGTCTCAAGAGAAAGCTGTTTTAGATACAAAACTAGAGAATAATTTAAACAGACTTGCCAGTGAGTATCAAATGACCTATGAATATGCATTGGAACATTTGGATTATGAATTAACCGGTAATGAAAAAGAAGAGGTTGTAGAGCTTAGAAGTGGTATAGCATCTCTTGGTAATGTTAATATGTCAGCTCCTGAAGAGTTTGCAGAAGTAAATGGCAGATATGAGTTCTTAAAGAAGAATTATGATGATTTGATTAAGTCAAGAGATAAGATTCTAGATGCGATTGATGAGATGGATGAGATTATGAAGTCTCAGTTTAAGGAAACTTTTGATAAGATTAATTCTAATTTGAATGATACATTTAGAAACTTATTTGGTGGTGGTAAGGCATCATTAATTCTAGAGGATGAAGATGATATTTTAAATACAGGTATTGATATCGATGTTCAGCCTCCTGGTAAGTCGGTTAAGTCTATTAGGCTGTTCTCAGGTGGTGAGAAGACTTTGATTGCCTTGTGTGTATTGTTTACCATTATTAAGGTTAAACCAGCACCGTTAATTATTTTTGATGAGGTTGAGGCAGCACTTGACCAGGCTAATGTTGAAAGATTTGCGAAGTATGTTAAGAAGTTTGAAAATGTTTCACAGTTTTTAATCATTACACATCGTCCTGGTACGATGGCAGAGTGCGATACTTTATATGGTGTTACGATGCAACAGCGTGGTGTTTCTCAAATGCTTAAGGTTAAGTTGGTTGATGCCCTAGAGATGGCTGATAAAAGTGAAGTAGGAGAATAATTTATGGGATTTCTAGATTCTTTAAAACAAGCAATTACAGGTAAAAAGGATACTGGTAAGTATTTAAGTGGTTTTGCGAAGACTAATAATGCCCTTGGTAGAAAGCTTAAGTTTATTACAGAGAATAATACGAAGAATAAGGAAGACTTCGTTGAACAGTTGATGATTACTTTAATTGAGTCTGATATTGGTTATAAGACAAGTGAAGATATTTGTGATCGTTTCTTTAAGGAGACACAGGATTATCTTTATTTAAGACAAGAGGATGTTATGGATATCTTGTTAGAGACTTTTGATGATATCTATAATGAAAAAAAAGATAATGAGATCGTCTATAATGAAGATGGACCTACGGTTATTTTAATGGTTGGTGTTAATGGTTCTGGTAAGACTTCTACTTGTGCTAAATTAGCTAAGATGTATAAGGATCAAGGTAAGAAGGTATGTTTGGCTGCAGCTGATACTTTTAGAGCTGGAGCAATTGAACAATTAAGAGAATGGGCAAATAGATTGGATGTTGATTTTGTGGCTGGCAAGGAACAAGAAGATCCTAGTTCTGTACTAGTTAATGCATGTAGATATGCCAAAGAAAATAATATCGATATCTTGTTGTGTGATACAGCAGGAAGACTTCAAACAAAAGTTAATCTAATGGCTGAGTTAGCTAAGATGAGAAGAGTGGTTGGCAAGGAAATTCCTGGTGCTCCTCATAATGTTTGGATGGTCCTTGATGCCAATACTGGTCAAAATGGTATGAGTCAGGCTACTTTATTTAATGAGGTAACTGATTTAACGGGTATTATTCTTACAAAGATGGATGGTACAAGTAAGGGTGGTATTGTCATTGCGATTAAAAATGTCTTGGGTATTCCAGTAAGATTTATTACATTAGGTGAGACAGCGGATGATATCAAGCCATTTGATTTTGATTTATATTTGTATAGCATCATTGGAGATGGTGATGTTAGATAAGGTTGAAGGTAATCTTTTATTTGATTTCTATGGTTCTTTATTGACGGAGCATCAAAAAGAAGTTTTGGATGATTACTTTAATGATGATTTGTCTATGTCTGAATTAGCTGATGAATATGAGGTTTCTAAGAGTGCGATTTCTGATTTAATTAAAAGATGTTTAAATCAATTAGAGGAGTATGAAAATAAGCTTCATCTTATCAAACAAGCTAGGTCACTTGATGAATTAATTGATAAAATGGAAAAGGATGGTATTCCTTTAGAATATCTTAAAGAGCTTAAAAAGATAAACAGGGGGTAGAAAAATGTCAAAAGTTATCGCGGTAAATTCCGGTAGTTCTTCTTTAAAATTCCAATTGTTCCAAATGCCAGAGGAAGAGGTTTTAACTTCAGGTGTTGCGGAGAGAATTGGCCAAAAAATGGGTATTTTCACTATTAATGTAAATGGCGAAAAGATTAAGACTGATGTAGAGATTCCGGATCATAAGAAGGCTGTCGATTTATTACTTGAAGCTTTAGTTAAATATGGAATTGTTAAAGAATTAAGTGAAATTAAGGGTGCAGGACATAGAATTGTCCAAGGTGGTGCTTATTTCTCTGGTTCTGTTAAAGTAGATGAGGATGTTGTTAGTAAGGTTGATGAGCTTTGTGCCTTAGCTCCTTTACATAATCCTGCTCACTTAGTATGTTATAGAGCATTTAAGGAAGCATTACCTGAAATTGAACATGTATTCGTATTTGATACTGCTTTCCATCAAACAATGACTGAGGAGTCTTTCTTATATCCAGTGCCTTATGAATGGTATACAGATTATAAGGTAAGAAAGTATGGTGCTCATGGTACTTCTCATGAATTCGTTATGAAAAGAACTGCTGAATTAATGGGTAAGGATCCTAGTGAATTAAATATTCTTACTTGTCACTTGGGTAATGGTGCTTCTATTACTGCTATTAAGAATGGTAAGGTTGTTAATACTTCAATGGGTCTATCTCCTCTTGGCGGTATCATGATGGGTACAAGATGTGGCGATATTGATCCAACTGTTGTTTACTATATGGAAGAAAAGTTAGGTTGTACACCAGAAGAGATGGATACTTATTTGAATAAGAAGTCTGGTATGTTGGGTGTTTCTGGTATTTCAAGTGATGCAAGAGATATTCAAGCTGCTGTTGATGCTGGAAATCCTCGTGCAATTACAACTTATAACTTATATGTAAATAGAGCTGTTAATTTAATTGGCGGTTATTATATGCAACTAGGTCATGTTGACGCAATGAGTTTTACCGCAGGTCTTGGAGAACATGCAGTTGAAATTAGAGAAGGCATCTTAAAGGGCTTAGAAGAAGGTATGGGTGTTAAGATTGACTATGAATTAAATAGTAAGACTCATAGCGAGGCTAAGATTTCTTTACCTGATTCTAAGGTTGAAGTATTTGTAGTTCCTACTAATGAAGAATTGGTTATCGCTAGAGATACTGTTAGATTATTAGGTTTATAATGTATAAGGATTTTTTAGACAAATTAAAAGAGTATAAGAAAGTAAGCATTTATCGTCATCAAAGACCTGATGGCGATGCTGCTTTTTCGTCAATGGGCTTAAAGACTTTTATTGAGGATAACTTTGATGTTGAAGTTAAACTATGTGGTGTAGAAAAATATGAACGTTTAGATACAACCGAGGAAGTCTCTGATGAGTTTATTAAGGATAGTTTAGCTATTATTTTAGATGTATCAAGTCAAGATAGAATTGATGATTTAAGATATCAAACAGCTAAGGAAATAGTAGTTATTGATCATCATCCTTATATGTTAGAGACGGCTGATTTGACTATTAATAACTCTTTAGCTAGTGCAACTTGCGAGCTTATTACTGATATTATTTATAGTGATTCTTTTAAGGCTTATAAGAAATCAATAGATACTTGTAAGTATTTATATTCAGGTATTTTGACTGATTCTATGGGTTTTACTACTTCCAATACTACAAGTAATACTTTATATCTAGCTTCTTTATTAATAAAAGATGGCAACTTAGATGTTTCTAAACTTGATGAAGAGGTATTTAGTACATCTTTTGAGGAATATGAAAAGGTTACTAAGTTAAGATCTAAGCTAGTTATTGAAGATGGTGTAGGTTATTGTATTTTGGATACAACGGATTTAGAAGAGATTGGAATGGCTTATGATCAAGCTAAGACTCATATAGCGGAGTTTTCTAAGATAAGAGAGCTTAAGATTTGGGCTATTTTTGCGAAGAATCCTGAAAGTGGTTTATATGATGGAAGTGTTCGTTCTAGAAGACCTTATGTCATCAATAGGATTTGTGATAATTACAATGGCGGTGGTCATAATAATGCCTGTGGTGTAAAAAAGTTAGATGATAATTTGATAAAATCTCTTCTTGAAAATCTTTCAAAATTGGTAAATGAAAACGTTAATTTATAGGATAAATTTCGTTGATTTTAGATATGAGTTTTTATATAATTCTTATAGCAATTAAGGAGGAATAAATAATGGCTGATTTAAATAAAAAAGCGTTAATTGAAATTATTGCTGAAGAAAAAGGTTATACAAAGAAAGAAGCTGGAGAAATCGTAGAACTTGTAATCGATACTATGGTAGGTACTTTACAAAAGGGTGATACAGTTGATCTTCCAGGGTTTGGTAAGTTCACTGTTAAGACAAGAGATGCAAGAACAGGTATCAACCCACTAACAAAAGAAAAAATTGAAATTCCAGCAACTAAGGTTCCTGCATTTAAGGCTTCTAAGGCTCTTAAAGACGCAGTTAAATAACTTAACTATATTAAAAGGATCAGTAATGATCCTTTTTTAGTGCCTATTTAATTAATCCATTTAACCAGTCTTTAATATCGTTAAGACTTAGTTTTCCAAAATAATAATCAATTATTTCTTCAAATTTACTAATACCTTCATTACTATTAAATAATTCATCAATTAAGTCATCGATTGCAGTAGATATATCAAGAGTAATATAAGTTGTTCCATTTTCATCATATCGAATATTAATAATCTGACTAGGGTTGATTACTTTTACTTTAATATCATCACCAACAATTAGTTCTGAGATATTTTGTCTGTATAGTTCTTCATGCTTAGCAGGTAGGCTCTTTTCATAAATAAATCTTGGTAAGTTTCCAACTGTGGCATCATTGAATTTTAAAATAAAATCGGTGTCTGTAAATTCATATGAAAGGGTTGCTTTAACACCTGCTTTGATTAGTTTTTTATAGGTGATAGCCATATATAGGTTTACTTCGTTGTTTTTAGTGTCAACATCATAGCCCATTTGTTGAAATGCAATATTATATTTGCTTAAATTGGTATTTAATATATCCAAATCAATATAGTTATAGACTATGGCTTTAGATAATGCTAAAGTTGCTTCTTTGGTTTTTTCATCATATGTAATTGAATCAATTATATTATTGGCAAGGTTAACATTCCTATCATCATCTTTATTTACTATTTGGGCTTTATAAGCTTCGATGTCGTCGAAATGTTCTTGTAGGGTAGAAGTATTGTTGGCTAATAAAACAAGGCTAAGAGAGCTTGCAATCACCAAAAATAATACTATTAATAATATTTTTAATAACAAATGATTCTTCTTTGGTTTTTCGTCAATGTCAATGACAGTAGCTACTTGATCGTTGATGTTTTCTTTATTATCCATAAATATTTACCTCTAAGTTAATTATATATAATTTAATAATGTTTCCAAAAAATAAAAGTATTATAATTTTCTTATGATGAATTTATTATTATTGTTGATGGTGCCAATTATAACTCTTATTACTGGATATTTGATGTATAGACATACCCCTAAATCTATCAATGGTTTAGTAGGGTATAGAACTAGTAGATCTATGATTAATCAAGATACTTGGAATTTTGCGAATAAGTATTGTGCTTCATTATGGATTAAATTAGGCATTATAACGACATTTATTTCTTTTCTTATTTATATATTGTTTGATGTGAATGAAATTGTTAGTATTGTGATTGTGTTGATTCAAACATTTTTATTGTTATTATCGATTATTCCAGTTGAAAAGGCATTAAAGAAAATTTTTGATGATGATGGAAACAGAAGGGTATAAGTTCGGTCAACATTTATCTATAATAATCAATAATTGTATATACTAGAACCATGAAGAAGCTTTTATACATTTATTCTATTGCGTTATTATTGTTGTTACTTGCTAGTTCTTTTCTTGCATCTAATGAACGTGCATTTGTAATATCAGTATATTCATTAATATTATTAGTCATGTTATTAAATGATGTCGTGATTAAGAAAAACAACAAAGAACTTTTGTTTGAAGTATTATTAATTTTATTGTTTGTTGGATTTGTATTTTTTACAAGAAACAATGTTACATATTCAAATATCTCTGTAGGAATAATACCGCTAACAATAAGCATATTCAGAACCATTAAAGAGGTGAATAATTAAGCTTATATGTTCGTTATACCCTAGTTTATATATGCTAGTATATAATTTCGCAAAATAATAATTTTACGAATAAATAGATATAAATAAAGGGTATAATATAGGTATGGCTGAAGATTATCAAAATGAACTACAATTAGATCTTAATAAGAAAGTACAAGGAATCGTTAAGGAATTGCCTGATTTTATGTCTAAGTTCTTTAAAGAATTAAGAACTAAAGGTATGTCAGAACGTACTAGACTTGAATACGCCTATGATATGAAAAGATTCTTTGACTTTGTACAAGTTCAAACTGGCTTTAAGGATAAAGATATCCATTCTCTTAAAGCTAGCGATATTTTAGATGTATTAACATATGATGATATCCAGGAATATTTAGATACTTTAAACACTTATACTGTATCGGATAAATATGGTCACGAAAAGGAAAAACTAAGCTCTCCATCATCAAGAGCAAGAAAAATATCTTCTTTAAGATCTGTATATAAATTCTATTTTAGAATTGGTGAAATTAATCACAACTTATCTGATTTAATGGATCTACCAAAAATACCAGATAATGTAATTATGACAATGGATAAATCACAAGTTGCTAGAATATTAGAAGCAGTATCTGATACTAGTGGTATGAGTGATGGCGAGATTAAAAGACATAATAAGATTGTTAAAAGAGATTATGCCATTATGATGTTATTCTTTGGCACTGGTATTCGTGTATCAGAACTTGTAGGTATTGATTTAAGCGATATAGACTTCTATAACGCCTCTTTATTAATTACACGTAAAGGTGGCGACCAGGATGAAGTTTTCTTCCCTGAGATAGTTGAAAACGCTATTAGAGACTATGTAGATAATGATAGAGACACACTTCTAGCTGATAAAGAATCAAGTGCCCTTTTTATTTCTATGCAACATAAAAGAATGACCGTAAGAAGTGTTCAAGTCATGATTAAAAGCTATGCAGCTAAGGCTGGCTTAAATATGAAAGTAACACCACACGCACTAAGAAGAACCTTTGGTACAAATCTTTATGAAGAAACCAATGATATTTATTTAGTTGCAGATGCCCTTCATCATAGTTCTGTAGAAACAACTAGAAAACATTATGCCAACATGAGTAAGGAACATAAAAGATTAGCAGCCAAGAAATCAGCTACCTTATTTGAAAAATAGCAAATAATTAGTAAAGCACTTATGAAGTTTTCGTATTGCTTCACAAGTTAAATTTTGGCTAAATCTAGGGCTGGTTTTAGAATCATATCGTATCTTGCTTTTATGTAATAACGGTAAAATTCTTTCTCTTTTGTTGGTATATCGTTTATTTCATCTATTAATTCATAAATTTTTTCTAAATTAATTCTTGGCACTATTCTTTTAACAGCATCCTTGCAATCCTGATTAGTTGTACTTGTAAGAAAATTATAATAGTTAATTTTATTATCATTTATCTTAATAATTGAATTTGGAAAAACAAAAATTCGTGAATTTAATTCATTAGAATCATGCATTATCTTGTCGATAATCTTTTCATCGGCTTGTGGTAAAAGACAACTACCACAATCAAATATTGGTGCGATTTCAAAAGCATTATTTTCATCATTATAAAGGAAGCCCCAGTTTCCATTATGCCTATCAAAATTAGCTAAAAAAGCATCAATCACAAACATATTCCAAAAATGCTCTAATAGATCTTTTGGATTAACATATTCTTGCTTATTTATTGTATCTAAAATATCTTCCAGTTCTGTGCCAGCCCCACTACTTTCAGAATCTAATATGGTATTTTTGATTGAACAAAAATCAAATAATCTTTTTCCTCCAGTTGTAAAATCTTTGCATGCACATACTATTTTATTAATATTCTTAACTTCATAAAAGCCAAGTGTTGTCTCTTGTGCCTTAATTCCTAACATGTTGAAAATATTACACGCTATGTATTCGCTAACGCAACCATTAGAATAGGATAAACTCTTATTTATGCCTCTATTTCTAGCTGGAAATTTCAGCATATAGATTTCATCATTGTATCTTATTGCAATTTTATTTCCATTCGCTCCATTATAAGCTCTATCCAAAACTTTCTCGCAATTTGTAAAATTAATCATTTTATTTCTCCATATAAAAACTTTTTTCTTAAATAATCAGCCTGTTCTGAACTTATGGCTTTATCATCTATTTCAGCACCATTTATGCTTCCATAAAGTTCGCACCATAAACAATCCAATAAGGAACTATTCTCTTCTAGGCCCTTTTTATATGCATCTAAATCTTTTTGTAGATACAGAGGTAATCCATGTTCATATGCTAAAAACTTTTGATTTTCAATTATACTGTTTTCAATCAATAATTCCATAGATACATTTAAAGTTTTGGCGATTTTATATACTGTTTCAACACTACATTTATTAAAATCAGTCTTACCATTACAAATATCATTTATTGTTGAATATGGAACATTAGATAATTCTGATAATTTATACTTTGTTATTTGTTTACTTTTAAGTATTTTGTTTAAAAACATGAAATGTACCTCTACATTCATTATTATAATGACATACCGTTATATTTTAAAAGTAATATACGATTTCAAAACCAATTTAAATCAATAATAAAATCCTTCTTTGCGCAATAATTTTACAAATTCAAATATTTGTTTTCCTTCAACATCAAATGGAAAGAGAAATGAGAATCCAATTTCATTTTCATCAGATGCATTAACATTATCTTTAAGAACACACAAAGACTGTCCACTATAATAAAAGTCTAAAAGATAATTATTTACACCATAGACTTCAAATTCGTAATTCTCAAACTTTTCAAATGAATAAGTAAGAGTTCTGTCTCGTTTTAGTTTTGTAGAAATAGATATCTTATCAAAGCCAATTTCAATATCACAAAAGCCCTTTACATCAATCACAGGAATAGGATAAGAAGTAAGAAACCATTTACCATTATCATCTTTATAATAATGGCCACTATACCAACCTGATTCTAAATCAAAGATTCTATGAAATAGTGCATGAAATATTTCTGATTCTTTAAGTTCTAATTTATTATATTCATGATTTATTTCATTCAACAATTGCTTATCCATTAAGTCCTCCTACTATGTCTTCTTTAATTAAAATTTTATCATCAATAATTAAACATAATAGTATTGTGATAAACATATAAATGAGTTTAAATATAAAAGTTATCTGCATATTTCGCATGAATAAGGCCGGTATGAAGCTTGCTTCAATACCGGCCATTC